>Ga0209987_10000023_pt1 | contig 59683 bp, 58 predicted proteins | sample N074metaG_FD_182134 | JGI IMG/M metagenome (GOLD analysis project Ga0209987, IMG submission 182134) | Deep subsurface microbial communities from Kermadec Trench to uncover new lineages of life (NeLLi) - N074 metaG (SPAdes) (version 2) | ecosystem: Environmental > Aquatic > Marine > Ocean trench...
TTCACTCATCGCCAACCGGTCGGTCGCACGGGCGATGGCAATGCGCGTGACCAGCAGATGGTGTTGGACCTGCCGAATCTCGCGCGCCATACCCGCTTTGAGTTCCTTGCCCAGCATCGCTTCGCGCTGCGCGAGTGCCACACCGACCGAGCGGGTGATCGCATCCGCGCGGGTCTGGAAGGCGAGAAAGTCCATCTTCACGCCAGCCACCAGGGCTTCTTCGGCCGTGCGCACCCTGACGATACGCGCGTCGACTTCAGCAAGCGCCCGGGTATCGTCGCGCACGAGCTTTTCCAACGCACGCGTGCGCTGGCTGCTCTGGTCGATTAGGTCCCAGAACACCAGGCCTTCGAGTCGATCGATCCGTTCTATCCAGGGGTCCCGTTGACCTTCGGGCAACCGGTGGACCCTTTGCCGTTGCATCTGCAACTGCATCAGCAGTTCGCGCTGCGCTGGATCGGCCAGCCGGAACATCCAGTCCGAGGTTCTGCTCGGCGGCACCGCGCGCAATGCCACGAGTGAGCTGTGCACCGCGCGAATCGTCTTGCCAAGCCGCTCCCGGTTCTCGGCCAACCCGTTCGTTTCAATCTGCTGCCCGGCGGTCCGGGCGCGGCGTTGCTGTTCATTGGCCAGCGCATCGAAGATCGCCAGTTGATCCGGTAAATCTTCGAGCCAGTCCGCAATACCGTTCAGTTCATCCCACTCCAACAGCAGCTCATGTACCCGCTCCGTCGACAGCCACTGCAACCAATCCGTGTGGCCAAGCTCCGCACGCCAGCGTGCGACGACATCATTCATCTCGGCCGAACTGTGTTCCGGGGGGGCGAACACCTTGAGCAAACCACCCACCCAGCGCGGATCGTCCGCACGCATCGACAGTGCAGTCAGCTCGTCGAGCCGGCCTTCGAAGCTGCGCTCAGCAGCCCGATACTCAATCAACGCCAGTTCGCCCGATGCCATCTGCTCGAGGCTCATGGGGAATGCAAGGCGCGCAGTGGCAGTGCTCTCGGTCCAGTAATCTTCCTGCTGGAGCGACATCCAGATTCGGGCCGCGAGACGGTAATCACCGCGGTCCATCGCCAGGCCGCCGTAGCTGGTGAGCGCCAGGTCGCGGTATCGGCCCGCCGCGGGCAGATCGCCGAGGATCGCCTCGGCGGACGCAGGTTCGGAACGCTCGCGTTTGACAAAGGCCAGCGCCAGTTGGGCGCGCTGTTGGAGATCGAGCGTTTCGCTATCGTACGCGGGCGTTTCCCCGAGCTGCTGAAACGCGGTCTCGGCCTGCTGCAACCGACCGGCCGCGCGTAAACCGACCCCCAGATTGAACAGCGCGTAGGCACGCAACCCATCGGTTTCATCGATCCGCTGTATGGCGCGCCGGGCGCCATCAAAGTCACCTGCCTGGGTCGCCAGCTCGGCGCGCATGAACTCGACTTCGGGATGAAAACGTTCCCGACCGAACCAGGTTTTACCGAGATCGATGGCCTGCAAATCGTTGCCCGCACGGGCAAAATCTTCCCGCCGGAAGTGCTCCCGGGCGAGGTGAAACGTCAAGCGCATGGAATCCAGCCCGGTCAGCTGATCCGCCTGCAAATCGGCAAAGGTCTGTTCGGCGTACCGATACATACCATCCGCAAAGGCGAAGCTACCCTTCGCCAGTTCGAACCGCACGACATCCTGGCCACGCCGCTCCAACCGCTCCGCGACCAAGGTATCGAGCAACGCCTGCTGGAAGTCATCCTGATAGTAGGCGTAGAGAACTGTGCCGTAGTAGAGATCCTCCACGAGCGTGACCGGTTGCGCCACCAGCGTGCAGCTCAAAATCAGGTCACATAGGAAGGACTTCATGGGCAGCCCTCGCCGTCAGGGCGAGACTGTGGCGACAAACTCTGGTTGGTATTTCGCCGTGGAATCCGTGATCTTCAGCTCAACGAAGATCGGCTCGAAGGTTTTCTCGAACTCAACGGTCGTTGCCCTTCGATAGTCTCGCCCGCTCGGCCCGCGCCCGGTAAAGAACGCCGTGAGGCGATTGTTCCCCTGACGCACATTGCCCACATACAGTCGTTGCACACCGCCGCGGTACAGCGCATCGACCTGCTTGTCTGTGTACAGGTAGTGGCTCACTTCCTTGCCGTTGAGCTTCAGGGTGACCGCGTCCAGGGCAAAAAATTCACCCAGATCCATCGCCACGAATACCGCGACCTGGGAACTGGCGGGAAACAGCAGATCCTCTTCGAGAACCACGAGGTCCCGCTTCAGCTCGACCAGCGATCGCTTGATGTCCTCCATCTGCACGTCAAACGACACAGATGGCTGCTCGGGCGGGGTCGGAGATCTGTCCACGCCTGTCTGAGCACGCGCCACGGTTCCCGTCAACGACAGGACAAGCAACGCGATCCAAATCAATGTGGTCCGTGGCACCGGGGTTACTCCTGGCTAGCGCAGCTACTCGCGAATGAGCTTCTTGACTACTTCGAGATACTTCGCTTCGTCGCCCGGCTTGTAGCCGAGGTGCACATAACGAACGACACCATCGCGGTCGACAACGACACTGGTCGGCATGGCCTCCAGCGCATACAGCTCGCTGATCTTCTGTCCTTCATCAACCAGCACCGGGAACGTGACGCCTGCCTTGCTGATCATGGCCCGGGCTTCGTCTGTTTTATCCACACCCTCGACGTTGATGCCGAGCACCGCGAATCCGGCGTCCTGATAGCGCCGGTGAATGCGATCCAACAGCGGCAGTTCCTGACGACACGGGCCGCACCAGGTGGCCCAGAAATTGATCAACACGACCTGACCCTTGTACTCGTCGAGCCTGAGGTTCGAACCTTCGAGGCTCTTCAGCGTGAAGTCCGGCGCCATCTCCTGGCTGGACACGGCCTGAACCATCAGCGGTACGCACAGGACAACGCCGATCAGCCAGCGCATCGGTACCCTTAAGTTGTTCATATCCACACCTGCAGCCGGACCTGCGCCTATCCGCTGAGCGCGATCTGCAGGGATCTGGCGTGATCGATCTTGCCGTCGAAAGGTCCAGCAACTCCGACTGCTCCAACTGGAGGCTGCTCCGAGTTCCCGTTCGGTGGAACTTTCGAACTACCGGCATCGATCGCGGGGGTTGTCCGGACTCCGCTGTACGCCGCGGTCCGTGCGGACGCATCGACGCGAGGGTGATCCTTTACGCTCGCATCACGCGAGGTCCGGAAACGACAGGTACCAGCAGCGGGAAGAGGAACCAAGACTCGCCGACTGCTCGCAGCGGCGGCGCAAGGTGTGGCATGCCCCGCCGACCACGACAGCGAGCCCCAGTTCGCAAACTGGTTCGACCGTCCATCGCGTGGCCGGAAGCCGAAACGCATCCTTAGTTCCCGTCGTGTACAAAACCCGTCGTTGCGCGAACGTTAGACGAGGCGGGGCCTGGTTAATGTGGCGGCGATCACATTTGACCGCCGCGAGGAGCAGCCCCGATCAGGGCTCGACTTGGAGGAGATCCCGGGAGTAGTGCAGCCGTCCATCACCGTCGATGATGATGGCATCGATGCCATCGAGGGAGTCGATCAGCGTCAACCCGGCGCGGACGCCGAGCACGAAAACGCTGGTGGACAGGGCGTCAGTCAAGGTGGCCTCGGGTCCAAGGATGGTGACGCTCCGGACCTCGCGTGCAGAGTCTCCGGTGCTCGGATCGATGATGTGGTGATATCGCACCCCATCGCGCTCGAAGAATCGTTCATAGTCACCGGACGTTGAAACCGCCGTGTCTTCGAGCGGCAGCAGCACCGCCATCGTGCCCGACTTGCGCGGATCCTGGACGCCCACGGTCCAAGGCTGACCGCGTCGGTCGCCGATGATCCGGCTGTCGCCGCCGGCCGCAATCATCGCCTGATCGATACCCCGTGCCCGCAACAACTCAATGCCTCGATCGACGGCATGACCTTTGGCGATCCCGCCCAAGTCCACATACACCTCGGGGTGCGCGAAACGCACCGTACCCGCTTCCCGATCGATCTGTACGTATCGATAGTCGATCGCCTGCACAGCCGCCGTTAGCTGTGCTTCGTCCGGTCGGACCCCCTTGCGATAATCGTAGAACCGACCCGCAGAGGCATAGGTGATGTCGAAGGCACCGTCGGTCATGCGCGAGACCTCGGCGCTACGCTCGAGCAACGCCAAAAGTTCGGCCGACACTGCAACCGGGCCCGCTCCGGCACCACGGTTGATCGCGGAAAGTTCACTCGATTCCCGGAACGGGCTCATCAATTCGTCGATCCGGTGCATCTCGTCGATGACCGCCGCCAGGGCATCGCGCGCGGCAGCGGGATCTTCGTGCCAGAACTCGACATGGATGTTCGTACCCATGATCGGCTGGCTATCGCTGAACCATTCTCCGTAAAGCGATTCGCAAGGAATCGCGAAGGCCAGACCGATCGAACAGATCGCGCGCCAACGTTTCACGTCTGTCTCAAGTACCCCATCCAGTTTCACCGATATGTTAACCCGCGGCATTTGGATAGTTCGAGGGCATCTATGGGTCGCCCGTCACTTATCGTTAGAATCCAGCCTCCGTTGGGTAGTGGTGGTTCATGGACATTCGCGAAGGTTTTATCGGCGCCATCGGCGACACTCCTTTGATCCGGCTCTCCAAGTTGAGCGCGGCGACGGGATGCGAGATCCTGGGCAAAGCCGAATTTCTCAATCCCGGCGGGTCGGTAAAGGATCGGGCGGCCTGGTGGATGATCCGTGAAGCCGAGGTCGCCGGCGATCTCAAACCAGGCGGAACCGTAGTCGAGGGAACCGCAGGCAACACCGGAATCGGAATCGCACACATCTGCAACGCCCGCGGCTATTCCTGCGTGATCTACATGCCCGACAACCAGTCTCAGGAAAAGATCGACCTGCTGGAAACGCTGGGTGCCGAGGTCCGAATCGTTCCGACCGTACCGTACAAGGACCCGATGAACTACCAGAAGCAGGCCGGACGATTCGCCGACAGCCTGGACGGCGCCATCTGGGCCAACCAGTTTGACAACCTCGCCAACCGATTGGCGCACTTTGAGTCCACGGGCCCCGAAATCTGGCGGCAGACCGACGGTCGGCTCGACGCCTTCGTCACCTCCGTGGGCACGGGCGGGACGTTATCTGGGGTGAGTCGCTATCTCAAAGCGGAGAATCCGAACGTGAGCATCGTCCTGGCGGACCCTATGGGTAGCGCCTTGTACAGCTACGTGAAGACGGGGACGGCCGACATGAGCAAAGGACCGTCGATTACCGAGGGCATCGGCAACAGCCGGGTCACCGATAACCTGGCCGACACCCAGATCGACGATGCAGTGCAGGTTACCGATCAGGCGATGGTGTCGATGGTCTATCAGTTGCTCCGCGACGAAGGCTGGTTCTTCGGCTCCTCAACGGGGATCAATCTCGCCGCTGCCGTCCAGGTTGCCGAGCGGCTGGGACCCGGACACATTATCGTCACCATGCTCTGCGATGATGGCAGCAAGTACCGCTCGCGGCTGTTCAACGAACCCTGGCTTGCCGAACGCGGACTTTCGACCGCCTGATCGAGCCACTGGCTAGCTTGAGTGTGAGTAACGTATGATCGAGCGATGATCAGCGGATCAGCTGTCAACGCGACCACGGCAGGGCTCAGACACCGCGTTGGATTACTCGCGCTCGCGGCCTTGGCCTGGACCTTCGCGATCCCGTCAGCCGCGGCCGGCGCCGCACCCACCAAGGTATGGGTGCTGGAACTGGAAGGCGCGATCGGGCCCGCTACGGCTGACTACTTCATCACCTCGCTGCAGGACGCCCACGACGCCGACGTCGCGTTGTTCGTGCTCCGCCTGGACACACCCGGCGGGCTCGACAAGTCGATGCGAGACATGATCAAGGAGATCCTGGCATCGCACATTCCCGTAGCAACGTACGTGGCGCCGAACGGCTCTCGTGCGGCCAGTGCGGGCACCTACATCCTCTACGCGAGCCATGTCGCCGCGATGGCGCCAGCAACCAATGTGGGTTCGTCGACCCCGGTAAGCATCGGTGGCCCCACCCCGTTTCCGACGGCACCGGCGCCAAAACCGGACAAGAAGCCTGACGAGAGCGGCGATTCGAGTGACGAGGACGCGGACAGCACCGCCAAGCCGGGAACGGCCATGGAGCGCAAGGTGATCAATGACGCTGTCGCCTACATTCGCGGGCTTGCCGAGTTGCGCGGACGCAACATCGAATGGGCCGAGCAGACCGTCAGAGACGCATCGAATCTACCCGCCTCAGAAGCCCTGGAGCAGAACGTCATCGACTTCATCGCCGAGGACCTCGACGACCTGCTGGCGCAGCTCGACGGCCTGGAACTTTCGATCGACCACGATACGAGGGTGACGCTCGACCTCGCCGACGTTGAGGTCACGCGCCTTGAACCGGGTTGGCGCTACGAGCTGCTGGCCGTCATCACCGACCCTAACGTCGCCTATATTCTGCTGATGATCGGCGTCTACGGGCTGATCCTGGAGTTCTACAATCCCGGCATGGGCGCCCCCGGAGTGGTCGGTGTGATCTGCCTGCTGCTCGGCGCCTACGCATTGCAGATGCTGCCAATCAATTATGCGGGCCTGGCGCTGATCATCGCCGGCATCGCGATGATGGTCGGCGAAGCGTTGACCCCCAGCCTCGGTGTGATCGGGCTGGGCGGCGTAGTGGCGTTCGTGATCGGTTCGATCATCCTGATGGACACCGACCTCCCGGCGTATCAGATTTCTTTACCGATCATTGCCGCACTTGCGGCGGCCTCCGCGGGACTGTTCGTGTTTGTCGTCGGCGCGGCATTCAAAGCCCGGACAGGCAGGGTGCGCACCGGTTCGGAAGGTATGATCGGCGGGCCCGCGGAGGTGCTCGACGATTTTGACGGGTTGGGTCGGGTGCGCGCGTTCGGCGAGATCTGGCAGGCCCGCGCGAACGTACCCCTGAGCCGGGGTAGCTCGGTACGGGTTTCTGGTATAGACGGATTGGTCCTGAGCGTGGAACCGAAGGAAGACGAGGGAGTTTGATAAGCATGGGTATTTTCATCGCCATCATTGCCGCGATCCTGGTCGCACTGTTGTTCAGCGCGTTGCGCGTGCTGCGCGAATACGAACGAGGAGTCGTGTTCATGCTGGGACGTATGTACGCGGTGAAAGGCCCGGGGTTGATCATCATCATCCCGATCATTCAGCAGATGGTGCGAGTGGATCTGAGATTAATCGTCCTGGATATCCCGACCCAGGACCTGATCACCCGGGACAACGTCTCGGTGAAGGTCAATGCCGTCCTCTATTTCCGAGTCGTCGATTCAGAAAAGGCGATCATCAACGTCGAAGACTACATGGAGGCCACCGGGCAGTTGGCGCAAACCACCTTGCGCTCCGTGCTCGGGCAACACGAACTCGACGAGTTACTCGCCGAACGCGACAAGCTGAACGTAGACATTCAGACGATTCTCGATGAACGGACCGACAGCTGGGGCATCAAGGTCCAGAACGTCGAGATCAAACACGTGGACATCGACGAAAGCATGATCCGTGCCATCGCCAAGCAGGCCGAAGCAGAACGGGAGCGCCGCGCGAAGGTCATCCACGCGGACGGCGAGTTTCAAGCCTCGACTCGCCTGGTCGAGGCCGCCGAGCAGCTCGCCCGCGAGCCCAGCTCGATGCAGCTGCGTTATCTTCAGACCCTGACCGAGATCGCCGGAGAAAAAAGTTCGACGATCGTCTTTCCGATCCCGATCAATTTGCTGGATACCCTCAATCGGCTCTCTGCTACCGAGGAAGACGGCGGCGACGATTCCGCCACTCCGGCCCCACCAGGGGGAACCGTCTAGCGGCCAACAAAGGTCGGTTCGCGCTTCTCGACGAACGCCTTGGCCGCCTCACGGTGGTCGGCCGACAGCCCGGCATGGACGTGATGCGTCGCTTCGAGGTCCAGGCACTCGATCACGTCACCGCCCGCGGCCCGATTGAAGTTCTCCTTCATGTAGCGGTACGCGATGGGGGGCCCGCTGGCCAGCCGCGCAGCGATGGCGAACGTCTCTGCCTCCAGCGCGTCGGCCGGGAAAACGAAGTTGGCAATGCCCAATCGTTCGCAAGTCGCCGCGTCCAACCGATCGGACAGGTAGTACAGTTCCCGCGCCTTGCCTGAACCCACGAGTTGGCTCAGGAAGTAGGTCCCGCCATAGTCGCCACTGAATCCAACCCTGGCGAACGCCGTGGTGATGATGGCCGAATCCGCCATGGTGCGCAGATCACACGCCAGCGCGAGCGACAACCCGGCGCCGGCTGCGGGACCCGGGAGCATCGCGATCACCGGCTTCGGCATCAGATAGATACGACCCGCGGTATTGCGCTGGGACAGTCGCTGGCTGTGAATTCGCTCATCCAGCGTCGGCCCGTCGCCACCCTCGCTACGCTCAGCCATGCCTTTCACGTCGCCACCGGCGCAAAACGCGCCGCCGGCTCCTGTCAGAATCACGCACCGCACCGAAGCCGCACGCTCCGCATAATCCAGCGCGCTGGCGAGCCCGTCCAGCATCTCCCCCGACATCGCATTGCGACGCTCCGGGCGATTCAAGGTCAGCACTGCGACCCCTGCATCTTCGTACGCCAGCAGATGTTCCGTGCCTGTTTCTATGGTCCTTCGAGTCATGTTCTCGCCTCCGCTCAGCTGTTTGGCAGCGCGACCCGGGCCGGGGCCACCGGAACTCCCGCCACGTCGACCCGCACTTTGTATACGGCACCCGCATTTTCGCTGTCGGTGCCCCGCGATCCGCAAACGATGTATAAGTCCTGCAAGTCGGAACCGCCGAAGCAGAGGCTGGTACACATTGGTTTCGGAATTTCGATGAACCGGGTCAGTGTCGCATCCGCAGCCAGCACCTGCACACCGCCGCGGCCCGCACAGGCGACCCACACCGAGCCATCCTCGGCGACAACCAGTCCGTCCGCGTCCGAGATTTCCGCGAACAGGCGTTTCTCACCGAGATTACCGTCGTCGTAAACCTCATAGCAGAACACCCCGCCACGCGTCGTATCCGAGTGGTACAGGGTGCCCCCGTCCGGCGAAAAGCCCAGCCCGTTGGTCAGCTGTATGTCCCGGCCGACGATTCGAAACGACCCATCGAGGTCCACCACATAGAGATCGCCCGAGCGCGGCTCCCGGCCGTCCGCGAACACCGGACTGTTCCCCAGCGAACCCGCATAGACACGGCCCGCTGCGTCGGTGGTGATGTCGTTGAACCCCACCCGGCCGTCTTCCTGCTGTTCGATCAACGTCAGCGTGGCGCCCTCGCCAAAGGGTTTGAAGGAGAGGTTCCGGCCGCTCACGACCAGCCCGCCCGCTTCGTGCCACGACATCCCGCCGATCCCGCGCCGATGTTCAAAAACCGTCTCTACGGCACCCGATTCGCCGAGGCAGAACACGCCCCCCGCGAGCACGTCGGCAAACATCAGTCCCCGACCGGGAACCCACAGGGGCCCCTCGATCAGGGTGTAACCATTACACAGCGCGTCCATCCACTTCTCCCTCAAGCAACGACCGAGCTTTCAGCGAGGCGCATCCGCACGACGCTCGCGCGCCGTCAGATCAACGCCTTCGACCCGATCGAAGAACAATTTTTCGTCGACCGACGCCCGGGGCGGCTGGCCATAGCGACCCTTCGGCCAACCAATCGGCAACAGCGCGCAGCTCGGTGTCGCTTCACTCAAGCCAAGAAATTCGTCGATCTCTTCCCCGAATGCCCGATGCACGCTGGTCAGGCTGGCACCAAGCCCCACCGCCCGACAGGCAAGCAACACGTTTTGAATTGCCGGGTACAGGGCCTGCACCTGCGCCTCGCCGCGCCGCTTCCAGCCGGCAACGAACAGGTGCACGGGCGCCTCGTGCAGATGTTCGGCGAGGTAAATCGCGGCGTTCATGTTGCGTCGCTTGGCATCGGGATAGTCAGGCGCGCGAGCCGCCTGCCGAGCCGGCTCGATGTAGCTCATGAAGGCTTCGCGATAGCGCTCGGCGATGAACCGACGCCGCTCCGGGTCCATGACGGCAACGAACAGCCATGGTTGGCGATTGCCGCCACTGGGTGCGAACGTACCGGCCTCACAGACCTTGCGAATCAGGGCCTTCGGAACGGGGTCGGGTTTGAGGCGTCGAATGTGCCGACAGGTACGGATGGCGTCGAATAACCCGACGTCCTCCCCCAGCGCATCGATGTCCAACTCCATGATCGGTTCCCCCCAAAGCGCAAGGACCTTGTCACAGCCCCGCGCAAACGGCAACACTGTCCAACCGCCCCCGGCACCCCACGACATGCTCATCGCTGCCAACACCTTGACGCAGTTTGTGACAGTGCTGTTCACCAGCGCCGGGGTGACCGCCGAAAATTCGGCCATCGTTGCCAGCCACCTCGTCGACGCAAATCTGAAGGGTCACGACTCACACGGCGTCGGCATGATTCCCCACTACATTCGCAATCTACTCGCCAAATCGATGTCGCCAAACGCCGAGATCAAAGTCCTGAAGGACAACGGCGCCATTCTGCTCATCGACGGGTGCGCGGGGTTCGGCCAGGTGGTCGGTGCACAGGCGACGAAGCTCGCCCTGGAAAGAGTCAAGGACACCGGCATCGTCTGTGTCGGTCTGCGCAACGCCCACCACCTCGGCCGCATCGGCAGCTACGGGGAGCAGTGCGGCAACGCCGGCTACGTGTCCATTCACTTCGTCAACGAGGTGGGGCACGCCCCCCAGGTGTCACCCTGGGGGGGTCGTGGTCGCCGTATGAGCACCAACCCGTTCTGCTGCGTGGTGCCGCGGCCTGGCACGACACCGATCGTCCTCGACATGGCGACCAGTGCCATGGCCCGGGGCCGGGTGCGCATGGCACATATGAAGGACGAGCCGGTTGCCGACGGTGCCCTGGTGGATTCCGAAGGGCTGCCCACCACCGATGCGCGCGTCATGTTCGAAGCACCGTTCGGCGCGCTGAGTCCGTTCGGACAACACAAGGGATACGGCCTGGCGCTGATGTGCGAACTACTCGGTGGTGCGTTGGTCGGACATTGGACCGCCCAGACCGAAGGCCGGCCGAACAACACCATCATCAACAACATGTTGATGTTCGTGATCGATCCGGATGCCTTCGGCGGTCGCGCGGCGTTCGACGCCGAGGCGGCCGCGATGATCGAGTATCTGCGTTCGACCAGCCCGGCAAAGGGATTCGACAAAGTGCGAGTACCCGGCGAGCGCGGGCTCGAATCGAGTGCGGCGCGCAGTGCCGCAGGCGTACCCATCGATGACAACAGCTGGGCAGGAATTCTCCGGGCGGCCCGGCATGTCGGACTCAGTCAGGAGAAGGTTGCACAACTGACGGGTTCGCCGAAATTCGCGTGACGATCAGTGCAGATTGCGCGCATACAGCGCGAACAGCCGCTCCCAGTGCCGTTCCGCCGACGCCTGGTGGTATTTGCCCTCCCGGCGCGGGAATACGAAGCCGTGTTCGGCCCCGGGATACCATTCAATGCGATAGTTGACGCCGCTCTGCGCCAGATGCCGGTCGAGGTCGTCGATCAACTCCCGCGGTGCCCAGTGATCGGTTTCGGCACAGCCGAAATACAGCTCGCCGCGTACTTTGTCCGCATCGAGATGGGGCGAATCCTCGGCATCGGTACACAGCCGTATGCCGTGCAGCGAGGCTGCGGCAGCGATACGGTCCGGGAACGCAGCCGCAGCAGCAAACGCAAAGGGTCCACCCATGCAATATCCGACGCACCCGGTCGGTCCGCCGCGCGCATCTTCCTCGCCTTCCAGGAAATCAAAAATCGCCTGACAATCTGCGTTGACCAATCGATTCGTCAGCGAGTCCATCAGCTCGCCCATCCGTTCCCGGCCGTCCTCTTCAATCACAAATTCAGCCACCTGGCGATAGTAGAGGTTCGGCAGTACCACGTAGTATCCGACGGTACCCAGGCGCGTCGCCATGTCGTGGAGTTCCTCGCGTTTACCCGGCGCGTCCATCAGGAACATCACCACCGGAAACGGTCCCCCCTCGTCCGGATAGGTGATGAATGAATTCATCGAACCGTCTCTGGTCAGGATCTCTACGTCGCGCTCGATCATGTGGTGTTGCCCCCTCCCAATGAAAAGCTGCGGTTCAATCGTCCAGATCGGAAAAACGATATTCCTCGGCCAGCTTCTTTACCAGGTAAACGCCACCCGATTTCTCCATCACATCCGGATCCATGGCGAGCGCCGCCACGCACCGTCCGGTGAACCGCGGCGATTCACTGACCCTCGGATCAATCTTGTGCTCGCCACACGCCACGGCATCGACGATGAATTCGGTTCGTACCGAGCTCGGCCACAGTGACAGCGCCGCCACGTGGTGCGGCTCCAATTCAACCGCCATGTCCTTTGCCATCCGATCCACTCCGGCTTTGCCCACTCCGTAGGCGACACTGAACACATACTGCGCCCCGCCCCGCGACGAGATATTGACGATCAGCCCGCTGTTCTGACGCACCATCAGCGGGGCGCCGTATACGGACGCAACGTAGTGACCACGTAGCCCGACCCCACATTGGTCGTCCCACGCCGACAGTCCATGCTCCCAGAAGCCGCCCTCCCAGATCGGCGGATCGGGTATTTTGTACGCGTTGTTGACCAGCACGTCGAGCCTGCCTTGCTCCCGCTCCACCCGCTCGAACAAGGCCCGCACCGCTCCATCGTCATCATGATCGACGCGCACCGGGATCCCGATCCCACCCAGCGCATCGACCGCCGCGGCAGTCGCATTCACCGTCCGTTCACGCGGCGAGGCACTGTCGTCCCAACTCCGCCCTGTGACGTAGACCGTCGCGCCAGCCTCCGCCAGACCTTCGGCGATCCCTTTGCCGACACCGCGACTGGCCCCCGTTACTACCGCAACCTTGTTTCTGAGATCCGCCATCGAGCTTTCATCCAACGTGACTGCCGGGTGAAAAAGATACGCACAACGTCGGCACGCATCCAGCGCTGCAGCGTTTTGCTAGTTCGAGGTCCGGCTGCTAATGTTCGCGGCACTACCGCCTGGGGAGGTACCGTGTCGGGCAGGGAGCTGAAAAACGCCGGTCTGAAAGTGACCCACCCGCGGTTGAAGGTACTGGAAATACTGACCCGGGCGGAGCCACACCACCTCAGCGCCGAAGATGTCTACAAACAGCTGATCGGCGCGGACGAATCGGTCGGATTGGCGACGGTGTATCGGGTCCTGACGCAGTTCGAAGCCGCGGGCATTGTGGAGCGACACAACTTCGACGACGGGCACGCCGTCTACGAGGTTTCCAGAAACGTGCATCACGATCACATGGTGGACGTGGACACCGGTCGAATTCTGGAGTTTGTGAACGATCGAATCGAAACGCTGCAGCGTGAGATCGCGGCGGAACACGGGTACGAACTGGTTGATCACGAGCTCGTGCTGTATGTGCGCAAACCCTCGTAACAAGGCCACTTATAGGCAGAATCCCGGGGGCCACGTTCACAATATCGGCAATCTCGTATTGCTAATGAGAATTATTATCATTTACAATCCCGTCTCCGCTTCCTAAAGGCGACGGCATGTCAGCAACGCTGGCCACACTCAGGCCCGGCGAGCGCGCGACCGTTCTCGGGTACTCGGACCCGACGTCCGGCTACGCGCGGCATCTATTGAGCCTCGGCCTGATCCCCGGCACTGAGATCTACGTGACCCGGTACGCCCCACTCGGCGACCCGGTGGAAATCGAGTTCCGTGGCACGCGTCTGGCGCTTCGGCCAAGTGAAGCTGCCGCCCTGAAGCTGCAGCAATGATCCGCATCGCACTCATCGGCAATCCGAACTCCGGTAAAACTACGCTGTTCAACGCGTTGACCGGGGGACATCAGCGCGTCGGCAACTGGCCTGGCGTTACCGTCGAACGCAAGAGCGGGACCTTTCACCACGGCACCAGCGATTTCGAGCTGGTCGACCTGCCGGGGATATACAATCTGCTGAGTACCGATGCCGGCGACGCGCTCGACGAGCAGATCGCGCGCAACTTCCTGCTGACCGCGGACATAGACGCCGTCATCAACGTGGTCGATGCATCCAGCCTCACCCGCGGCCTGTTCCTGACCAGCCAGCTGCTGGAGCTCGACATCCCGGTCGTTCTGGCGCTCAACATGATGGATGTGGCCGATCGCCACGGTGTGCACCTCGACCCGTACCGGCTGTCGACATCGCTGAGCTGCCCGGTCGCACCAATGGTAGCAAGCCGTCGCGAAGGCCTTGGCATACTCAAGGATGTGCTGTCGAACAGTATCGATCAGCCGACCGTCCAGACCGGCCTTCGCCTTCCAGACCTTGAAGGTGCCATCGCAAAGACGATCGAGGCACTTGAACACGCCGGTGTCACACGACATCTTCGCTTTCACGCGGCGGCCCTGCTGGACGGTGATGTGCAGGCATTCGCACGGGTATCAGCTGTGGCTCCGCCCGAGGTAGACGTCGACATCGGCAGCGATTCGCTGAGCATCGCCCGCTACAACAGCATCGATCAGCTGTTGAAAGGCACCATGCGGACCACGCCGGTGCGCCGAACCGTTACCGACATGATCGATGCTGTGGTGCTGAATCGATGGCTGGCGTTTCCTGTGTTTCTGGCCGTCATCTACCTGATGTTCATGTTCACCATCAATGTCGGCAGCGCATTCATCGACCTGTTTGATCTGAGCGCGAAGGCGCTGTTCGTCGAGGTGCCGCGGCAGCTGTTGCAGGCCGCCGGGTTGTACGATTGGTTGGTTGTGTTCCTCGCAGACGGCGTGGGGGGTGGGTTCCAGCTGGTCGCCACGTTCATTCCAGTGATCGGCTGCCTGTTCCTGTTCCTGTCGTTTCTCGAAGACTCCGGCTACATGGGTCGCGCCGCCTTCATCGTGGATCGGCTGATGCGGCAGCTCGGGCTACCGGGCAAATCCTTCGTGCCGTTGATCGTCGGTTTTGGTTGCAACGTGCCGGCCGTGATGGCCACGCGTACCCTGGACAATCAACAGGACCGCATTCTGACGACGATCATGGCGCCCTATATGTCGTGCGGTGCGCGGCTCACCGTGTACGCGCTGTTTGCGGTCGCGTTTTTCCCCAACAACGGTCAGAACCTGGTTTTCGGACTCTACTTCCTGGGGATTGCGGTAGCCGTCGTCTCGGCATTGCTGGTACGCCGCTACCTCATGTCTGGCGACGTCTCGACGTTCGTCATGGAGTTGCCCGCCTATCACCTGCCAACGGTGCGCGGCCTCTTGTTGCACACCTGGCATCGCCTGAAGGGCTTCGTGCTGCGTGCGGGGAAAGCGATCGTGACGGTCGTGGTGGTGCTCAACGTCGTCAGTTCGGTCGGCACGGACGGCAGTTTCGGCAACCAGGACACGGAGAAATCCGCCCTTTCCGCCGTGGGCAAGGCCTTGACCCCGATCTTCTCACCCATGGGGATCGAACCGCACAACTGGCCAGCGACCGTGGGAATATTCACCGGCATCTTCGCCAAGGAAGTCGTAGTGGGCACCCTGGACGCGCTCTACTCCGGGCCGCCGGCGGAACCTGACCCCGAATTCGATCTGTGGTCTTCGTTGGCCGCAGCATGGGCGACCGTTCCGGTCAACCTGGCCGTGTTGTCCGACCAGTTGACCGATCCCCTTGGACTGGATCTGGGCGACCTCAGTGACAGCGCAGCCCAGGCTGCCGATCAGGACGTTGCAACCTCGACGCTCGACGCGATGCGCGCAGGTTTCGCAACCGACCTCGCGGCGTTCTCATACCTCGTTTTCATATTGCTCTACATTCCCTGCGTCGCCACGATCGGGGTCGTCTACAAGGAGTTGGGCGGTTTCTGGGCGACGTTCAGCACGGCCTGGTCATTGATCATGGCCTACACGCTGGCCGTGCTGTGCTTTCAGATCGGATCGGCCATCGGCGCACCCGAGGGTGTGCTGCGAGACTCGCTCGCAATGATTGGTTACATGGTCGCCGTGCAGGTGATCGGCTTCAGCCTGCTGATTCGCTGGGGCCGCCGATACGCAAAGCCACCCGAACTCATCCCGCTCACCAATATCGGCTGACGCGGACTTCCACGGCGATCGAGGGTTGACACTCGAAACGCGTCAAAACTATGCCCAGAAGGAGCGACTCAGTGATTCGATCAGCATGCATGGTCCTTGTCGTCAGCCTTACCGCCGCGGTTCACGCGGGCGAAGCGCCGCCGTCGGCGGACCAGATGTGGGCGCTGATCCAACAGCAACAGGTGCTGATCGACGGGCTGAGCAGCCGCCTTGCCGAGGCGGAGCGGATCAGCGCCCGCACCGCGCAGCACGCGCGCGTTACGGAACAGCGGCTTGATGCCACCGCCGACTACCTCGAGAGCTACCTCGCGGACAGCACCCCGGGCAAACCGTCCGCGACCAGCTTCGGCGGCTACGGCGAACTCCACTACAACAATCTCGACGCCGACGATTCCAGCCGGGATGTGAAGGAAGCCGATTTTCATCGTTTCGTGGGCTTCATCGGGCACGACTTTACCGACTCCATCCGGTTGTTCGCCGAAGTAGAGCTGGAACACTCGCTGGTCAAGGACACTGACGATGGCTCCAACAGCGGCGAGGTAGAGCTCGAACAGGCGTATCTCGAGATCGACCTGAGCGACAACTACTACACGCGTTCGGGGCTGTTTCTGGTGCCCGTCGGGATTCTCAACATCACTCACGAGCCCGACACGTTTTTCGGCGTGGAACGAAACGACGTCGAGAACGTGATCATCCCGGGGACCTGGTGGGAGGGCGGCGCGTCGCTGGGCGCCAGGTATAGCAACGGCCTGGCCTGGGACGTCGCGGTGCACACAGGCCTCGCCGTACCCACCACGGGCAGCAATGCGTTCCGCATTCGCAGCGGCCGGCAAAAGGTATCCAAGGCGTCCGCCGAAAACCTCGCCTACACCGCGCAGCTACGCTACACCGGCATTCCGGGTCTGGAGCTGGCCGGAACGTTCCAGTATCAGGACGACATGAGCCAGGTCTCGGGCGACGGGCTCGACGAGGGCCAGCTGGTTTCGCTGCATGCCGTCTACAGCCATGGGCCCTTCGCGCTGCGTGCCCTGTGGGCCGGCTGGGACCTCGACGGCGACGCGGTGCAGGCGGCGGGCGCTGATGAGCAAACCGGCTGGTATATCGAACCCAGTTACCGTTTCAACCTCACCCGGCATGCGTTCGGGATCTACAGCCGCTACGAAGACGTGGAGGCAGCGCGGGAACGCGACAATTTCAGCCAGTGGGAACTCGGCTTGAATTACTGGCCCACAGAAGGCGTTGTGTTCAAGTTTGACCTCCGCGACCGGGAACATGACAGCGCCGCCGAGCGCGGCCGCGATTTCACCGGCTTCGATCTCGGGGTGGGTTACTCGTTCTGAACACGCTCGTTCCGGACACGCTCTTTCTGGACACAGGCGGGCAACCCACGGATATTGCCTGGCCATGGTTTTCTGGCACAATGCGGCTCATGCGAATGAGAATAATTTCGATTAGCGTTTGGCTGATGGTCTCCACCTCGGTCTTCGCCGGCGCAAACAGCCTATCCGATACGGTCTACGAAGACCCGGACGGCTTTGTCGCCGCGGCCTTTGCCGGTTCCCCTCCGGCACCGAAGGCGCTGTGGATCGACGCCGAGCTGCGCGCGGCATTGCACAGCGTACTCGGCCATCCGCCAACCGGTCTGCGCATGCGCTATTGGGGCCAGGACGGGCGCACGGTCTGGGTGCTAGACGAGATCGGCAAGCATCGACCGATCACCAGCGGCGTAGTGATCGACCACGGAGCCATTGAGGACATTCGGGTGCTGGTTTTCCGGGAAAGTCGCGGTTGGGAGATTCGTCACGCCTTCTTCACGCGGCAGTTTCGCGATGCACGACTCACATCCACCGGGCAACTGACGCAGCCGATCGACGGGATTACTGGTGCGACGCTGTCGGTGCGCGCGATGCAACGAATCGCGAAGGCTGCGCTGCTGCTTCACGAGCGCTCCGACGAAGGCTCACTGACCCTCGCCAACTCGCGCTGATCTGCCTTATCGTGGCCGTCCCCGACCCACGTCAGGAAGGCCGCCCGCCGCGACCGGCGGTTCGTGCCGGACATCGTCTGCTGGGTCTGATCGGCGTGGCCTTTCTGATCGTACTGGTCATTACCGGCGTTGCCGCCCAGCACCCTGGCGCCCTGGGCCTCGATCAGCGTTACCTTCAGTCGCGATCTCTGCTGGCCTGGTATGGCATCAGCGCGCCTGATGTGGCCGTAATGTATGTCGATCAAAACACCGACTACGTGCAACTGGGGGAACGGACCTACCGCGGCCAGCGACGACTCCACGAAGTCGAGGGCGGCCTGCGCGGGGTCACGACAATTGCCGGCGTCAACCTGGTGGCAACCGACCGTGGGGTATGGCTCTATGATGCCAAGGCGCGCTTCATTGATCGGTTCGACCCGCCCGGGGCGCCGCTGCGCCTCGGCACCAGCGACCACGCCGCGTTACTCGAAACCGACCAGGGCACATTTCTCGCCGACGCGGATTTCCTGAACTGGAGCGCGGCAGACGCACCACGGGCGAACTGGGTCAAAGCGAGCCAGCCGACCGAGGAGCAGCGTCGCACATTCCAAACGCGGTACCTGGATGAGGTGTTGACCTGGGAGCGGCTTCTGCTCGACTTGCACAGCGGCCGACTATTCGGATGGCTGGGTCCGTATGTCGTGGACGCGACCGCCCTGGTGCTGCTGATTGTGGCAATCACCGGACTGATCCTGGCCGTCAGACCGCGGCGCGCTCCCGACTCGGATCAATGATCATGGCGACTGTGCTGACCTCAGGTTTTGGACCCTTCCCCGGCTGTTCCGACAACGCCTCCTGGAACGCGCTCGGCGCCGCACAACCCGATCTCCCACCCGGCTGGAACCTGCAGCGGGTTCACCTCGACGTCGCCTGGTCACGCGCGGCGGACACCCTGCTCGAGCGGATCGACCAGGAAACACGAATCGTCCTGGCATTCGGGCAGGCGGACGATGATCCGATCCGCATTGAGCGATTCGCGATCAACGCCCCGGACGCTACGCTAATCGATACTGACGGCGAACGCCTCGGCAGCCGGACCCTCTGCGCCGAGGGTCCGCCTGCCTACGAATCCGGGTTGCCGATCACTGAACTGGTTGACGCAATTGCAGCCGAGGGCATCCCCGTCACCGAGTCGCACTACGCCGGTGGCTATCTGTGCAATTTCACCTTCTATCGACTCATGCATTTCATCGCAACCGAGCAGGCTGAACTGATCGCGGGTTTCATTCACGTTCCGCCCGCCGACCGGCTCAACCTGACCACCACCGCGCGGGCAATCCAGCGGGCGATCGAAACCGTGATTGACGTCGTCGGTTGTGCGGAATGACGGGCCGTCGCGTGGGTGGCTAATCCACCTCGAGCAACTGCTGATAACGACGGATGTGTCTGAGCGCCGCCAGTTCGTCGCCGCGGATCTCGAAGATTCGCGCCAGGTTGTAGTGAGCATCCGGTATGGCGTGCGCCTGGTTGTAGTAGTTGAGGGCCGTCTCCAGTTCTTCGAGCTCGTCGAACAGCGTTCCCAGGTTGTAAAGCGCCAGTTGGTGCTCGGGCACGTACGACAAGGCCTTCTGGTAGTGTTGCTTGGCCCGCTTCAAGTTGCCCCGAAGTTGATGCAGCCGCCCTAGATTGACGTGCGCATCGGCATTCTTCGGGTCGATCGCAATGGCCCTCTGGTAGGCGTCGGGGGCACGTTTCGGATCGACGTCCTCCAGATCCAGGCCCAGGTTGTACCAGTCGTCGCTATCAAGCCCGTCGATTTCTTCTGCTTCGATCAGGTTCCGCTGCGCCAGCGAAGCAACGTCACCTGCCAGATCCCGAACCGCGAAGTCGAGTTGGCCCTGACCGGACTCGGCATCCCAGAGCGTGTCTTCCTCGCGTACCACCACGTTGTTGCCGTCCGCAAAGATGCGCACCGAGGACAGCGTTCGAACGTTTTCCAGCTCGTGTTTGAGCTTCAGCAGCGCCCGGTTCGCACGCCGAACCGGTACCTGTGCATCGAGCAGACCTTTGGCGGTGCGCAACAGAACGACATCCTGGAAGGAGAAGCGAAACTCGCCGCGACGACCGCGATCGGGCGCCAGCAAGCCCCGTCTTACGTAGTGACGAACCTGGCCGGGCTTCATCCCGATCAGGTCGGACACATCACGAGTGGCGTATCCACTCATCCCGTGTTTCGCTTGCTCGTCTTCTTTTCCTTGGCGGCGGCCGTGGTGGGTTTCCTGGCAGCGCTGCGTGGTTTGCGGGGCGCCTTGCGGCGCGCCTTAGCGGCCTGCTTCGGACCGCCTACCGACGCCTTCAGCGCTTCCATGAGATCGATGATCTTGGCCTCGGGCTTTTCTTCGGGCGGCACCGAGATATCCTTACCGTCCACTTTCTTCTCGATCAACTCCAGCATGCGCGAGCGAATCTCGTCCGTGTAGCGTTCCGGCTCGAATGCCTCGTTGGCGCGCTGCTCTATGATCTGAATCGCAAGCTCCAACTCGCTGTCGTCGATGTCGCAGACATCCAACGGGACTTCGGTGAAGTCTCGCAACTCATCCTGATGCTTGAGTTGCTCCATCACCAGACCATCACTCATCGGCCGAATCAGCACCAGGTAGCTCTTACCCCGGGCGGCATATCGCGCAAGTGCCGCGCGGCCGGTCTTGCCCAGCGCTTTGCGCAGCAGGTGGTACGAGCGTGCAGCGCCCTTATCGGGACCCAGGTAGTAGACTTTCTCAATGTAAATCCGCTCCACATCCTCGAGTGGAATGAACTCCGAGATCTCGATGGCATTGGTGGATTCGACGTTCATCGCCTTGATCTCATCGGCAGTGAACAGAACGTACTGTCCCTTCGCAAACTCGTAGCCCTGCACCCGGTCCTCGCGCTCGACTACCCGCCCGTCTGAGGCCCGGATATACTGCTGCTTCAACCTCGAACCATCCTTGCTCAGGTAGTTGAAGTGGATAGCCTTGGTGGTGTCGACGGTCGAGAACAGCTTAACGGGAATGGAAACCAGTCCAAAGGAAATGGTTCCCGAGCCAATGGATCGTGCAGCCATGCCTTCACTCTCCTTCTAAAGGCGCCGGCCGGACTATAGCGCAGCACCCCCAATGCCGACAAGAAAGCCCCGTTCACCAACCGATCTGCTGAAGCAATACCGCGATAAACGGAAATCCGGCGCAACACCCGAACCCTTCGGCCAGCGCGCCGCGGCCGAGAAGCCGTCAGCGTCCGACGCCGCGGGGCTGTTCGTCGTCCAACAACACCGCGCGAGCCACCTGCACTTCGATCTGCGTCTGGAAATGGACGGCGTCCTGAAGTCCTGGGCCGTCCCCAAGGGGCCTTCTGCCAACCCTGCCGACAAACGATTCGCAGTCCACGTCGAGGATCATCCGATCGAGTACGCCGACTTCGAGGGTCGGATCCCTGACGGCAACTACGGTGCCGGCCACGTCATCATCTGGGACAAGGGCACGTGGCGGGCGCTGAACGACATCGACGACGGATGGCGCACGGGCAAACTCCTGTTCGAACTCGCCGGTTATAAGCTTCGCGGGCGCTGGACGCTGGTTCGGATGAAGCATCGCCGCACCGAACGCGACGAACCCGGCGGACTTGAAAATGAGCCCGGCAACGAGTGGCTGCTGATCAAGGAACACGACGGCTGGACACAGCCCGCCGACTTCGAATTCACCAACGATTCCGTCATGTCCGGACTGACCGTACACGAACTGGCGGATACCGGTGCACCTGCAAGGCGCCTGATGCGTGCCGTGCGCAGATACGATCCGCCCAAAGCACGCGCCACCAACAAGCCCCCAAGGCCGATGCTCGCCAGTCCCGGTGAAGCGTTCGATCGGGCAGGCTGGCTGTTCGAGTTCAAATACGATGGTTATCGCTTGCTGGGGCGAAAGTCCGAATCCGGGGTGGAACTCCTGTCCCGCAATGGCAGGGACCTGACTCATCTGTTTCCGGAAACGGCGAGCGCGCTACGCAGCTTGCCGTTTCCCCGGCTGCTGATCGACGGCGAGATCGTGGTCAACGACGCAACCGGGCGACCCAGCTTCTCGGCGTTGCAACAACGCGCCGCATTGCGCGATCAAGTCGAGATCGCCCGGGCCGGCCGTTACGCCCCCGCCACGTACTACGTCTTCGATCTGCTCGAGGCAGGCGACTACGACCTGAGATCGTTGCCCTTGAAGCATCGTAAGCGACTCCTGCAATCGCTGTTGCCAAGCACAGGCCCCACTCGTTATTCCGAACATGTCGCTGGCAAGGGCCGATCGACCTACCGGGCAGCCCGCCAGCTTGGCATCGAAGGCATCGTGGGCAAGCGCGCCGACAGCGTGTATCGGGAAGGTCGAAGCCAGGACTGGATCAAAGTCCGGGCACGCAAATCCGACGACTTCGTGGTCGTCGGCTGGGCTCCCGCAAAGGGCGATCGGGCGGACCTCGGGGCGTTGCTGCTGGCCGAGTATCGAGCCGAACAGCTTTGCTACGTTGGTCGGGTCGGCTCGGGGCTGGGCGGTGAGCTACGCCGCGAGTTGCTGGGGCTCCTACGAAATCTTCCGGATGCACCAGGGTTGCTCGATAGCAACCCTGGCCGATGGGTCCAACCGGTCCTCGTCTGCGAGGTGGCTTTCACCGAGTACACGCGCGAGGGACACCTGCGTCAGCCCGTGTTTCTGCGCATGCGAGACGACAAGGAGCCCACTCAATGCAACGGGCAATACGACGACCCCCACCCTCGCGCGCCACACGCCGTGCCGGAAATTGAAGTAACGATCACCAATCGAACCAAGGAGTTCTACCCCGAGAAATCGCTCAGCAAAGGGGACCTGATCGACTACTACGATGCGATTGCGCCATGGATGCTGCCGTACCTGAAAGATCGACCGATCGTGCTGACCCGGTTTCCCGACGGCATTCACGGTAAATCGTTTTACCAGCGCGACGCGCCGGAATTCGTGCCCGACTGGATCGAACGGAAAGTGCTGTACAGCGAATCGACCGAACGCGAGGTGCACTACTTCGTGGTGCAGAATGCCGCGGCCCTGAAGTATCTGATCAACCTGGGCACGATTCCGATTCATACCTGGCACAGTCGGATCGACGACCTGGAACGGCCCGATTGGTGCGTGCTGGACCTGGATCCCAAGGACGCGCCGTTCAGCGACGTGATAGCCGCCGCCAGAGCAATCCGCGTTCTGGCCGAGGAGATCGAGCTGCCCGCATTCCTAAAGACCAGCGGCGCCAGCGGGCTGCACGTTCTGTTACCGCTGGGCAACCAGCTCACCCATGATCAGTCGAAGACGCTGGCGGAGCTGATGGCCCGGATAATCGTCAGTCGCCTACCCGAGCGCACCACCATCACGCGCCGTGTCAAGGAGCGCGGCGGCAAGGTGTACATCGATTACCTGCAGAACGGCCACGGTCAGCTGCTGGTCGCACCGTTCAGCGCCCGTGCCGAACCCGCCGCGTCCGTGTCAATGCCGTTGCGCTGGTCCGAGCTGACGGCGCGCCTGCGCAACGACAAGTATCATCTGAAGAACGCGCCGGCGCGCATGCGCCGGCTCGGCGAAGACCCCATGGCCGACGTCTTGAGCCTGAAGCCCGATCTCGCGGCGAGCCTGGAAAGACTCGCGGCAATCATGCAGGCGAACTGACAGGTCGGACGGAATCGATCGGGCGGCCCATGACGTAGTCGTCCATGACGAAGCCATGCCCGATGTCGGCCACCAGCGACCCTTCGATGGAAAACCCCATCCGCCGATACGCCTCGATCGAACCCGAGTTGTTCCTGTTGACCGTCAGGTAGACCCGTCGCACGGGCTGTTCGACCTCTGCACGAGCGCACCATTCGATCAGTTCGTCGAGCAGCCGCCTGGCAACACCCTGGCCACGGTGGCTGCGCAGTACATACAGCTTGTCCAGACGAACACGACCATCAGCCTGGGCCGCATAGGCTGCGAAGGCGCACGGTCCCGAGTCGTCTGTGGCGCACAGCCAGCGCACGCCCGAGGCAATTTCCGCAGCAATGAGGTGCGGCCGGTAGGTCCGTTCGAGCATGTAGTGGATCTGCGCCCAACTGATGATTCCAGGATAGTGCTCGCTCCAGATCCGCTCGGCGAGGCTCACTATGGCGCGCAGGTCATCGTCTTCAGTCAGCGCCCGTAACGTGATGTTCATGGTTAGAGCCGCTGCTTGATCCTTAGCGTGATCTCGACGGAGCCCACGTCCGGCCCATCGACCAGCGGAATCCCCAGATCCAGGTGCAGAATCCGATCCCGGCGCGTGCGCATCGACTCCAGACGCAAGCCGATGCCAACGTTCGCCAGCACCCCGAACTCATCGCCGCCCGGGGTGTCGGATTCCCATGCCCGCCCAACGTCCGCAAAGAAAACATAGCCCACCCGAACGAGTCGGAACAGATAAATGTCCGTGAAGAATCGTTCTTCAAGGGTGAGCAGGAAGCGTTTGTCGCCCTGTTGATAGCGACTCGGGTAGCCACGCAATCCGGTATCCCCGCCAAGCAGCAATTGCCTGTCGACGGGCAGATTGCGCACATACGTCACCCCTAACGAAGCCGAAAAGGCGCGACTGGCGGAACGGGCGTGGTTGTACCTCGCGAAGGCGTTGGCGACCAGATTCTCCTCTTCGTCGCGATCGAAATTCCAGAAGCCATTCAGATTGAACCCGTACCTGAAGAGGTGTGTTTCTCTGACATGATTCACGTTCGTGTAGCCACCCCGCAGTACCAGCCGCGAAGCGTCGTCCGCCCCGAACACCTCGTCCGACCAACCCAGGCGCGCAGCCCAACGCTTGCCAAAATTGAGGTCTTCGGTCCGATGGAAGCGATCGAAGTTGCGCGTGGTCTCGAAGCGCTCCTTGATCGACTCGTAGCCGATCCATGGATAGGCGTAGCGCCGATCCACCGGAAACGGATCCGGCGCAACGACGCCCGGTAACGGTTCGAAGGTGTGATCCTCGTAGGTGTAACCGACCTTCCACCGGCCAACCCGACCCCCTTGCAGGCCCCGGGACCAGCCCGCAGACGATTCTAGGAACACAGTCTCGTGGCGGAACTTCGAAACTTCGCTGCCCAGCAGAAACAACCCTTCTTCGCGATCCACGTTATCCAGACGCAACCCCCACGCGTAGCGCGCATCGAGCGAATAGAAGGGTCGCCTGACGTCCAGGAGCTGCCGGGAACCGTCATCGTTGTCCTCGAGGAATACCGCGAAGGAGGCCCTGGATCCCCGGACGTTCGGATCTTCGTACAGGAAATCGACACCGGAGCGGTCGCGGTCCTTGGTGTATCCCATCGATACGTTCTTTCCGGTGCCAAAGACGTTGGGGTCTGATAGCCCGATGCCGTAACTGTTGTCGCCTCCGGCGCGGTCGAAGCTAAGGCGCGGCAGGAGCGTCCAGACGTCGCGTGTCACCACATCGACGTCTACCGTGTCACCACACACCCGGCGCGGCAGCACCCGCGCGTCGTACAGATAAGGCCTGTCACGAAGCAGTCGCTCACTTTCTGCAAGCTGTTCCGCGGTCAACGCCTCGCCGGGTTTGATCAGGAGCAAGTCACGGATGACCTGTTCACGCGTATCGACATGCAGCTGATTCGCCCGCCGGAACAGCCACGTGTCCTCATCGGGCAGGTCCGTATTGAAGATCGGTTGCTGAACGATCCGAATCTCGCCGGCGATCAACGAACCGTCCGTCGCGCCCAGCGCCAGTTCGTGCGGCTTGCGACCTGCAGACACGCCATCTTCGAAGGTCAATCGGCCGAGGCTCTCGAGATCGTGCTCGCTGAGATTCCGACACTGCGGCTGCGCCGCGACCGAGCCGGTCCAGATCATCGCGCAGGCGAGCGCCACCCTCTGCAGAGCGTGGCAACCCACCCGTCCCCTGCTATTCAGCTGACCTGCGCCTTGCGTCACGCTCCGCACGCAACGCATCCTTCAGCATCTGGACCTGATCGGGACTGATGGGCTCGAACGAACCGAGCGAGCAACTGGCGCCGGGGAACCCGTAGCCGCTGGGATCGATGCTCCTGAAACTGTCCATATCGCACAGCCGTATTGATCGCATTTCGAACTGCAGGGCGTCCCGTTTGCGCAGTCCAGGACAACGGCCGCGCAGCTGATTCAGCCAACGCTTGTCACCACGGCCTCGAAACACCAAGCGCCGATCATCAAGCACCTCCACCTGGACATAGTCCATGCTGCGAATGCAACGCACGGCGACGTCGACGTCCTCCGCGGGCGTGTTGAGAATCTCCTGCACCCGTTCTTCCAGGGACGGACCGGCATCCACCGATGGTGCGGTATCTTTTGGCGGCTCCGCGGCCCGCGCGCCGCCGTACGCCAGGCAGGTCCACACGGTTGCAGCGACCAGTATGGCCCGCATCACCCGGCGCTCAGGTAACGCGACTGCAGGTGAGCCCGAAACGCATCCGTACCCAGTGGCGCGCCCGTGACTTCCACAATCAACTCGTCGGCCTGCCGGAGCGCGCCCTTGACGTGGATGTTCTTCCTCAACCAGGTCAACAGCGGCGCGAAATCACCTTGAGCCACCGATGCCTCGATGCCCGGTTCGTCGAGCTTTGCCCGGGCAAACAGTTGTGCAGCAGTCAGCGCTCCCAGCGTGTAGGTCGGAAAGTAACCGATCAAACCACCAAACCAATGCACGTCCTGCATGCACCCATCCGCAAGATTGTCGCGGGTATCGATCTGCAGATACGCCTGCATCTTTTCATTCCATGCCTCCGGGATGCGCGCAACCGTCAGATCGCCGGAGAGCAGTGCCCGTTCCAGCTCGTAGCGCAGTATGACATGCAGCGGGTAGGTCACCTCGTCCGCATCGACCCGAATGAATCCTTTCGCCACCCGAATACTGTGCCGGTGCAGATTGTCGACGTCCCAGGCGGGATCGTTGCTGCCTTCGTCGAGGTGTTGCCTGATCAGCGGGGCGGCGAACTCGACGAACTCCCGGCTGCGACAAACCTGCATTTCCATCAGCAACGATTGACTCTCGTGGATCACCGCGCCCAGGGAATTGCCCACCGGCTGGCCCCGCCACTGCCTCGGCAACCCCTGCTGGTACAGTGCGTGGCCGGTTTCATGCAAAACCGCCATCATCGACGAAAGAAATTCCTGCTCGTCGTAGCGCGTGGTAATACGCGTGTCGTCCGGGTCGCCGCCGCAAAACGGATGATGACTGGTGTCCAGACGGCCGCGCTCGAAATCGAACCCAAGCTTCGCCATCAGCGCCCGGCCGAGGTTGCCCTGCCGGGCGGCCCCGATCGACTTCGGGAACGGATGCACGGAACCCTGCGCGGCGATCACCTGCTCGACGAAGTCCGGCAGGAATGCCTTCAGCTCCGCAAATATCGGATCGATCATCGCCTGGTTCACACCGGTCTCATACTGATCGAGCAACGCATCATAGGGATCCAGGCCAGCAGCCTCGCCAAGACATGTCGCAACCTGACGGGTCAGCTCGACGACTTCCGTGAGCAGCGGCTCGATCGATTGCCAGTCGTGTGCGGGGCGCGCAGTGCGCCAGGCTTGTTCGCACAGCGAACTCGCACGGCTGCGCGCGATCACCAGCGATTCGGGCAACGCGGTCGCATTGCGCCAGATCGTCTTGATCTCGCGCAGATTCGCACGCTGCCACGGACCCAACTCGTCCTGCGCGGCCGCCGCCTCGATGAGTTCGGCCGTTTCACCCGCCGTGATCAGCCGATGCGCCATCGCCGCGAGCGTCGCCATAGACTCCGCCCGGGTACGCCCTCCTCCGGTCGGCATCATGACCGCCTCATCCCAGTTCAACATCGCCTGGGCATGCCGCAGATCGCCAAGTTCCTTAAACCGTTGCTCGAGATCGCTATAGGTCACATTCCAATCCCCGCGGGCCTACGTGAGTTACTTCAGCCGATCGATGGCCTTGATCGAGGCGCGGGCGATCCGTGGCATGCGCGTGTCACCCATCGGCGTACCCGACCCACTGTTGACCGTCATGGCCACCGCCAGATCTCTCGATGGATCACAGAACGCTCCGCTACCGCCATAGCCATAATGGCCGAACGCCTCGGGGGCCTGTTTACCCAAGCTGAACGCACGGTGATAGCCCATGCGCCACTGCATCGGCAGTTGCAGTGCACGGTCGCGGCGGTCGCTGCGCAGCGACGTGATCTCCGAAACACGCGCTTCGGAAAGCAGCCGCACACCGTCGATCTGACCCCCGCCGGCAATCATCGCGTACATGCGCGCTAATGAGCGGGCGGTGAACTGGCCGTTCACCGCCGGAATCATCGCCTGCACGGCCGCTTCCGAATTCCAGTCGAAATCGCTCATGTCAATCGACATGGAGCGGGTTTCGGCAAGCTCCACGCCGAACCTACCGAGCACCGCCTCGACGAATTCGTACGTCTTGCGCTGCCACCCATCGCGCGGCTCCCAGTGCGGAAGCTTTGACTCGGCCAACGTCGCGCGGCGGAACATTTCGTTGTGCGGCATACCGATGAACATACCGTCCAGATCGAGCGGATCGACCAGTTCCTCCTGCAACACGCGTTGCAGCGCCCGCCCGGCTACTGCCTCTATGATTCCGCCCATAAGCCAACCGTAGGTCAGTGCGTGATACGCGTGCTGCGCGCCGGGCTCATGTGCCGGACGGGCGTCCGCGATGCGTTGCTTCATATGCTCCCAATCGAGCATTTCTTCCGGACGGGAGATCATCTCGTCCAGACGGTAAAGTCCGGCGGTGTGGCACAGCGCCTGTCGAATCGTGATCGTCTCCTTACCGTGGGCACCGAACTCGGGCCAGTACCTCGCTATCGGATCGTCGTAGTCCGCCAACCCCTGCTCGATAAGCACGTGCATGAGCGTGGAAACGACGCCTTTGGTGGTCGAAAACGAGATCGCCGTAGTGTCTTCACACCAGGGATTACCCTCAGCGTCCCGGGTCCCACCCCAGATGTCGACGACTTTTTCGCCGCGATGGTATACGCACGCCGCCGCGCCGCCGAGCGAGCGTCGTGGAATCTGGCGAATCAGCGCCGACGCTACATCCGCGTAATCCGGTTGAATATCGCCGTTGAGCATCCGCATCCAGGATCCTGAAAGGAAGCGGGCATTCTAAGGATCCTCAGCACCTTGGAAAAGAGCACAATGGAAAAGCCCGACGCAGCTGGACGGGGATCGACCTTTCCAGTACAAACTCGCGCAATTGTGCGATACCGGCCCGGCATGCGAAATTTCACCTGCGCCTGCGGCAGCACCGTCTACTTCGAGAACACCTCCTGCCTGAACTGCGGCAGGCCCCTTGGGTTCGTTCCCGAGGCCGGCCTGCTGACGAGTTTCGACGACGCTCCTGGGGCTCTTGAATCAGAGAAACTCGCGTTGCACCCCCGGTTGAATCGGCAAAGCTACCGCTATTGCCGCAACCACACCGAATCGGACACCTGTAATTGGATGGTTCCGAGCGAGCAACCCGCCGACTACTGCCTGTCCTGCCGATTGAACGAGACCATTCCAAACCTCGACGATCCGCGCCGGGTGCAGCTTTGGTACGAAGTCGAAAAGGCCAAACGACGCACGATATTCACGTTGCTGGCGCTGGGTCTGCCGATCAGCAGCAAAGCCGATGGTCCGAAGGGATTGTCGTTCAAAATACTCTCGGACCGACGGCTGGACGCCGACGTACACGCCACCGATGAGCGCGCCAGCACCGGACACCTGAACGGCACGATCACCATCAGCTTAGCCGAAGCCGATTCGAGTCTCAGAGAAGAGATGCGCGAGCGCTTGAACGAAGGCTATCGGACGCTGCTCGGACACGTACGCCATGAGATGGGCCACTACTACTGGTTTCTTCTGATCGATGGCCGCAGCGCCCTCACCGATTTCCGCTCGCTGTTCGGGGATGAAAGATCCAACTACGCTGACTCCCTCGAAGCGCATTACGAGTCCGGCCCGCCGGCCGACTGGCAGCGGCGCCACGTCAGCGCGTACGCGTCGAGCCACCCATGGGAAGATTTTGCCGAGACATGGGCACACTACATGCACATCATCGACACGCTGGAAACCGCCAGCGATTCGGATCTGCGGTTCCAGGGCAAAGCCCTCGGCCGGCCAACCCACGATTTCGATCCTGAATTAGATCTGGGAATCAGCAACCCCCCGACGGATTTCAGTTGGGTACTCGACGACTGGTTCACGTTGAGCCAGGGGATGAACCTGCTGAACCGCAGCATGGGACTTGGCGACGCCTACCCCTTCGCGCTCTCCGCGACGGCGCAGCTAAAATTGGGGTTCATCCACCGGCTGGTAGCGGCACAACCGCCTCTGGGCCACTAGGCCGCGATCACGCTCAGACACATCACGGTTCCCAATCGAACCGTGGCAGGGCATGGATGCCCCCACGCAGCGTGTCCGACCAGCTCCGATGCACCTCCGCGTACAGCGGTGAATCGACCTCGTAACTCAACCGGTGCGCCAGCTCGAACGACCCTGCTGGATAAATGGAGAGTTCCACGGGTGGGCCCACCGCAACGTTGCTGCGCATCGTCGAGTCGAGCGATAGCAGTGCGCACCGAGCGGCATCTTCCAGGGAGGTGTCGGTGTCAATGATGCGGTCGAGTATGGGCTTGCCGTACTTGTTTTCACCAATCTGAAGAAACGGGGTAGCGTCCGGCACCTCAATGATATTGCCCTCCGGGTAAATCAGATACAACTGAGGGTCCTGACCGCGGATCTGGCCCCCAATGATGAAGCGCGCATCGAACCTTCCTTCATTGCCTTCGTTGATCTGCTCGTAACGATTCTGAATCTTGCGGCTGGTCCTGCCGACGTACTCCGCCGCATCGAACATGTAATCGACGGTCGCCAGGCTGTCACGCTGATCCTTGCGCATGATGTCGCTGCGCAAACGATGGACCAACGCCTGGGTCGTGGCGAGGTTACCCGCGCTGAGAACCATGAAGAAACGATCGCCACCGGGATCGAAGACATGCATTTTGCTGTAGGTACTGACCTGATCGACCCCGGCGTGCGTGCGGGAATCCGACGCAAACACCAACCCTGCCGAAACTTTGACGGCCAGGCAATAACTCATCTAACGACTCCGGTTCACTTAGCGGACATGCCGGCTATAGAATGATCGAGGACTCTCGAAGAACCCAAAAGCCAAGCAATGCCAATCGTTTGGAAGCACTATAACGCCGACGGACTCTGGGATGAACTGATCACCTCGTCCGGACGCGCGCGGCCCGGCGCAGGCAGCCTTTGCCGGAACCTCGCCCGCCTGTCTGACGAAGAATTGATGGCGCGCAAGGAAGCGGCGGAATTGGCCATCCGTTCCATGGGCATCACGTTTACCGTGTACGGCGGGGAAGACAGTGGATCCATCGACAGGGAATGGCCGTTCGACATCATTCCACGGCTGATCCGAAAACGAGAGTGGGATCACATTCGTCGCGGCTTGATTCAGCGGGTGACCGCATTGAACCGTTTCATCGACGACGTCTATCACGACCAGAAGTCGCTGGACGATGGCGTTGTACCGCGCGAACTGGTCGAGAAGTCTAAAGATTTTCGCCCCGAATGCGTGGGCGTATCGCCGCCGCACAACGTCTGGGCACACATCTGTGGAAGCGACCTGGTACGCGACGCAGACGGCACGCTCTATGTCCTGGAGGACAATCTGCGCGTGCCTTCGGGAGTCGCCTACATGCTCGAAAACCGGGAGGTCATGAAGCGGGTGTTCCCGGAACTGTTCGAAGCCTACCTGATCCATCCGGTGGACGATTATCCGGATCAGCTTGCGCGCACCTTGAGCTCACTGTCGTCGCGCCGACGCCCGGAGATCGTCGTGCTGACGCCGGGCGTCTATAACTCGGCGTACTTCGAACACGCCTACCTTGCGCAATCCATGGCCGCCGAACTGGTCCAGGGGTCCGACTTGATCGTCGGCAACGACGACCGGGTCTACATGCGCACCATCGAGGGACTCATCCAGGTCGATGTCATCTACCGCCGTATCGACGACCTGTTCCTGGACCCGGAGGTGTTCCGCAGCGACTCCATGCTGGGTGTCCCTGGTCTGATGCGGGCCTGGCGTGCCGGAAACGTCGCATTGGCCAACGCGCCGGGCTGCGGCGTCGCGGACGACAAGGTCATCTATACCTACGTGCCGGAGATCATCCGCTACTTCATGGGTGAAGACCCCATTCTTCCCAACGTGCCCTCCTATCGTTGCGTGGACAAGGAATCGCGCGATCTGGTTCTGGACCGCCTCGACGAGATGGTGGTCAAACCCGCCAACGAATCCGGCGGCTACGGCATGCTGATCGGGCCAAAGGCGAGCCGCGCCGAGCGCAACCGGTTTGCGCGTCAGATTCGCGCAAATCCACGCAACTACATAGCGCAGCCGATGTTGAACCTGTCCACGGCACCGACGCTGATCGAACAACACGCCGAACCACGACACCTGGATCTGCGGCCGTTCATCTTAAGCGGTGCCGAGAACTACGTGACCATGGGCGGACTCACGCGGGTTGCCATGCGTAAAGGATCGATCGTCGTCAACTCATCCCAGGGTGGTGGCAGCAAAGACACGTGGGTGGTCGACCTCGAATGAAGCACCACACGCTGTCGCGCACGGCGGATCGCCTCTATTGGCTCGGCCGGTATCTGGAGCGCGCCGAAAGCACCGCCCGGATGATCAACTCGCACACCAACCTGATCATCGATTTACCGGCACGGCTACCCCACGGCTGGCAGCCGCTACTGGATATGACCGACAGTCACCCAAGCTTCAGTTCGCGTAATCAGCCGCCATCCGAGCGCAACGTCGTGCGCCATCTCACGACCAACCGGGACAATCCGGGGTCGCTGGCGAATTCCCTCGACTTCGCCCGCGAGAACGCCCGCACCGTGCGCGAAAACATGCCGCGCGTGTCCTTCGAATACATCAACGATCTGTATCTCTACGCCCGCACCGGGTTGTCGGGCGCGCTGTCACGGTCACGCCGCAACACCGTCCTGGAGGGCGTGCTGACCCGGGTTCAACAGATCGACGGGTTCCTGTCCCGCTCGATGCTGCACAACGATGCCTGGAGCTTTCTGCGCCTCGGTCAGTTCATCGAACGCGGTGACATGACGACCCGGATCATTGGCGTTGCGGCGGCTACCCCACTCGCGGGTAAAGGACCGGCAGAACCATACCAGCAGTTGCAATGGCGATCCGTGTTGCGCTCACTGCACGCGATGCAGAGCTACCGCGTTTCGGTTCAGGAGCCTGTCAGCCAGCCCCTGGCGCTGGATTTTCTACTCAAGAACCCCGACCTGCCCCGTTCGTTGGCTTACAGTCTGGATTCGATTCGCAATTCGCTGCGGCGACTTCCGCGCAACGAGCAACCCCTGCGAGCCTGCAACCGTGCGCGCCGCAACCTGAAGCAGGCCGATGTAGGGTCACTCGAGGGCGCCGAGTTGCTCAGCTTCATCGACATGTGCCAGCTGCAACTCGCGGAACTGCACGATTTCATGGGCAGGACGTACTTTCACCCCCGACTGCGCGTCCCGAAAGCGGGACCACGAGGCCGGGACGGACCGCACCAGGGGATCGCAAAATGTTGAAACTGCATGGGCTCGGGCGCCTGCGCTCGTCGCCTCGCCAGCAAGGAATTCACGCGCCGACGTGTTGCGATGGTGGATCGTCAGAACGGGTTGCTATGCTGAGGCTTGCGACTTGTCAGGGCGGTACATGCGTCTTCTGATCCAAATGCTGATCCCGGCGCTGATCGTCGTGGCGATCGCGGTTATGATCTGGCGCCGCCGCTCCGATCAACCGACCGCGCCGGAACAGCCCATGTCGACGGCCGCATTCATCGCCGTAATCACCATCGGCGCGGCGCTGGCCGCCGCGCTGGTACTCGCCACGCAGGGCTGAAAGCGCAATCGCCGCATGAGTGACCGAATGCTAACGGTCGTGCCGGTTACCCCGACCATTGGCGCCGAGGTGAGCGGCGCCGACCTCGTCAACCTGGATGACGCACAGTTTGAGCAGCTGCACGAAGCCCTGATCGCGCACCAGGTAATTTTTATACGCGATCAACCAGCCCTCTCTCCGATCCAGCAGATTGCACTCGGCCGACGCTTCGGACCCCTGCACGAGCACCCCGCCGCACCGCATCTCGACGGTTTCCCGGAACTGTTCGTCATCCACACCACCCGGGAGTCACGCATCGCCAACGGCAACGGGTGGCACACCGACGTCTCGTGTGACGAGCGACCGCCGCTGGCGACACTACTGCAGCTGCACGTATTGCCCGCCAGCGGTGGCGACACCCTGTTTGCGAGTACTTACGCGGCGTATGAGACGTTGTCTGAGCCACTGCAGAAGCTGCTGTGCACACTGACCGCGACCCACGCCTCGGAACATATCTACCGCGGCCGTTACGCGGATCGCGGTGTGGACGACGACGGCCGGGGCTATCCAAGTTCGGTACATCCCGTGATTCGCACGCATCCCGACAGTGGTCGCCGGGCGCTGTACGTCAATCGTGCATTCACCACGAAGATCAACGAGCTCACGAGCCATGAAAGCGACGCATTGCTCAAGTTCTTGTATGCGCACATCGAACGGCCAGAGTTTCAGGTTCGCTTTGCCTGGACGAAAAACGCAATGGCGATCTGGGACAATCGATGCACCCAGCATTTTGCCCTCTGGGACTACTGGCCCAGCGAGCGCAAGGGACACCGGGTAACAGTTCAAGGAGAACGACCCTATTATGATCCGGGGTTCGACGCGGAGTCCGACTCCGTCCGGAGTGTTACGAGCGCGCCCTCGCACCTTCGGCCGAATGACTCGCTCTGATCAGGCCGCCAGTTCTACTCCGGTTTCGAGCAACGTCTTCAGCCCGCTCAAGATCCAGGACATCCCCCCCTGCATCGAAACACTGGTCGCGGTGCCATCGTCAAAACCTTCGTGCAGCACCCGCAATCGACATACATTTCCCTGCGGTTCGATCTCCCAGGTGATTCTGCTCGGGGCATCCTTTGCGACCGCTTCGTCCCAGCGCGCATCAAACGTGGTAACCAGCCTCCGCGGGGGGTCGATCTCCAGGATTATTCCGGTGAGTGCCAGCGACCCATCTATGCGGTAGTCACACCGTGCGTCAACCTCCCAGGTAGAGGACACCACACTGTGATAGTAGTACTGCTGAGTCAGGTCGCCATCGGTAAGCGCTTGCCACAACTGTTCCGGGGTCGTGCGGATGTAGATCTCAAACACGTGCGTCAGTTCTGCTTTCATCGGTTTCTCCAGAGTGTCCTTGAGGTCCAGCAGCGTTGATGAGGCCGCGGCCGTAAATCGGTCCAGCCAGCGTTCGTGCAGACGCTGCAGCGGCACCGGGTTGAGGAAGTGGTGTTTTTTACGCCCCACGCGTTCCGTGGTGACCAACCCCGCTTCTTCGAGCACTCGCAGATGGCGCATGACTCCGAACCGGGTCATCTCATACGGCGCCTCGAGTTCGGTAAGGGTCTGTCCGGGTCGCGTACGCAGCCGGTCCAGGAGTTCACGCCGCGTCGAGTCGGCCAACGCTTTGAACATGACATCCATGACGGCTATTATGTGCCTTTATTGTCACGTGTCAAATTAGTCACATATCTTCAGATCCGTCCTTTTAAAACTATTGGTTATAACCTTATAGTTCGCTTTTCATCATTGATCGCAATCAATGCAATCTGCCCCAGCGGCGCGCGTTCTGCTTCGCTACGTGATCGTGATTCTGGCGCTGGCGGCGCTGGTTCTCTGGGCAAATCCGGCGATCGCCCTGCTCACCGGCGCAACATTGACGCTGGTTGCCAATCGAGCACCCGTGACCGGTGGCAACACCATCGGCAGGTACATGCTCCAGGCCGCGATCGTGTTGCTTGGCCTGAAGCTGGATATCACCGCGCTCTGGCAAACCAGCGCCGACTATGCCGGGTTGATCGCGATCTATGTCATAGGAGCGCTGCTCGCGGGCTTGGGGATCGCCCGGTGGCTGGGCGTGGACCGGATCCCGGCCACGCTGATCGCCGCGGGTACGGCCATCTGCGGCGGCACCGCCATCGCAACCATAGCGCCTATTCTGCGCGCGCCGCCGGCCCAGATCGGGCTGACCCTGGCAATCGTATTTCTCCTCAACGCCTTTGCGTTGCTGACGTTCCCTTCGATCGGCGTGTGGCTCGGGCTCAGCCAGACCGAGTTCGGCGTGTGGACTGCGCTGGCCATTCACGACACCAGCTCCGTGGTGGCCACGGCGGCGCTGTACGGAGATCAGGCGGCAGACCTCGCAACCACGTTGAAGCTCGGCCGAACGCTCTGGCTGATTCCCCTGGTGCTCGCGGTCAGCATGATGGAGCGTACTCACGACGCCAAGTTGCGGGTTCCGGGCTTCATCCTGCTGTTCATTGGCGCCTCAGCCATCGGTTCCATCGTTGGCATTCCCGGCGCATTGACGGCGCTGGCAGCCACCGGCAGTAAGGCGCTGCTGGTCGGTGCACTGTTCTTTGTGGGTACCGAAATCAACCGTACGACCGTTGCCCAGCTCCGTGGGCGCGTCGTCTGGCAGGCAGTGCTGCTCTGGGCCCTGGTGGTGCCCGCCACGCTGGGCGCCGCGCGCTGGCTCACCTGAGACCAACCATCCCGTTATATGAAAATCAGAAATCGTTACTTCCACCTGTTCGGGTCACCCCCTAGTGTCGCAGCAATGAGTATCCGCACCACCCATCTCGATCCGCTGAGCATCGTCACCATCGCGTTGTTCGCGGCCTATCTCGGCGCCAGCTTGCTCGCCTGACCTTCCTCCCCCGATAGGAGGCCGTACAAAAGCACCGTAATTGGCCTGAACGTTTGTTGGATACTGCGCGACGAATGTCATGTGGTGTACAGCGCCATGGCCCAAACCAGCGACGGCCGTACCACCCGCTGGGCACAACGACGCACTGAGTTGCTGCACGCGGTCATGGATTGCATGTCCCGCGAAGGCCTTGCCGATTTGAGCATAAGACGCATAGCCCGTCAGATCGGCGTGTCTGCCCCAACGCTCTTGCACCATTTCTCGTCCAAGGAGCAATTGTTCGCCCAAGCACTGGCGGCCCTGCAACGTGACGAGATCGCGATCCTGACTCAGGCTTTCGCTGGCAAAGGCATCGCCGAAGGCCTCAAATCACTGTGGCAGATTCACGTGACCCACGGTAATCGCGACCAACTTCGCGCCTCATCCGAGTTTCAGGCGATTGCGCTGCGCGACCCGGGACGCTTTCCAAGCTATCACCAGAATGTCACGCGACCGTGGGTCGAGGTATTGCACAAGGCACTGGCAAGCAGCGGCTGCCCTGACGATCAGCGCATCGCCATGGCCACGCTGCTGGGTGGCGCCTACCGCGGACTGCTGACGGACCTCCTTGCGACCGGTGAAATCCGGCGGGTCAGCCAGGGATTCGATGCACTGATGACCCTGGTCCGGGATGTCGAGATCGGCTGGCGACATGCCAGCCACTGACAACCATCGCAGCCCAGGTCATCGCCTATAATATCGGTACGCGGAAACGGACCGGGCCCCTGCATGCATCCCGCGCTGCGCGAACTGATCCGGATTCTCGACATCGAGACGATCGAGCAGAATCTCTATCGTGGCTATCACCCCGAAGGAACCCGGGGACGGCTGTTCGGCGGCCAGATCATGGCCCAGGCGCTGATGGCCGCGGGCCGGACCATCGACGGGCCGCGTGCACCCCATTCGTTGCACGGCTACTTCCTGCGACCCGGCGATCCGGAACTGCCGGTACTGTTATCGGTCGATCGAATCCGCGACGGCCGCTCGTTCACCACCCGCCGGGTCGCCGCAATTCAACACGGCCGGGCGATTTTCGAGTTGTCCGCATCGTTCCAGGTATTGGAGCACGGCCTCGAACACGCTCCGCCGCAACCCCCCACCAACCCACCCGTGGAAGCCGACCTCCCCGAAACCGTAAAGCGCGGGCCATTCATCTCTTTCATGGAAGACTACAAGCGCCTGCTGCAGGACGTTCCGCAACCCCCGCGGCGGCGCAACTGGTTCAGAAGCAACGGTGCTATTGACGACGACGCGCCGTTGCTGCACGCCTGCCTGCTGACCTACCAGTCCGACAACGATCTGATGTCCACCGCGCGACTGCCTCACAAGGGAACGTTCACCCGCGAGCGGCTGCAACGCGCCAGCCTCGACCACGCCATGTGGTTTCACCGGCCTGGACGCGTCGACCAGTGGCTGTTGTACGCGCTGGACAGCCCCTCCGCCGCCGCTGCACGCGGTTACTCGCGCGGCGAAATCTTCACCGCCAGCGGCGAACACATCGCATCAACCATGCAGGAAGGCCTGATGCGAAAACGCTGAGCTGCAATCCAGTCTTGCCAAACCAGTCGATTTAGGCGATACATTAGCCGGACTCAACCCATACTTTCGAGGAAGGCACATGAGCGCAGACGGCACCTGGAACATCACCACCACCAGCCCCATGGGAACTCAGGAGGGCACCCTGAATCTGGTCACCGATGGTGGCACCTTGACCGGCAAGATGTCGGGTCCCCAGGGGGACATCGAAATTCAGGACGGAACTGCCGATGGCGACAAGCTGACCTGGAAGGCAGAAGTAACGAGCCCCATGGCGATCACCCTTGAGGTGGAAGCCGCGGTGGACGGCGACGAAATCTCCGGCAGCATCAAGCTCGGCGCCTTCGGTACGGCGAGCTTCTCCGGCAAGCGGGGCTAGATCGCGCCGCGGGCAATCCCGACCAGCCCGCCAACGCCACTGAGCAGGAGCCCGAACCAGGATAAGGGTTCCAGGCTGCGCCACAGCGTGTCCATGGAACGCATGATCTGAAAGTCCGTGACATAAATGGTCTCGCAGGCGCCGTTGCCGGTGTCGTCGCGGGTGGTACTGGTGCCCCGTTGGAAACCCGCCGCGGTACCGTAGCGCGCGAGGTGACCGCGCAACCGAACCTGATCGCCGATGCGTACGTCGTCGATCACCTCGCGCAGGTTGGCGTCAGCGGTGATCAGATGGTTATTCGACAATTGATCCGGTCGAAACCGACGCCATGCCTCTTCGTCCCGGGTACGAAAGAAGCAGGTGAACTGGCCGTTCCAGAACTCGAACTCGCGCAGCCGGGAAATGTCAGTATTGCTGCCCCACACGACGCACAAGTCGGCAACGTTCAAGTGGTCATTCCACAGCTTGTGCAGCATTCGATCCCCATCGTGATGGCGCACCGACACAACCATACCCTCCAGCGCGTAATCGTGGAGCGGCTCTATCCGATACTGGACGCCGCCCTGCTCCACGGAAAACGGCCTGGCGTGGGTGGGTGTCTGCCGCGGATCAGTGGCCAGGCTGGGGAGCACCTCGAGGTCGACATCGAGATCGTCGGCCAGCCAACAGGACAGCGGCAGCAACGTCAGACAGCCGAGAAATGTCACTTTGAGAAAACCGCCCACAGTGCCTCCTTGCACGTCGTCCGTTCACATCGAAAGCAGGGCGCCGCCATTGTACGCTTGCCGAGGATCCTGACCGGACCGACGTCCATGGCCTTTGAACTGCATCACCGTCTGGCTGCCGACTGCTTCCTGATCGGCGATTTTTCCCTGTGCCGTGCGCTGCTGATGGACGACAATCGTTTTCCCTGGTGCATCCTGGTGCCACGCCGGGCCGCATTGTGCGATCTTCACGACCTCGCCGAGACCGATCGCGCCGCGCTGTTCGACGAGATCGACGTGGTATCGCGGGTGCTGAAGGAACTTCACGGAGCCGACAAAATCAATGTCGCGGCGCTGGGTAACCAGGTTCCGCAGCTGCACGTGCACGTCATTTCGCGTCGCGTCGATGACGCAGCCTGGCCAGGCCCGGTCTGGGGGGTAGGGACGGCGGTGCCCTACGCCGAAGGGCTCGCCGAAGCGGCGCAACTAAAGCAGGCATTCAAGCTCTGACGCTTACGGACGACTCCAGCGGCGACTCAAATGGCGAGCAGCGCGGTGCGCGGACCGACGGTCTTACCCGTTGCCAGATAGGTGGCAATGCCACGCAGAACCAGATTGAATTGGCTCGTCAGCACTGGCCTCATGACCAATCCGAGCAGTCGTCCCAACACGCCGAACTTGAGGGTGATCGTCGCATCGAAGGTCACCCGGGAATGCTCGGCATCTTCGTGCACCACCGCGATCACGACCCGCCCGTCGCGAATCGGCAAACTCGATGCTGTGATGGCGATCTCCATGGATTCACCCGCTCGGACAGCGGTGATCCGCTCCCGGATCATCGAGCCATCGTAGAACTTGCACTCCCGTTCCGCGCCGATGCCGCGGGTCACGCCGTTGACAACCGGCGAACATTCGAGCAAGGGGTTGACCCGGTAGAAGCTGCCGAAATCCTCCAACACGCGCCAGACGTCCCCGGCCCGAGCTGCAATCCGTTTGCTGGTCGTAATTTTCAACAAACTGCCTCCGCGCATATCGAAGCCGAAGTATGCGTTTGCGCCAAGCGGTCCGTAACTAGCGAAACCTGCGTGTGATTGGCGCAATAATGGGCCACCATTCTCAAGGTCCACAGCAGCGAGCACACCCACATGGATTGGGACGATTTACGAATCTTTCTTGCAGTCGCCGATGCCGGCTCGGTGCGCGGCGCTGCGACCCGGCTGGGCGTCAGCCATTCCACGGTTTCACGCCGCATCGACGGATTCGAAAAGCAGCTTGGCGTGCGCCTGTTCGACCGGCTCAGCGCGGGCTACACGCTGACCCCGGCCGGAGATGATATCGTCGGGCTTGGCACCAGCGTCAGCACCACGATCGATGAGATCGAGCGACGAATCGTCGGCCAGGACTCGCGGCTCACAGGCGAGATTCGCGTCACCGCACCCGACCTGCTCGCCTGTTCGCTACTCATGCCGGACATCGAGGCATTCAATCGCCGCTATCCTGAGATCGGCATCGAGCTCAGTGTCTCCTACGTCCCGGTGGATCTACGCAGGCGTGAAGCCGATGTCGCAATCCGAATCACCGACACGCCACCGGAGCATCTTGTCGGGCGACGGCTCGGCCGCTATGCCAGCGCGATCTACGTTTCGAACGGCTACGCGGCCGAACACGATCTCGACGACCACAGCACCCTGCACTGGATCGGCTGGAACGACTTGAACCGGTTCCCGGAATGGGTCCGCGAAAGCGCCTTCCCCAACGTTCCGACCCGCGGTCGGTTCCCAAACGCCATGGTTCAGCTTGCGGCGGCACGAGCGGGGCTCGGCCTCGCAATGATTCCCTGCTTCATGGGTGATCCCGACCCCGCGCTGGTGCGGGTCGTACCCGAACCGTCGCTCCCGGACCACGAGATCTGGATCCTCACCCATCCTGACCTGCGCGATACTTCTCGAATCCGGGCGTTCATGCGCCACATCGCGGACTGCTTTGCGCGCAGGCGCGACCTGCTGAGTGGTGAGGCGCCATCCTGAGCTAAACTGGGCCCAATCATCTCGAGGAGAACACGCATGACCACTGCACCGGGCTTCGAAAAACACCCCGACTACGAGATCGCCACGGAAGTTGGCACCCAGCACTATCAGGTTCGTTTCAATGGCGCGCTGATCGCCGATTGCAAGCGCCCGATGCTGCTCAGCGAGTCACGCCACCGAGCCGTGTTCTACATCCCCAAAGCGGACGTCGCGATGGAGCATCTCAAAGCTACGGAGCACCAGACTTACTGCCCCTTCAAAGGCAATGCAAGCTACTGGACCATCGAGGTTGGCGAACGACAGGCCGAAAACGCCGTCTGGGCCTACGACGACCCCTATGACGAATTGCCGCAGATTCGCGACCATGTGGCGTTCTATGCAGACCGCGTGGACGAAATATTGATCGACGGGGACCGCCAGCCGTCCGTCGCGCCCGGTTGGACCGATCACTAACCCGGCTACAGCGGTGCCTGGGCGGGGTAGCCCGCAGACGGTCCAGCCGGAAGCCTCAGGCCGCGTCGCGTTCCGCCGTATAGCGTACGTTCATCCGCTTGATGCTGTTGAGGAAGTTCGACCGCAGCCGATCGACCTCACCGTCTACCGTCATGTCCGGGAAACGCCGCAACAACTCCTCCAGCACCACGGTGAGCTGAATCTCAGCGAGTCGCCAGCCGATACACAGGTGCTGACCGTAACCGAAACTCAGGTGCCGGGGTCCATCGCGGCTGATGTCGAACCGGAACGGATCGTCCCATTTATCCTCGTCCCGATTGCCGGACATATACCACAGCGCCAGCTTGTCGCCCTTGCGGACCTGCTTGCCCCCCAACTCGACGTCGTCCAATGCCGTGCGGCGCATGTAGACAACCGGTGCCACCCAACGAATGATCTCGTTGACAGCACTGGGCATTAACGCGGGGTCGTCCAGCAGTTTGCGACGCTCCTCAGGATGCTGGCTCAACGCCAACATCCCGCCGGAGATGGAGTTTCGGGTGGTTTCGTTGCCCGCAACCACCAGCAGGACGAATGCGGAGATATAGTCCGCCATGTCCATCGGCTTGCCGTCCACTTTGGTGTGAACAAGCATACTGATAAGGTCGGGACCCGGCGATTTCAGCCGCTCGGCGTGCAGCTCCACCGCGAAGTCGACCATCCCCATGAACGCGGACACGACGTGCTCACGGGACGTCGCGACGTCCGGATCATCACCACCGATGATGATGTTTGACCATTCGAACAGGTCATGACGGCGGGCCTGATCCACCCCGAGCAGTTCAGCGAGCATCTGGATGGGTAGCTCAGCGGCGACCGACGCCACGAATTCGCATTGGTCCTGGGCCGCGATCCGGTCCAGGATTTCACTGCACCGACCCCGGATCCGCGGTGTCAGATCATCCAGTTTCTGGGGCGTCAACCCGGGCGCCACCATGCGCCGGTGAACGTTGTGGTCCGGAGGGTCCATCGCAATCATGGACCGACCTGCCTGAAACACGCTGGCGATCTCGTCGTCAGCCAGCTCGCGGCCCTCACGATTTGCCCGCATCTGCGGACTTTCCAGGGTGATGCCGCCCAGTTGTTGATCCGAACTGAACAGCTTCGGGTTTTTGGAAACGAACTGAATGTCATCGTACTTCGTGATCGACCAGAATCCCGGCCCTCCGAACGGCTCCGGAGTCCACGCAACCGGGTCCTCGCGCCGCAGCCGCGAAAAAATGTCGTGCACGCGCTGCTGATCCTGAAAGGTTTCGGATTCCGACAGTGCGAGCAGTTCAGCATTCGGATCTATCGAGGGTTCTGCCATGGGGTGTCTCCGGTTGCGGCGCGTGCTCGTGAGTAACGGTAGCGACTCCCGGGTCAGGATGCCAGTTTGCCGCCGCGGCACGGCGCTGATACTCGATGGGCGTGTGAACCCCGTCATGCTTCAGGCTACTCCCCGTTGTTGCCTGGGCGCGCATGCGCAACCCTTAGTCTCACCCGCGCGCACCCCAAACGGACATGCAGTTCAGGGACAGATCACCATGTTTCAGCTGACCATCTGGTCGGTTCCCGCCCTCGCCGCAACGGCGCTGGCGATCTATACCCTGTATCGGGTTCATCGTTATCAGGACGTGCCCGGCGTCTGGGCGATCCGTTGGTTGGCGCTGTTCGTGGGCATCTGGTCGTTAGGTCAGCTGTTGGGTTCGCTGCTAACCGGCATCGACGCAAAGTTGATTGCCGCGAAGCTCCAATATCTAGGCATTGCGTTCACGCCCGTGGCCTGGTTTGCGTTCGCCCTCACCTATGCCAGGCAACGTCGGCGGCCCAACAACCCAACGCTGATCGTTCTGTCGATCGTACCCGTGCTGACGATCATCCTGGCGCTGACCAACGAACTGCATCACCTGGTCTGGAGTTCCGTCACTCTGCTCGAGCATGACGGCTACGTCAGCCTGACCATGGCCTACGGACCCTGGTTCACGCTCTCCGCCGTCTACGGATATGCAACTCTGTTCACCGCCACCGTAATGCTTGGCTACGCGCTCAGCGAATCGTCCCGCTACCGCAAGCCCCTGGTGGCAATCATGGCCGCGCCGATCATTACCGCGGCCCTGAACCTGCTCTATCTTTCGCCATGGAATCCATCACCCTGGTTCGATGCCACACCGCTGGGCTTTGCCCTGGCCGCGCTGTTACTCAACGATGGCGTTCTGCGCTTCGGGCTTCTCGACCTGCGGCGGGTATTGCGCCACAAAGTGGTGGAGGAGCTGAGCGACGGAATCATCATCGTCTCCCACAACGGGCGAGTCATCGACATCAATCCGTCCGCCTTGCGCACCCTGGGCATCGATGACGGTGACGCGCTGAATCGCCATGCCACGTCGCTGATTCCCTCTCCCGCGATTCCGGACATGCTCAGCCAGCGCCGCACGGACTGTGTAATCAGCCTGCTGCAAGGGTCGTTTCACGTCATCGCCACGCCCCTTGCCAGCGAGGACGACGGCGGCCAGCAGATGGCCCTGGTATTCCGTGACATCACGGCCCGGCGAGAACAGGAAATGCAGCTCAAACTCGTCAAGAATCGTATGGAACGGTTGGCCCAGACCGATTACCTGACCGGCCTGCACAATCGCCGGTACTTCATGCGCCGGCTATCCGAAGAGGTGGAACGGGTGAAGCGCCAGGGGTACACGCTGAGCGTGTTGCTGATCGATCTCGATTATTTCAAGCACGTCAACGACACCCATGGCCACGACGTCGGCGATCGAGTGCTGCGGGTCATCGCCAACGTCTGCGACGAGGTCAAGCGCCTCACTGACGTCTGCTCCCGAATCGGCGGCGAAGAGTTCGCTATCCTCCTCCCGGACACCGAGCCACCCGGTGCCCTGAAGCTTGCGCAGCGTCTGAGGGAAACAATAGCCAATCAGTTCATTGCAGCGGCGGCAGAAGAAACTCCACCGATCCGCGTCACTGCGAGCATCGGGGTCGCAACCGTGTCCCGTCACAGCCCCTACCTGGAACACGTGCTGTCACAGGCCGACCAGGCTTTGTATCAGGCCAAGAACGACGGACGCAATACGGTCCGCGTGGCAGCCTGACGCGTACCAGTCAGGCTGCATTGCGGGACGTATTGACTTTGATCCGGGCGTTGTCGCGCAGCTTCTTCATCGAACTGTCCCGATGGATGAACCACAGGCACAGGATATTGTAGAGCTGCAGATAGAAGGGGAATTTGCGGCGCAGGTCCAGCCAGAACACCACCCGCACCTCGTTCGACTCGTTGGCTGCATCGTGCAGATAGTTGTCGTCGAACACGATGCCTTCACCATTCTTCCAGTAATACACCTCGCCCTTCTCGATCAGCGACTCGTCTTCGCGGGCGTTGTCTTCGACATTACCGTTCACCCTTAGCCAGCAGCTATGGTCTTCGTTGTTGCCGGGAATCAGCACACCCAGGTGATAACGCAGAAAGCCCTTGTAGTAACCCCAGTGTGGCGTGATGTCCTGGCGCGGGTCCAGAACCGAGAAGAACGCCGTATACAAACCCGGAACCTGCCGCAACAGCGCGGCGGTCCGGGGAGCGCGCGCACAATTATCGTGGATGAACTCACCCGATTTGAACATGAACGCCTTCCACTTGGCCTTATGGATACCGCCGGCGGTGTAGCCCGCGCCGAGATCGGTCATGTCGGTCAAGTCGTCCTTCACATCAAGCAGACTCAGACATTCCTCCCGAATGGCCTCATAGCCATCTTCAAGCTGCTTCAGACCGCGATAGTGGTCGTGATAGTCGTACATGAACGCCGGCGTCCGCGCCACGATGCCCTGGTCTTCGAACCAGCTGAACACCCGATTGAGCCGCTTCGTAAACAGCTTCTTCTTCTGTTTCTTGGGCATCCTCTCGAGCGTGCGCCTGATCACGAAGGCCGCGCCCGCGAGCGCTGCGAGGATCACCAGAACGATGATGAGGACCGTCATATCTGCTTCACCGCGTTGCCCCCCGGGGCCGGACGGAGTGCTGGAAAACTTGGAGGCGCACTTTACCCGAATACGCAACGCGCTGCGTTTGGACAATCACCTGACGGACTACAGGTGTCCGACCATCCGTTTGTGGGGATACAACGATTTCTCCCAGCGTCGGTTGGTGCACAACCATTCCCCAGGTCGTTCGCGGATCCACGCTTCGATCCGCGCACTCATCGCTGTGGCAAGTGCCACTGCCCGCTCGTCGTCCGATGCCAGCGCTGGTACCTCCAGCGGTTCGTGTACGGTGACGCGAAAGCGGCCCGGGCCCAACCGCTCCGCGCGAATCGGCACCAGGTCACAGCCATGGCGCAACGCCAGTCGCGCCGGGAACAGGGACGAATCCATATCGCGCCCGAAGAACGGAATGGGCACGCCACCCGAGATCCTGAGGTCCGCCAGAACGCCCAGACTGCCGCCTTCGCTCAGGTGTTTGATCACCGGTCGCATCGAGCCATCGCGAGAAACCATGGTGCCGCCCAGCTGGGCTCGCGCCTTCTCCATCAGCGCATCGAGGTGCTCATTCTGAATCGTCGCGTACAGGCTGATCAGCGGTACGCCGGCGCGCGTCAGCGCCAGCGCGTTGATCTCCCAGTTGCTCAGGTGGCCGCTGAAAAACACAGCGCCACGCTCCCGTGCGGCGTATTGCGGGACGAGCCCGGCCGGATCGATCAGTTGCAGTCGCTCACCCCCGTGCTCCAGGGCGATGCGCTCGAGATGCGGGTACTCACCGCCCACGGAACCGATGTTCGTCCAGGTGGCTCGCGCCAGCTCGCGCAATTCCGCTTCGCTGAGTTCCGGGAACGCAAGCGCCAGGTTGCCCTTCACCCATCCGTTCTTGCGCGTTCGCGGTCCGAGCCACCGCATCAGCGCCGCACCAACCCGGGCGGCACGCTCCGGAGACAGGGAGGCAAACGTCCACCACAACAGGTGCATCAGGCAACTCTCTACCCCGAACATGAGTTTGCGCAACCACGGACGACTCCGAATCTGGCGGTCCAGGCCGGTTGCAATGATCAGCCGCGCCATCGGATCGCTCCAGTCAAGGCGTCATGCCCCGACTACGCAACGCGGCGCGCTCGACGTCACGCGGCCAGCGGCGCTTGAAGCACGCCCATTGGTCCGGAGTCTGCCGGACCCATGACTCGAATTGAACGTTGAGTTTGGCGGTCATCTGCAGCGCCTGATCCACGATACTCGCTGAGGTGTCGTCCGGTTCGACGGGCGCGTGTACCGTCACGCGAAACCGGTTACCCGGCAGCCGCTCAGTCGAAACAGCGATCAGTTCGCAATCAAATCGTAGCGCGAGGCGTGCCGGCACGGTGTTCGTTGGCGTAGCTACCCCAAAGAATGGAACATCATCGCCTTCATCAAGCCGGGTATCTCCGGCAAGCCCGATCGAATGACCCGCCGCCAGCTCGCGCATGAGCTGCCGCATGACATTGTCGCGCGGCAGGATTTTGATCGGCAGCGACGCGCGCAACTTGCGCACCACATCGTCGACCGCCGAATTGGACTCCGGTGCGTAGATGATGGTGATCGGGATGTCGTACTCCGCCGCAATGAAGTTACCCAACTGCCAGGAACCTACGTGAGCCGTCACGAACACCGCCGGTCGACCACCGCCGCGCACGACCTTGACCGATGGGTCGGCCACGAATTCCAGCCGTTCAGCACGTTCCTCCCAGATATCACGCAAATGACACAGTTCGGCAAAGGCCATACCCAGGTGACCGAAACAGCCGCGTGCCAAACGCCTGAGTTCCGCCGGGCTTTTCTCCGGGAAGGCAACCGCGAGATTCGCGATCATCTTATGACGCCGGGATATGACCCTGCCCAGGGTGGCGAACAGGTGGTACGCCAGCTGGCAGGCCCGCGCCAGCGACAGCCGGCCAAGCAGTGCGAAGTAGGCCCGGATCAGCGCGCCCTCGAAACCTCGCGCAAATCCCTGCAGCGCAGGAACCGCATGCACGATACGTCTGGGCAAAAAATAGTAGTCTGGCATTCGCGCTACCGCGACCGTGGGTCCGGCGCACATCCTCAGGGCTTCCCGCGTGGATTTCAACCAATCCCACCTCACACGTGTGCCCGTCGCCCCGACGGTTGATGCGTTGCTCCGGATCCCTGGTCGAATCGTCACGCGTTGACAACGTCGCGGCGGCGGCGGACCATCAATTCAAACTTCCTGGAGAGACCTAATGTCCCACCTCGGATTCAACCACATCGACCTCGCAACCCGCGATATGGCAGCGACTCGGCGGTTCTACGAAGGGGTTCTTGGCTTTCCCGTGGTGCGGGGCGACATCATGGAATTCGAAGACGTCGGTCGGATTCAGCATCTGTTTTTCGACATCGGTGGCGGCCAATTGATCGCGTTCATGAGCGGCGAGGATGCAAACAGCTTCCCCGACGAGTTCGACACGGGCATCAACCGTGGTCTGGGACTACCGGACGGCGTCTATCATTTTGCATTCGAAGCAGGGTCCCCCGAACAGCTCGCGGAAACCAAGAGCCGTCTCGAGGACGCTGGCATCGACGTGCGGGGAATTATCGATCACGAGGGCTGGTGTCAATCGATCTACTTCAAGGACCCGAACGGACTGCAGCTCGAGTATTGCTGTCTCACCCGGGAATTCAATGCAGACGACGCACGAACCCAGCTGCGGTTTCGGATTGACAAGCAGGGTGTGAAGCATCCGGCCGAGGTCGATACCGCCTGACGAAAACGCCCCGAGACGGCGCTCTTCGTTATATGCTTCGAACCAATCAGACCTATCCGGACTTGGAGTTTTTCCAGGCATTCTGGTAACTTAGCGCGCCCGGCGCGCGGGTCGCGCGCCGCCGTTACGCCATTATTGAGGCGGCGCAACTAAAGGCCGGTCGGAACGGCAGGAGACACTAAATGACGGACGGCGTGGTGGAGCGCTTAGCCACCGGATCCAAACGTACGGTCATACGATTCGCTGGTGACTCCGGTGATGGCATTCAGGTGCTGGGCACCGAATTCTCCAAGGCAGTCGCGCTGGCGGGACACGATCTCCTGACGTTCCCCGATTTTCCCGCGGAGATCCGCGCGCCCGCTGGTTCGACCTTCGGCGTTTCCGCCTTCCAGATCCAGTTCGGCGGTCAGGGCGTGCTGACGCCCGGGGACGAACCGGACGTGCTGTTCGCCTTCAATCCCGCCGCGCTGAAGACCAACCTCCGACTCCTGAAACGTGGCGGCCTGTTGGTGCTGGACGACGCGGCATTCACCGAACGAAATCTGAAGCGCGCCGGCTACGACGCAGACCCGCGCGAGGACGAGACGCTTGCCGGATACCGGGTGATCGGAATCGACATTACCCACCTGACCGGAGAGGCGGTGGCCGCAACCGGCGCCGGCAACAAACAGGCTCACCGCGCGAAGAACTTCTGGGCACTTGGATTGTGCTTCTGGCTGTTCGGTGGAGATCGGCAACCCACCATCGAGTGGGTCCGAACAAAGTTCGCCAAGATGCCCGACGTGGTCGATTCAAATATTGCAGCGTTGAACGGCGGCCACGCATACGGCGAGAACATGGAGTTGGATGCCGGTGATGCGGCCATGGGAAGCCAGGGTGAACTCGCTCATGGCACCTACCGAACGGTCACCGGAACCGAGGCCATGGGGCTCGGATTGGCCGCCGTCGCTGCGCTGTCCGGGCAGCAACTGACCTACTGTTCCTACCCCATCACGCCCGCCTCCGCGCTGCTTCACTATCTAGCAGGACTGCGCGGCAAGGGGGTCGTCACGTTTCAGGCGGAAGACGAAATCGCCGCCGTAACCGCCGCGCTTGGCGCATCCTATGCGGGCGGCCTGGGCATCACGGCGAGCTCCGGGCCGGGCCTCGCGCTGAAGGCAGAAGCGCTGGGTCTTGCCGTGGCCGCCGAACTGCCACTGATCGTCATTAACGTGCAGCGCGCAGGTCCATCGACCGGAATGCCCACGAAGCCCGAACAGGCGGATCTGAACATGGCACTGTATGGGCGTCACGGTGAAGCCCCGCTACCCGTGTTGGCGCCGGCAACGCCGAGTGAATGCTTTCTCATCATGATCGAAGCAGCCCGCATCGCCATGACCCACATGACCCCGGTCATCGTGCTCTCCGATGCCTACATCGCCAACGCCGCCACACCCTGGATGCTCCCCGACGTCGATGCGCTGCCGGACATCCGGCCGCAGTTCAGAACCGACCCGGACGGCTTCCAACCCTTCGATCGTGACCCCGAGACGCTTGCGCGCCCCTGGGCGAAACCCGGAACGCCTGGTCTGGCCCACCGCCTGGGGGGCATAGAGCGGGCCGCGGGGAGTGGCCACATCTCGTACGATGCGGACAACCATCAGCGGATGAGCGATCTGCGCGCAGAAAAGATCGCCCGGGTTGCAGACAACGGCCTGGATCATGAAATCGACAGCGGTGTCACGGAAGGTGATGTGCTGGTGGTCGGTTGGGGGTCCACGTACGGGGCACTCGAGGAAGCAGTGAACAATCTGGCCGGCGAAGGGTTGTCGCTTGGCCACCTGCATCTGCGCCAGCTATGCCCCCTACCGAAGAACCTCGGTGCGATCCTGTCCCGATTCCGCGACGTCGTGGTCGTCGAATTGAATCAGGGCCAATTGGTGCGCCTGATCCGCAGTGAGTTTCTGGTGGATGCCACCAGCGTCACGCAGATGGACGGCCACCCCTTCAAAGTCTCAACGATCGAAACTGAGCTCAGAGCCCACTTCGATCAAGCCAGGAGCCGCGCAGGATGAGCGAAGCAGTCATTCGTCTGACCCCCAAAGACTTCACCACCGACCAGGAAAATCGCTGGTGTCCCGGGTGTGGCGACTACGCGATCCTGAAATCGGTTCGCAAGGTCCTGGCGGAAATCGGCCGCAACCCGGACGAAGTGGTATTCGTTTCGGGCATCGGCTGCGCCTCCCGCTTCCCCTACTACCTGGAGACCTACGGATTCCACACCATCCATGGCCGCGCAGCTTCGGTGGCCACTGGGGTCAAGCTGGCCAACCCGGATCTGGATGTCTGGGTGGTCGGCGGCGACGGCGATTTTCTATCGATCGGCGGCAATCATCTGACCCATGCGCTGCGGCGCAACGTGGATCTGAACCTGCTGCTGATCAACAACGCGACCTATGGGCTCACCAAGGGCCAGTACTCGCCGACCTCGGCGCCCGGGACGCGTTCGCCCTCCAGCCCCGAGGGCTCGATCGATACGCCGGTGAACCCGGCCGCGCTGGCGCTGGGCGCGGGCGGAGGCTTCGTCGCCCGCACCGCCGATACGCTACAGCAGCATCTTCCGGAGGTGCTGATCCGCGCCCACCAGTACAAGGGCGCGTCCTTCGTCGAAGTGTTGCAGAACTGCATCGTCTACAACGCCGATGTATTCGGTGACGTGACGCATAAGAAGACCCGCGCCGAGCATTCGGTGCTGATCGAACACGGCCAGCCCCTGCTGTTTGGCGCCGAACAGGACAAGGCACTCAAGTTCGACGCGCCCAGCGGCACCTTCAGCATCACCGACGATTTATCTGCCGCCGCATTGCACGATGAAACCAACCTGAGCTTCGCGTCGGCGCTCGCGCACATCGACGATCCGGCGTTGCCGACACCACTGGGCGTGCTGTATTGCAAACCGCGCCCGGATTACACCTCCGTACGGGCCGAGCATACGCCCTACCAGCCCATGAGCCGCGACGATCTCAAGCAGGCGTTGTACGCCGGCAGCTGGGAGGCCTGAGCCCGTGATCTAGCTGGGCGACGGATCCGTCACTTGCTCTCCACCGGCTTCCTCAGCCGGATCTGCCTGCTCCGGCGGCGCCAACGTGATCAACTCGGCCCGCTCGACGCGCAGCGGTTCTGCCGCGTACATCGCCACCCGGAAAACCCCCTTCCAGCGCGAGGACGTGACGAGGTACTCACCGTCCACTTCAGGCTGGAAAAACTGCAGCGCATGCTCGCCCGCCTGGTCCTCCAGAGTCACGCTGAACGCCGCTTCGAAGTCGACGACAGCCTCATCCGAGACGCCCAGAACACGCAGGTTACGAACCTTCTCGACGACCTCGTCTGCCCGTCCCTGATGGGTCGTGCGATCCTCCGCCAGCTCCGCTAAGCGCCAAGCCGCGGCGTCGCGAAGCAGCGTCCAATCAAGGATCGACACCGACTTGACGCCGCCCTCCGGCTGCAGCAAGCCTTTATCGAGCCATTCGTCAGACGCGCCGGGCAGCTCGTAGTTGGAGAACGTGATGGCGTACACCGAGTTGTCGTCCGCGCGACGCGCATGAACCTTGCGGAATCCCGGCGATGTGCCCAGATACAGCTCCGCGGTCACCGTTTCCCCTTCGAAGAGTTCGACATGGCGCTGGAAGCTATCTGCACTCACCTCGAAACGACGCGCCGACATCGTACTCGTCGCCACCGGCCAGCGGGCGGCCGCGTCCACCAGCTTGTCCAGCACGCCAGCGATCTTCGCGTCATCCGCCGGCAATGCGATATCGCCGCGGATCTGCCAGCCATCGGCGGTGCGCTGAAGCTGCACCGTTTGCTCGTCGTCGGTGATTCGGATCGAATCGACGGTGGTGCGGTCGAACCGGAGCAGCGGGTCACCATCAGCGGCGCCTGCGTCGTCACGCCATACTGCAAGTCCAGCAATCAGGAGCAGTTGTAGCGCGAGTAGGGCCGCCAGCAAAGGAGTCTTAGAGTCCATCTCTCAGCCCTCCTGCCCGGCAAGCCACGATTGATAGACACGGCGCCGTCCGGCGACACGCCACCGGTGAATCAGGAATACCGCGACCATGCCGAGCAACGCCGCGAGGTAGTTGAAGTACTCCCAGAACAACTGATCCGCGGATTCCAGGGGCGGCAGGGTGCGGTTGAAGTGGCCACGCGAGCGAATCGACAGCAACGCCTGATCCTCGAGCGAAACATCCACCGCGTTGGCAATCAACTGCAGCGAGTTGCCGTACACGGTACCTTCGGCGGAACCAATCATTCCGAGCGTCTGATCGGACAGAAAGTCGTTCGCGCTAAACAGAACCAAACGGGCCGACTCGGGCGACCGCTCGATGATGCCTGACACCACCCCCACGTCCGCCGGGGTTTCTGCGTCCGAGGCATCGACCACGTCCGTCTCCGCTGACTCCTCGGCGACCAGCAACGGGTTGTCCTGGCCCACGAAAAACGAATCGAACTGCCCTTCGACCATCACGCCGAGGCGTCGTGCACCGATCTCACCTTCCGGGAGGAATGCTGACAAGCCCGCTTCATCGATGCGCGGCATCACGTCCGTGGATGCCGACTGCCAGCTGCCTGGAGAGCTTTCGAGCAATGTGGTAACGCGCCGCGCACTGTTGCGCGCGTCGTCGATCCGGATCGGCGAGCTCCAGGGCACGGTCACCTGGGGAATGTCACGGGTGATCGGCGACGTCTGGTTCAGCCCGTCATCGCGGACGTCCACGAAATACGGAAAGTCCAGCATACGAATCTCCTGGAAGCTGAATCCGCCTACCTGTCGCGTCACCGGGATCGGAAACGCGGAGTTACGCGGATCCATTATGAACGCGGCGTCCATAATCAAACCATGATGTTCCAGCCAGGGCCCCAGGCCGGTATCGCGAGGCGCCGCGCTCAGACTCTGCTGCAGCAAACTGACAGCGAATGGTGCAGCGGTCAGGGCAACGGTTCCCCCTTGCATGAGGAACTGGTCGATCGCGAACAACTGCTTGTCGTTCACCTGCTGCGGATCCACCACCACGAGCACCTCCGCGGCGGCAGGTACCCTGCCGTTCTCCAATCGAGTCCGCTTGACATTGAGATTGGCGCTCAAGGCGTCGAACAGCTGCTGGTACTGATTGCTGCCCGACCCTCCCATGTAGGCTGGTCTGACCTGGGGTGCGAACAGAGCGACGGTCTTCAGGTAGCCGACCGCAAAGCGCTTCAGCCCGGCCTCGAGGCCGCGCCGCAACCCGCCGACGTTCAGGTCTTCGGGCAGCGGGATCTGGATCACCGTATCGCCCGACGCCAGTGTCAGGTAGAAATAGAACGTATTGATGTCGAACAGGCTGGCCGCCATCGGTTGAAAACCGTAGTCAGCGGCGATGACCGCGGCGATCGCGCCACCGTCGGCGTCCGGGTCGAGGAACTCGACCAGCAGCTTGCCCCCCGACTCCGCCGCGATTGTTTCGAGGACCGAATCGAGTTCGCTGCGAAGTTCGACCAGGACGTCGGGAAGTCGCTCGGGCCCGGAAACGTAACCCACGAACCGCACCGGTTCAGGAATGCTGTCGAACAGCTCGCCACCCGACTGGAAGCCCTCCAGTACCCGTTTCACGGAACGGGCAATGTCGTATTCCGGATTGCGCAGCTGAACGTCCAAGGCCGACTCACTGATTGCCTTGATCTCGATCAGGTCGCGGAAGCCGAGTACTTCATACTCGTCACCATATTGGATCAGCACGTCGAAGTACGAGTTGACGAGCGCGGATTGATAGCGATCGGTCACCTGAAACGGGACCGCCTGGATACCGTATTTACTGTTGGCCTCGTCCTCCAGTTCCGGCGTCTCGACCGGATCTATGATCTCGACGCGTACCTTACCGGCGCCTGCCACTTCGAACTCGCGCAGCAGATCCACAAGCTGCGGAACCAGCGGCGCCAGCAGCGGATGGGTTTTAGCGCTGAAGTAGCCCCGGATCAACAGCGGTTCGCGCAGTTGCCCCAGATAGTTCCTGGTTGCCGACGATATCGAGTACTGGCGTCCTTCCGTCGCGTCCAGCCGAAATCCAGTGAAGCCACCGATCAGAAGATTCGCGATCAGCAGGTTGGCCACCAATAGCCCCGTGCCGAGCTGCCAGCGCCGATGCCGCTCGACCGCGGCATCCGCCGCCCAGCGCTGCCGCTCCAATGCATACACATTCAGGGCCAGGAAGATCAAGATGAGGCTGACGTAATAGTACAGATCCCGGAGATCGAGCACGCCGCGGGCAATGGATTCGAACCGCGACCCGGTTCCTAGCGAGCGCATCCAGTCGGCCAGCCGGTTGCTCACGAGGTCGGTCAACATCGGGCTACCCACCATGTACAGCGCGCCGCAAGCCAACGTGGCAACGATCAGACTGACGATCTGGTTCTCGCTGCGGGCACTGACGAACAGACCAACCGCCAGATAGGCACCGCCCAGCAGCGTCGCGGCTACGTAGCCGGCGAGCACCGGCCCCCAATCGAGGTCCGCCATGACCGCCACACTGATGGGCAGGGGCAGGGTCAGTACCAGCGCAATCACCAGCAGCAGCCAGCATGCCAGAAATTTTCCAACCACGAACGTCCAGCCGCTGACGGGTACCGTCACCACGAACTCCAGCGTGCCGGTTCGGCGTTCTTCGCTCCACATCCGCATGGTCAAGGCAGCCGACAGGAACACCAGCAGCAGCGGCATCCACTCGAACATCGGTCGCACGTCGGCAATGTTGCGCGCAAAAAACGCTTCGCCCCAGAAAAACACGAACAAGGTGGCGGCCAGGAAGCTACCGAGAAACAGATAGCCGATCGGCGAACCAAAGAACAGCGTCAGCTCCTTGCCGGCGATACGACGGGCGGTCGCATAATTCATGCCGGCACCTCGTTGGCGTCACGAAACACAGTCTCCAGATCGTGCTGCTCCGGCGCCAGGCTGAATACGTTCACGCCACCCCCAACCAGCGTACGCGCGACCTCGGCCGCGATCCGCTCGTTGCCGTCGATCATCATGAACAGGTGGTGTAGATCATCAGCCCCCTGCTGTTCGCTCACCTCGCCAACCCCGGGCACTCCCGCGAGCAAGACATCGACGCGGTCACGGTCAGCATCCGTGACCAGCGCGAGGCGCTGACTGCGCTGCAATGTCGCGAGTTCTTCATCGAGCACCAACCGGCCGTCACGCAGAATCATCACGCGATCGCAGATGGCACTGACCTCCTGCATGATGTGCGTCGATAGAATCACCGTCGCCCGGTCCGCGAGCGAACGTATCAGGTCCCGCATATGCTGGGTCTGACCCGGATCCAGCCCGCTGGTCGGTTCGTCTAGAATCAGCAGGCTGGGCTTGTGCAGCAGCGCCTGGGCAACCCCGACGCGCTGCCGATAACCGCGGGAGAGGGTATCGATCCGACTGAACGCTTTGTCGCCGAGGTCGGTCGAGGCCACGGCGTAGCGTACTGCATCAGCCCGTTGCGCGTTCGCAACGCCACGCAATTCAGCCGCATACTCCAGGTAATCGACTACCGTCATCTCCGGATACAGCGGCACGTTTTCCGGTAGATACCCCAGCATCGCCTGCACGGCCTCCGGTTGATCGGCCACATCGAGCCCGTCGACCAGGATCCGCCCCGCACTGGGCTCCAGGAAGCCGCTGAGCATCTTCATGATGGTCGTCTTACCCGCCCCGTTGTGGCCCAGCAGCCCGACGACCTGCCCCACGTCAATGGAGAAATCCACCGCGTCCACCGCCAGGAAGTCACCGTAGCTTCGAGTCAGCTTTTCTACTTTGATCAATCTGTGAGTCTCCGTACATCACGATCCGCACGAACCGGCGGCGAGCAAGCGTACCCACCTGACGGACAATTTCAAGCCGCGGGCGTCAACCAAGGTGCACGACACCCTGCGGGCTTGCCCCCGTCGACCATTGACGCGTAGCCTGGGACGATGAACTCAAGCGCCGATGCAATGCAGAATCTCACGATCAACGGGCCGATCGGGCCCCTGGAAGCATGCTTTCAGACCCCCGAGGACGCCCAACCCGACGGCCCGGCCGCGCTGCTGGCGCACCCGCACCCGCAAATGGGTGGAACGATGCACGATGCGGTTCTGGACACGGTTGCCAGTGCGTTCCTCGAGCGCGGAATTTCCTGTTTGAGATTCAATTTTCGGGGAGCGGGCGCAAGCGCCGGAACATTCGATGGTGGCGACGGCGAGTGCGAAGACCTGGCCGCGGCCCTGCGCTGGCTGGTCAATGAGACCAGCGCTCCAGTGTGGCTGGCCGGGTACAGCTTCGGCAGTTGGATCGGCTGGCGTGTCGCCGCCGCGGCGCCGGCAACCATCGAGCGAATCATCATGATCGCACCGCCGATCGGAATGCTCGACTACCCCGATCGGCAGTATCCCAACGTCCACGTGCAGATAATCTGCGGCGGGTCAGACGATTTCGTCAACGTGGCCACGCTGCGCGATTGGGCCGAGCGTAACGCGACCGACGCGCCGGTCGAGATCGCCGGTGCCGACCATTTCTTCCGCAATCATTCACACGCGCTGCGCGACGCCCTGGATGCAGCGATCGCTTGAGCACCTCGTCCTAGAACAGTGGCACACCTGACAGCCATTCGTGCCCCCACAACACCAGCCCGTATCCGACCAGGCCGACGAGCACAGGAACCACCAACTCGCTCGCCACCAACCGGTTGCGTCCGGTGGCAACCGCCGCGAAGGGCAGGTTCGACGTGGCCGCCGCGTATCGAGCCCAATCCTCGCCCAGTGTTGCCGCCTTCTTGCGATCCATCAGGAAGGACCCGAGCAACGAAACCGTGCCGAGGGAGCCAAACAACACGAACGAACGCAGATCGCCATTGGCCAACACGTGCACGATTGCCCAGAGCACAAAGCTCCACTGCAGCGGGTGCCGGGTGATGCGCGTCATGCCAACACCGTCACCAACGCTGGTGAGCTTGCCTTCCATTCCAACCCCGGTCGGGTTCGGCGCAAGGAATCCACCGAGCATAAAGATCATCGCGAATGGCATCAGCACCAATGCGGTCCACCGCAGTCCCTGGCTCGGCACCCAGAGCAACTCGGCAGGCGGCGCGCCATTGTATGCAAGTACTAGAAACCCAAGTGTGATCGCGGCAATCAACGAATAGACACCAAGGTACGCGCCCCGCCCGATGCGGTCGACCAGCCAGCCGCGCAGTGCTGTCGAGCTGATCCCAAGGTGGGTCACCACGAACAGCAAGCCCGCCAGAACCAACGTACCCATTGCAGATCTCCCACGATACCTTCTACGTCGCGGGCATTGTCGTCAATTCGGAGTGGTCAGGCGAGGCCCGGTTGCCTGCGGACCAACGCCGTGCACGCCGCAGAACCCACCGCAGTGAACGCTGAAGAACACGCCAGCAAACCAGCCACCAATGGGTGCCCGGGCGATCATCTTGACCAATATGTACACCCCGAGAATGACGTTCTCGGACCAGTAGAGCATGACGATCGAGCCGACATCCCAGTCCCAGAACAGAACCCCGGCCAGCGGTACCAGATTGCTGACCACCAGCAGAATCGCGGCAGCGGGGTTGGCAAACCACTTCTCCATGCGTCGCATTGTCCGCCCCTTGACCGATCCCGGCTGCGAAGCAATAGTCCATGACTCATCCAGCCAGTGCTCAAAGGAATGCTAATGCAGCGACTCGTCGGCAAATCCGCGCTGATCACCGGCGCCGCGCGGGGCCTCGGCGCCGCGATCGCACGCCGTTTCGTCGATGAAGGCGCGACCGTGATCATCAACGACCTGAACCTGGACGCGGCCCAAGCGACCGCGGAGGACCTGGGCGGCCACGGCGTCGCGGCGGACGTTTCGGATCCCGATTCGGTTGCCAACATGTTCGCTCAGGTGCGCGAAATTGCACCCAACCTCGACATCCTCGTAAACAACGCCGGCATCAGCGGAATGGAAGGTCGCAACGACGTTGCACAACGCGTCGAGCAGATGGTCGAACGGGCACACAAGGCCGCCACGGGGGAACTCACCGACGAGGACTACGACGACGCCACGGTCCAGACGACCAACGACGAGTGGCGGCGCATGCTCGGCGTGCACGTGGACGGTACGTTTTATTGCGCTCGTGAAGCATTGAAGATCATGAACGCCCAGAAGCACGGCGCAATCCTGAACATGAGCAGCATTATCGGCACCTTCGGGCGCGGCGGCGGCACCGCCTATGCGGCGGCGAAGGCAGCGATCCTCGGCTTTACGCGATCGCTTGCCCACGAAGTGGTCAGCCGCAACATCCGCGTCAACGCGATCGCCCCCGGTTGGATCGAAACCGACATGACGGCGCCGCTCGGCCCGATGCAGTCGCTCATCGCGAGCCAGGTTCCCATGAACCGATTCGGCGAACCCGACGATATCGCCTGGGCCGCCGTCTATCTTTGCAGCGACGAAGCGAAGTACATGACCGGCCAGGTGATCTCACCGAACGGCGGCTGGTACATGAGCCAATGAATTGCGGTTGGGCTCCGGATTCAGGGGCCAACCACTAGACAATAGTGATCAGGGCGTCGAGCACCTGATTAGGTTTTTCCGACAACATCGAATGACCGCAGGCGAGTCGGACCACGCGTGCATCGGGTAAGTGTGCCGCCACGTCGAGCCCACTCGGCGCGGGCGTCATCTGATCCGACTCACCGACCATGACCAGCGTTTCCGCGACAATCGTGCGGTCCGCGTCTGGCCGAAACGAATCGCAAGC
>Ga0209987_10000024_pt1 | contig 59053 bp, 50 predicted proteins | sample N074metaG_FD_182134 | JGI IMG/M metagenome (GOLD analysis project Ga0209987, IMG submission 182134) | Deep subsurface microbial communities from Kermadec Trench to uncover new lineages of life (NeLLi) - N074 metaG (SPAdes) (version 2) | ecosystem: Environmental > Aquatic > Marine > Ocean trench...
GCGCCTCGGTCCGGCGCGCGTTTCGCAGACCCGCACAGACCCGGAGCCCGCGCAGAGCCCGCTTGAGCTTCGAGCTGGGCTTGCCATGGGATGCACCGCCGAGAGGCTTCTCCAGTTCCTTGGCGCGTGCGTCGTTGCCTTGCGCGTGCTCGAGGTGGGAGAGGTTCAGGCGAACGGTGAAGACCATGTCGTGACCGGGCCCGAGCTTGGCTTCGAGTTTCTTCAGCAGCGCGGTGAGGGAGGCGTGGGCTGCGGAGACGTCACCGTCCTTGCACTGCTGGGCTGCCTGGGTGGCCAGGGCGACGTCGTCATTGACCTGGGCCGGCGAAGCGGCGCTGCCAGAACAGATCGCCAGTGCCAACGCGCACGGGACCCACGCGCTTTTCGAAACCAATACCGTTCCTCTCTAGCGATTTTGAGCAGCATTGCGCAGCAGCTCTTCGAGCACCGCAGCCGACTGGTCCCAGCTGAAACGCTCGACATGCTTGCGAGCCCGCTCGCCCATGGCGCGGGCCAGGGCCGGATCGCCTAGCAGCTGATCGAGTGCGGCCAGGAGCCCCGCCTCGTCGGACGAATCGACGACACGGCCGGTCTCGCCGTCTAGGACGACCTCGGGCCCGCCACCGCTGGAAGTCGCCACGGCTGGTTTCCCGCAGGCGCCTGCTTCGGCGTAGGCGATGCCGAACCCTTCAGCGGCCTTGAGGCCATGGCCCGTCGGTGTCGAGGGCATGGCGAAGACGTCGCACGCGGCGTACCAGGCGCGTGTGTCGGGGACGCGGCCCGCGAAGTGGACGATGTCGGCGACGTCCAGCTGTTGCGTCAGTTTCACGAGCTGCTGCCTCTGCTCGCCCCCGCCCACGATCACGTAGCCATGTCCGGGTGTGCCTTGCGAAGCTGCGGCAGCGTGCGGATCACGCGCGCGTGTCCTTTGTTGGAGGACATCCGCGCGATGGTGAGTATGATTTTGCGTTTCTCGAAGTCCAGCGTGCGGCGAACCGCCTCTCCGGCTTCCGGGTCGGGGAAGAATTCTCGTGAATCGACGCCGGGGTAGACTACGCGGATCAGAGCGTCGTCGACCCCCAGGCGGACCAGGCGCCCACGGGTGTCCTGACTGTTGGCTGCGAATCCACTCGCCTGGCGGAATCCATAGCGGCGCCGCACACGATGGCGACCGAGGGGGCCGCGAACCCGTCCCTTGTCCCGCAGATCGTGGACCGAAACCACGGTCGGTGCCACGCGTTCGGCCGCGCGAGCCACTTGCGAGACCGCGCGGCAGCCGCCCGAGACCCAAGCGACGTCGGGACCCCATTGATTCAGGGTCTCGGTGACACCGTCGGGCCGGATTCCGTTCGGGCCCCGCACTCGCGGTCGGCGCACGACGGAGAAGGGTTGCCGCGCGTCGAGGGAGCTGCCGTCGCCCTGGCGCGCGTCCCAGGTGAAGACGTCGACCCGGTGGCCGCGGTCCAGCAGGCGTCGCGTCAGCTCGAGGTTGTAGATGTGGGTGCCGCCGAAGTCGGGCGGAAAGTCCTCCGCGATCAGGGCGATCCGCAGCCGCTCGAGCGCCATGACAGCACTTTAGCCCGCAATTCTGCGTCGGGCGCCATTTTATACGGGCAGGGTAAGCTGATGACCGGCTGCCATGCGGATCGCCTTCTTCATCAAAACCAAGCGTCGCACCCGCACGCCCGGCTACATCGAGGCGGCCCTCGAGCGGGCCGGTCATCGGGTGCTGCGGGTCAACGAGCGCAAACGGCGCCGCTGGATCGGCGAGTCTCTCGCGCGTCGTTCGGTGTTGGCCTCGCTGACCCGCTTCGATCCCGAACTGGTACTGGTCCACGGCTCGGACATCGCGCTTCCGACCCTGGCGCAGGTCTCGCCCTGCTACCGTACGGTGCTCTTCACGTCGGACTGTTGGAAATCGCCCATGAGCGGAACGGGCATCGAGCGGGCGTGTTCGATCGACCTGGTCCTCACGGTGGCAGAGGGCCAGATCCAGGAGTTCGAAGACGCCGGCGTGAAACGCGCCGCGTACCTTGCCGAGGGCTGTGAACCGTCGGCGCACTTCCATCTCGACGAGGTGGCCGACGAATGGATTGCGGAGGTGGCGTTCATCGGCAAGCGCCAGCCGCGTCGAACTATGACGAACGCACTGATTTCATTCGGGAAGTGAACGAGCGTTTCGACTTGAAGATCTATGGAAGTGGCTGGGAAGAGCTAGGAATCCTGCCGGCGCGGGCCAGCGTGGGGCCGGACGGATATAGGCGAGTCTGCAGCGGCGCAAAGATCGTGCTCGGGCGCGATTGGAATACCGGCGTCCGCTGGTACTTCTCCAATCGAACCTGGTTTACACTTGGTTGCCGCGGATTTCTGCTGACCAACTACGTTCCTGGCCTCGAAGACATTTTCGAGAACCACGATCAGCTCGTTTGGTACCGGTCGACCGAAGAATGCCTCGAGCTGATCCGCCACTATCTAGAGCGGCCCGATGAGCGCAGGCGGATCTCGGAGTCCGGACACGCCTACGTTCTCGCGCACCGTACGTTCGACCATTGGGTGCGCGACCTGGAGAGCATTCTCGATGGCGAGACACCCGCGTTTCCACCGTCAAGAATGGACCGATTGGTTTCCGGATCGTGAGTCGCTCCATGATTGAAGGAGTGTCGAAAACGCAAAGCATCGCGTACGGCGGAGAGGCAGCGGTCTCGGGCGCACGCCTCCGCTGCGGCGAATCCCCGCCCGGGGTCGGAACCCGCGTGGGAATCCGCTTCGAGCCTGACCTCACTCCACCCATCGACATCAGCGGCCGCAGCGTCCGCCGGACCGACGACGGCTTTGCCATGCAGTTCAACAGGGTGACGGCGGAGCTCCTGGAGCGGGTGGGCGATCCGTTCTGATTGGATTCGTCCAGGCGACCAGGCACAGGCCGGAGTCGCCTTTTGATGCTCAGAGCCGAAGTGTGCTTGAGTACTTGCAGGTCGAGAGCCGGGTGCTCCGAAGTCGAACCCCGTTCCGTGTCCATAGAGACTGGCCGCCAGGTTCAGGCGTCAGCGCTTCAGCTCGGGAAGATTCGCGAAGAAATCGAGCGCTTCGGGATTCGCCAGTGCTTCGCGGTTCTTCACCGGTCTTCCGTGTACGATGTCGCGTACCGCGAGTTCGGTGATCTTGCCGTTCATGGTGCGAGGGATATCGGCAACCTGGATCACCCGGGCGGGAACGTGGCGAGGGCTCGCGTTGCGCCGGATCTGCTCGCGGATTCGGGAGACGAGATCGTCGTCGAGCGCTGCATTCTCGCGGAGCTTCACGAACAGGACCACCCGGGTGTCGTTCTCCCATTCCTGGCCGATCACCAGCGCTTCGAGGACATCATCGATTCGTTCGACCTGCCGATAGATCTCGGCGGTTCCGATCCTTACACCGCCCGGGTTCAAGACAGCATCGGAACGGCCGTAGATGATCATGCCTCCGTGTTCGGTCCACTCGGCGAAGTCTCCCTGGTGCCAGACGCCCGGGAAGCGCTCGAAGTACGCGGCCCGGTAGCGCGAGCCATCAGGATCGTTCCAGAAGCCCACTGGTGTCGATGGAAAGGGTGCGGTGCAGACGAGCTCACCCTTACCCGAGGCCAGTGGGTGGCCCTCGTCGTCGAAGACCTCGATCTTCATGCCGAGACACGGCCCCTGGATCTCGCCGCGCCAGACCGGGAGAATGGGACAGCCGCCCACGAAGCAGGCCACGATGTCGGTGCCGCCCGAGATCGAAGAGAGCCGTACGTCCTTCTTCACCTTGTTGTAGACGACGTCGAAGCCCTCGGGCAGCAGCGGCGAGCCCGTCGATAGGATCGTCTTCAGGCTGGACAGATCGTGGCTTCGGATCGGTGCCAAGTCGCTCTTGCCGAGCGTGTCGATGAACTTCGCCGAGATTCCGAAGATGCCGACCTGCTCCTGGTCGGCCAGATCGAACAGCACATTGCCATCAGGATGGAAGGGCGAGCCGTCGTAGAGGATGAGGGTGGCCCCGGAGGCAAGGCCCGAGACCAACCAGTTCCACATCATCCAGCCGCAGGTGGTGAAGTAGAACAGACGGTCGTCTGGCTCGACCCCGGCGTGAAGCTGATGCTCCTTCAGGTGCTGGAGCAGGGTTCCGCCGGCGCCGTGGACAATGCACTTGGGTGCTCCGGTCGTGCCCGACGAGTAGAGCAGGTAGATGGGATGGTCAAAGGGCAGCTGTACGAACTCGATCTCGCCCGGCTCGAAGTCGGCGACGGCATCGCTCCACCGCACCGCGCCGGGGATCGATTCGATCGGCGGCTGCTCGCGCGTGTACGAGGTTACGACTACGTGTTCGACGCAGGGGAGCGCCTGACGGATCTTGGCCAGGCGCGCGAGCGAGTCGTGGGTCTTTCCGGCGTAGAAGTAGCCGTCGGCCGCGAAGAGGACCTTGGGCTCGATCTGTCCGAATCGGTCAAGTACGCCCTGGGTTCCGAAGTCGGGCGAGCACGACGACCAGATGGCGCCGCGGCTGGCGGCGGCGAGCATGGCGATCACGGCTTCTGGCAGATTGGGCAGGAAGCCGGCGACGCGGTCTCCGACGCCGACCCCAAAGCTCTTCAGGAGCTGAGCCATCCGGGAAACCTCTGCGTAGAGCTGAGCGTTGCTGAGGCTGCGGCGAACGCCCGACTCGCCGCGGAAGATCAGGGCTGGCGATTCGTCCCGCCGTCGCAGCAGGTTCTCGGCGAAGTTGAGCCGCGCTTCCGGAAACCACTCGGCACCCGGCATCCGATCACCGTGGCGAACCACGGTTTCGCCACGGGTTTCGGCCACGACTTCGGCGAAGGACCAGAGCGATGACCAGAATTGCTCGCGCTCGTCCACCGACCAGCGTTGGAGAGCCGCATGATCGGCGCAATCGACCCCCCAGCGTTCCCGGACTTCGCGCATGAACGCGGTGAGCCGGGAATGCCGGATCTCGTCAGCGGAGGGTTGCCAGAGGGGTGCGCTCATGGGCGGGCGAGGGTAGGGTTCTCTTCTGAAGTAGCCCAGCCCGCGGACCGGGTCTGGTGCTTGAGGAATGCAGATTGACCTTTCTGATCGCCGCCTACGTCGTCGTCCTCGGAGGTCTGCTCGTGTATGGATTCCGGATCCACGTCCAGCGTCGGGGGCTGCTCCGCGAAGCCGGGAGTCGGAGCGAGAACGGAGACGGCACTTCGTCGGACTCGTCGGTCTCGTCCGCCTCTTCATAGTGGACCACCCGAACGCCGAGATCGCCCGTGCTGCGTGGGAGGCTGTCGCGCAAGGGGACGCTCAGGGTCTGGCCAAGGCGTTTTCGTCCAACGTCGTCTGGCATGCCTCGGGGCGAGGGCCGCGTTCGGGGACCTTCACTGGGCTCGATGCCGTGCTCGAGTATCTGGCGGAAATCGGCGATGCCGCTCAGCGCTTCGACATGCGCCTGGACGACGTGCTGGTGAGCGAGAACAAGGCCGTGGTCCTGTTCAGCGTGGAGGGTCAGCGTCGGGGGCGGCGTCTCCTCACGGAGTTCATCGTGCTGTTCCAGATCGAGGCAGGTCGTGTCATCGAGGCCTGGGCGGTCCCGCGCGACCAGTACGCGATCGACGAGTTCTGGGCGCCATGAGGCTGCGGCTCGGCCAGGCCCGGCTCGGCCAGGCCCGAGAGCGGTTCCAGGAGATCGCGAGTCTGCCTGACGATCGGATCGAGCTCGCCGAGGCCGCGCTGGCGGTCGCCGCCGAGGAGTACCCGAACCTCGATTTCGACCACTACCTCGAAAAACTCGACGATCTGGCGCTGCGCGCCGCGCCCGGCGTCGAGGCAGCGCCCAGCTTGTTCGAACAGGTCGAGCGGCTCAACCACTTCCTGTTCGTACAGAGCGGGTTTCGCGGGAATCAGGAACGCTACGACGACCCGCGCAACAGCTTCCTGAACGATGTCCTCGATCGCGGCATCGGGATTCCCATTACACTGAGCCTGGTCTACGTCGAGGTCGGGCGCAGGCTCGGTCTTCCCGTAGCCGGCGTGGGGTTTCCTGGCCACTTTCTGGTCCGAGTCGAGGCGCCGGAAGTTCTGGTGGTCGATCCGTTCTTCGGACGGCTGCTCAGCCGCGAAGAGTGCCAGCAGCGCTTGAGCAGGGTGTTGGGCACCCGAGTCCCGCTGCTTCCCAACGTTCACCTTCGGGCCGTGACAGCGCGCGAGACGCTGCTCCGCCTGATCGGAAATCTGAAGCACCTCTACCTGCGCGAACGAGACTTCGAACGGGCGCTGTCGTGCTGCAACCGGATCCTGCTGCTCGCCCCGGAGATACCCGTAGAGCTGCGCGATCGTGGGCTCGTCTATGAGCAGCTCGAGTGCTTTGGTGCCGCTCGGGCCGATCTGGAACGCTTCCTCGAGTTGGCGCCGAACGACGAGAGCGCGGACGCCATGCGCAAGCGATTGATGGAACTGGAGCCCTACGCGCGGAGTCTGCACTGACGTGGCTCCGATCTCGTCAGTCGTCTTCGATCTCGGCGGCGTCCTGATCGACTGGAACCCGCGCCATCTCTATCGACGTCTGTTTCGCGGCGACGAACAGGCCATGGAGGACTTCCTCCAGAACATCTGCACGTCGAGCTGGAACGAGATGCTGGACGCGGGCCAGTCCTTCGACGAAGGTGTTGCGCTGCTTCAGGAGCGCCATCCCGAGCACCGAAACCTGATCGCAGCCTATCGCGACCATTGGGAGGAGATGATTCCGGGGCCGATCGAGGGCGGTCCGGAGCTGCTGCGAGAGGTGAAGGAAACGGGCGTTTCGGTCTATGCGCTTTCCAACTGGTCGGCCGAGACCTATCCGATCGCCGAGAAGCGTTTCGATTTCCTCGGTTGGTTCGACGATGTGGTGATCTCCGGAAGGCTCGGCATCAAGAAACCAGACCCGGCCATCTTCGAATACCTGATGAACCGACAAGATCTTCGACCCGACTCGACACTCTTCATCGACGACAGCGAGGTCAACGTCGCGGCGGCGGAGCGCCTAGGCCTCGCAACCCATCACTTCCGGTCGATCGGCGCCCTGCGCAGCGTTCTGGTGCGTCGAGGCGTCCTCATGGACGACTAGTCTTGCGGTATACGTAGAGGATCGCCCGGCCGTCGGGACCTTCGATGGTAGCTTCGCGAACGGCGCCGGCGCGTGCGTCGAGCAGCGGCGCCAGCGGTGAGCCCGCGAAGACCACCATGTGATCGCCCGTCTGGACGACGTCGCTCCAGCGGTCGATTCCGTACGGTCGAGTCGAAAGTTCTCCGACGTGGATGCGAGGGTCGCGTACGGCGAGGTACTGGATCGGCCAGCGGCTCCACCAGTCCTCGGCGAGGATGCGCACTGGACCGTCGGGCTGGGCCGCGATGATGGCATCGAGTGCGGCTCGCTTGGGTTCGACGTAGGAAGTCCGAAAGGCGCGATGCGAGTGTCCGCCGGAATCGCGAAGTACGTCCAGGTATCCGGTCTGGAAGCTCATCAGTGCGGCGATCGAGACTGCGCAGAGCCCGAGGGTCACGATTCGTCGCTGGCTTGCTCGGTGGGCCAGCTCTCCCAGTCCCACGCCGACACAGATGAGTACGGGAACGATGCTCCAGAGCGCATAGCGGTCGACATGGGGTCGGACACCGCCCGTTCCCAGCACAAGGTAGAAACACCACCAGGCCGCGACGGTGCCGATGACGAAGGCGCGAAGCCTCGCGTCGAGTCTGCGCCAGCCAATCAGCAGACCCGCGCCCGCCAGGATCATCAACGTCCACACGACGGCGTCGTGCACGGCGACACTCATCGCCGACGGCTCGCCGACCACGTAGCGATAGACGGTGGTTCCCGAGAAGAGCGGGGGGACGAGCGTCGCGAATTCCAGGGCCTGGGCCGGATCGAACATCCGGGAGAAGATCTGGCTCGGACTGAAGCGCGCCGTCGCCGGCACGGCCCAGCAGAGGAGGCCGGCCAGCACCACGGCGCCCGCCGTCACCAGGCCGAGCCGGCGGATGCGATGATGCCGGTCGGGCGACTGGCGCCAGATCTCGCTCGCGGCGACTGCGCCTGCAATCGGAACCAGGAAGACGGCGGTCGGATGGACCCATACGGCGACGAGCGCGCTCGAGAAAGCCAGGCGCCAGCGCCGCCCGAGGCTCGCGCCGCAGACCAGGGCCGCGGCCAGCGGAACCTGGGACGGATCCCAACCGAAGCGGGAGTAGGCGACGTTCGCCGGAAGAACAGCGGCCAGCAAGGCGATCCATGCGGCGACGGTGGCTCCCAGCACCGGCCGCAGCAAGAAAAAGAGCAGGGGAACGAGTGCCACCCCGGCCATCCAGGACGGTGCCCGAAGGATCCAGAAGGCGGGCTCGAAGACCAGTTGGAGCACTGCGACCGGTCCGGTGTGGAAAGGATTCAGCGGGTTTCCCGACGCTGTCTGCCAGACCGGATCGCCCGAGAGCCAGCGCTCGGCCTGAACCCCGTACCAGGCTTCGTCGCCATTGATACCTGGAAGCCGCCCCAGGTCGGTGGTGCGCAGCCAGACGCTGACACCGATCAGGAGTACGACGGTGAGCCAGAGGGCGCGGTCGGTGCGCGAGGTGTCGGACACGACGGAGGCGTTCGCCTACAGCAGAAGACCCGCCACGCACGCGGTCATGAACGTGGCGAGCGAGCCGGAGAGAATCGAACGCAGGCCGAGACGGGCGATCTCCGAGCGGCGACTCGGAGCGAGGCTCCCGATCCCGCCCAGCAGGATCGCGAGCGAGCCGAAATTGGCGAAGCCGCAGAGCGCGTAGGACGCGATCATGGCGGAACGGGCGTTCAGCAGGCCGGCTTCGGTCAGCCTGGCCAGCTCCTGGTAGGCGAGAAACTCGTTGAGGACAGTCTTCACACCGAGCAGCGAGCCGACCTGGGAGGCGTCCTCCCACGGGACGCCCATCAACCACGCGACCGGCGCCATCACGATGCCGAACAGGGCCTGTAGGGTGAGGTCGGGCGCGCCAAGCCATCCTCCGACGCTGCCGATCACGTCGTTTACCAGCGCGATCATGGCGACGAAGGCGATCAGCAACGCACCGACATAGCCCGCCAACCGAAGACCCGCGATGGCGCCCTCGGCGGCGGCATCGATCACGTTGACGCTGTTGCGCTCGACGTCGGCGTGGCCCCCCTGAAGGGTTTCCGCAAGCTCGGATTCGGGAATCATCACCTTGGCCAGCAGGATTCCAGCGGGGAGCGAGAGCAGACTGGCAGTTGCCAGGTGCCCAGCATAGTCGCCACCACCGAGTATGCCGACGTACGCCAGCATTACCGAGCCGGCGACCGTGGACATGCCCACGGTCATGAGCATGAAGAGCTCGGAGCGCGTCATGTGTTCCAAGTAAGGCCGGATTACCAGTGCCGCTTCGGTCATTCCGACAAAGAGATTGGCGACGGCGCACAGACTCTCGGCGCCCGAGGTTCGCATCACACGTGAGAGGACGACCCCCAGCACATTCACCAGTCGTTGAAGAATACCCAGGTGATAGAGGACGCCGAAGAAGCTTCCGCTGAACACGATGATCGGCAGCACGTTCACGACGATCGAGAAGCCGGTATCGACGAGCGCGCCGAACACGAACCGGACGCCCTCCATCGTATAGCCGATGAACGAGTCGACGACGGTTCGCATGACCGCAAAGAAGAGGTCGCCGACCGGAGTCTTGAGCAGCAGAACGCCGAGACCCAGTTGAAGGAGGGAGCCCGCGAGGACCGTTCGCCAGGGGACCCGCTGCCGATCGGTCGAGAACGCCCACGCGACTCCGATCATGACGGCGAATCCGAGCACAGAAACCAGGCGGGCTCCGACGTCCGTCACGTCTCGGCTCCCTTCCGCATGGACTCGACCAGCTTGCGGGTGGCCGCCACGGGATCGTCCGCACCGGCCACGGCCGAGATCACGGCGGCACCTGCGCCGGCCCGGCGGACCTCGGTGATGTTCGTGACGTCGATGCCGCCGATCGCGACGGCGGGTAGCGGCGCCACGCGTCGAACCATCTCCTCCAGCGCCGGAACGCCGCGGGGACCGAAAGGCGAGTGCTTCGAGCGGGTTCCGAACAGCGGTCCGAAGGCTACGTAGTCGACGGGTTGGTGGCACACGGTGCGGATTTGTTCGGGTGTGTGCGTCGAGCGGCCGATCAAAAGGCGCGAGCGGACGTCTTCGGGAATCCGGTCTGGCGGCAGGTCCGTCTGCCCCAGGTGGACGCCGTCAGCCTCTGTCGCCAGGGCCAGGTCGAATCGGTCGTTCACGATGAAGAGCACGTTGTGAGCGCGTGTGATCTGCCGGATCTCGCGGCCCCACGCGAGCACTTCACGGTCCGGAGCCTCCTTGGCGCGAAGCTGCACCACCGAGGCGCCCCCTGCACAGGCGTGCTCGGCCTGTTGCGGGGGATCGTGCTTCCAGCGCGATGCCGCATCGGCCAGCACGTGCAGGCCGCGGAGCCAGTCCAGGGGGTCGGCCTTCAATCTCACTTCGGGAGCTCGATGCCGAGCTCGGTGATTTTCTTGCGCAGGGTATTCCGATTGATACCGAGCATGGCCGCGGCCCGGATCTGGTTGCCCTCGGTTCGTTCGAGCACCGTTTCAAGCAGAGGGCGCTCCACACGTTCGAGCACCTTCCGGTAGATGTCTTCCTCTGCATCGCCGAGGGCCGCGTTCACAGCGTCGCGAATCAGCGCGGGGAGATCGTCCTCGCCCGCGCGTCGGACCGACTTTCCATCGAGGAAGGAGAAGTCCTCGGGAACCAGGACCTCGGCGGTGGAGAGGACGAGCGCGCGTTTGATCGAGTTCTCGAGCTCGCGGACGTTGCCGGGCCAATCGTGTTGGCAGAGGCATTCGATGGCTCCGTCCGACAGAAAACGGGGCGCGTTCACCAGCTCCTCCGAGTAGCGGTCCATGAAGTGTTCGGCCAGGATTCGGATGTCGTCGCTGCGTTTGCGCAGCGCGGGAAGATGCAACGGGACGACGCGCAGGCGATAGAGAAGGTCCTCGCGGAACGTGCCCGCCTCAACGCCCCGGTCCAGGTCACGGTGTGTCGCCGCGACGATTCTCAGATCTACATGTTCGGCTTGCCGACCGCCGACGGGAGTCACTTCATTGTTCTGGAGCACCCGAAGCAACTTGGCCTGGAGATCAACGGGCATGTCGCCAATTTCGTCGAGGAAGAGCGTGCCGCCCGAAGCCTCCCGGAAGCGCCCCATCCGGGCTTCGACGGCTCCAGTGAAGGCTCCGCGCTCGTGTCCGAAGAGCTCGCTCTCCAGCAGATCGTGCGGGATCGCTGCCGTGTTCACGGCCACGAAGGGTCCGTCAGCCCGCGAACTCGCTGCGTGGATGGCCCGGGCCACGAGCTCCTTGCCGGTGCCCGATTCCCCGGTCACGAGTACCGAAATGTCGCGGCCCGCGACGCGGCCGATGATCTTGAAGGTCTCGAGCATCTCTGGACTCTTGCCGATCAGACGGTCGCCTGGCGTCGTCCGCCTTCCGATCTCCCGCCGCAGCTCGCGTACCTCGCGCTTGAGCTCTTGCGCGCGCCGGGCCTTGCTGACCAGAGCCTTCACCTCGGACATTCCGAACGGCTTCACCAGATAGTCGAGGGCTCCGCGCTTCATGGCTTCGACGGCGTTCTCGAAGGTGTTCTGGGCCGTGATGATCACGACCGCCACGTCGGAGCCCATGGTCCGGATTCGGTCGAGGAGTTCGAGGCCCGTCAGCCCCGGCATGCGGATATCGAGGAAGGCGACCTGGTAGCCGCCCTCGGCGAGGCGTGCGAGGGCGGTCTCTCCGTCTTCGACGTCGTCGACTTCACAACCCTCCTCCTCGAGCGTCTCCCGCAGGACGAAGCGGATCGACGGTTCGTCGTCTGCGACGAGCACCCGCAGCCGGTCGGTTCGTTGCGCGCTCATGTTGCGGTCCTCATGGGTATTTCAACGCGCACCCGCGTTCCCTCTCCCAGGGTGCTTTCGATGCGCAGGGTTCCGTCGTGGCACGCGACCCAGTGGCGCGACAGGGCCAGCCCCAGTCCGGTGCCGCCGATGCGCGTAGTGAAGAACGGGGTTGCGAGCTTCTCGAGCACTTCGGGCTCGATCCCCGGACCGGTGTCCGCGACTTCGATACGCAAGGTGGGAAAGTGCTCGCCCTTACCGGTCCGAAGGCGGCGATCGAGCCGCATGCCCGTCGTGATCGTGAGCGTTCGAGGCTCGTTCTCCATCGCCTGCAGGGCGTTGCGAACCAGGTTGAGGAAGACCTGGGTCATTCGGTCGGAATCGATCAGCACGTCGGGGATGGAAGGATCGAAGACGCGTTCGATCGTCACCTTGTGGCTCAGCGGATCGAGTGCCATCAGCTCGATCACGTCGTCGAGAACCCGGTGAATGTTGACGGGCGCCAGTCGGACCGCCTCGCCGTGGGTGAAGGCCATGAGATCGTCGACCAGCCCTGCAATGCGATCGACTTCACGAACGATCAGCTCAGCCGCTTCCAGCGTCTTCTGATCGGCGCTGCGCGCCGCCAGGATCTCGGCGGCGCCGCGGATGCCACCCAACGGATTCTTGACTTCGTGAGCAACGCCTGCGGCGATCCGGCCGAAGGCCGAGAGTGCCTCGCGTTCGGACACGACCTGCTGGAGATTTCGCTGAAGCGTGCTGTCCCGCAGAATGACCACGACGCCGTCGGTGCTACCGGAATCGGTGAGCAGCGGGGAGACCGCGATGTCCACCGTCAGATCGTTGTCGAAGCGTCGTTCGACCGCGCACTGATCCTCGGCGGAGGAGCGGCCGCTCTCCAGGACGGAGCGGGTCAGCACCGACAGCGAGTGCTCGGCACCCAACAGACGTTCGACCGGATGGCCCTGGACGGTCCCGGCCGAGACCTCGAGGATCCGGCTGGCCGCGGCGTTGACCAACTCGACCCGGCCCTTGTCGTCGAGCACCACGATGCCGGCCAGGACCGCATCGAGCACGCCGGTGAGATCGCGGCTGGGCATGGTCTTGCCTCGAGAGGGGGCCAGCCAGAGCGATGCCCGGTAGCCTGCCTAATTTTTGGGCAGATTAGCGCGCAATTTGCAGGATTGCGCGAGGCCCATGGCGCGAGCCGTCGCCTGCGGTCGTGACCCGGAATCCTGTCTTCCGTGACGTGGTCGGGGTGGTTACCGTTGGCTCGTGAGAACTGGACTCAGTGCCGCAGAGGCCCAGCGGGCGATTCTCGAGCAGGCGTTGCCCCTCGGCGTCGAGACGATCGGAGCGCGAGACGCTCTCGGCCGGGTGCTGGCCGAGGCCGTGGTCTCCCGCTTCGATCTACCTCCGGCCGACAACTCGGCCATGGACGGCTACGCCGTGCGCCGCACCGACCTGCTGTCGGCTTCGGCCGAGTCTCCCGTCCGTCTTCAGGTCGTAGATGAGATTCCGGCGGGCGGACAGTCCAACACCCGCCTCGAGGCCCGCCAAGCGGTCCGAATCTTCACGGGGGCGCCGATCCCAGCCGGAGCCGACGCCGTGGTCCGCCAGGAAGACACCGAAACCGAAGGCGATCGGGTCTCGATCCGCGTCGCGCCGGCCCCGCGCGAGCACATTCGCGACGCCGGTGAGGATGTGCGCCGCGGCGAGGCCGTTCTTCAACCCGGTCAGGTCCTGGGGCCTGGTGCGCTCGGTGTGCTGGCGTCGCTCGGGCGGAGCGTCGTGTCGGTCCATCAGAAACCGCGCGTGGCCATCCTCTCCGGCGGCGACGAGCTGGTCGAACCCGACGGCGAAATCGAGGGCGGACGAATCGTCTCGTCGAATTCCTATTCGCTGGCCGCCCAGTGCCGGCTGGCGGGTGCGGATCCGACGTACCTCGGCATCGCCCGCGACAATCCCGACGACATCGAGAGGCACTTTCGCGCGGGACTTCACGCCGATGTCCTCGTGAGCTCGGCCGGTGTGTCGGTGGGTGACCGAGACTATGTTCGGGACGTGCTCGAAAAGCTCGGCTGCACCCTGCTCTTCTGGGGTGTGAACCTCAAGCCCGGCTACCCGTTCGCATTTGGACGTTTCGCCGACGATGCTGGACCTCTGGTATTCGGATTGCCGGGCAATCCCGTATCGGCCATGGTCACCTTCGAGCTGTTCGTGAGACCCGCGCTTCGACGCATGGCCGGTCACTCGACCCTTTACCGTCCGCTGGTTCGGGCGCGACTCGCGGAGACCCTTCGCAAGCAGCCCGGACGTATTCACTTCGTGCGTGTCGAGCTCGAACGCGATGGAGAACAGATCGTGGCGCGCTCGACGGGCAATCAAAGTTCGGGCGTCCTCCGATCGATGAGTCTCGCCCAGGGGTTGTTGATCTTTCCGGCCGAGGCGCGCGAGCTTGTCGAAGGAGAGACGGTGAGCGTGCAGGTGTTGGACGAAAACTTTCTGGCCGCAGACTCGCCCGGGTTCTGAAGCGCTGCATGCAACACCAGGGGATCGAGGCCCGGGGCCGATTTGCCAACGTTGCCGCGGCGGTGCTGTTGGGCGGGCGCTCGATGCGCATGGGCTGCGACAAGGCGTCGTTGTCCATCGGCGGTGTGCGAAACGATGTGCGCATGACGCGCATGGTTTCGGGGCTCTGCCACGAGGTCCTGCTGATCGGCGGCGATCCGCCTGACGAGCTGCCCGGGCTCCGGGTGCCAGATCCGGACGGGCCGGTCTGCTCGTTGCGGGGCCTGGTGGCTGGGCTCGCAGCGGCCCAGGCTCCGCGCCTGTTGGTGGTGGCGACGGACTTGCCGCTGCTGACCCCGGACGTGCTACTCGCGCTGCTAGCGTGGCCTGAAGCCGACGCCGTGGTGCCCGAGACCGCCGATGGGATCCATCCGTTGTGCGCGATCTACCGCAAGGAGACGGTGCTGCCCGTGGCCCTCGGTCGTCTCGAGCGTGGAGCGCTGAAGCTTCGCGACGTCTTGGATGCGGTCGACTGCTCCTACTTCGGACCGTCGGAGCTCGGTATCGTCGATCCGTCGGGCACGGCGCTCACCAACGTCAACACACCGGAAGAAGCCGAGCGGGTGGAAACGATCCTCTCCGGATCCTGAGGCCCAACAGCCTGACCCAAGACCGGCGCGGTGCCGGCTCACTCCGGTCTCGGGTCAGATTCCTGGTCGAGTTCGTCTACCGCGGCAGCGGGCGGGAGTTCGGCGCGGGGGTCGAAGCGGGCGCGCTCGACTCGAGCCCAGAGCTCGACGAGGGCGCGGGCCCGCGAATCCAGAGCGTGTTCGGCAAGGATTTCGTCGGGCGACCCGATTCCAGCGTCGGCAACGAGTCGGCGCACGGCTTCTCGCAGCAAGGCAGCGGCCCGGGCGCCATCTCGAGCGTCGAGCGATCTGCGAACCTCCAGCAAGGGCGGGCTTGCGTCGGATCGGAGTCGTGATCGCGCAAACCAGATGCCGATGCCGGCGACAGCCACGAGCCCCAGCAGCCCCACGAGCCGGCAGAGCGGGACGACTCGCTTCGAACTGGCGCGCTCGGGTTCAACCCTCTGGAGTGACGGCCCGGGTTCGTCGGCGCGGTGATCCCGAGCGGCGGCGGCGTGCCGGTCGAGCGGAGCACTTGAGCGGTCGACGACGGTGATGTCGGTCGGGTCGGTGACCGCTTCGGCGAATCGTGCGCTGTCGGGGTCGAAATAGGCGATTCGCAGCGAGGGAATCCTGAGGCTTCCGGTTCGTCGTGGCACGACGTCGTAGAGGAAACGGCGGCGCGCGATCAGGCCGGTTCCGCGTTCGAGGTCGAGCTCGGGCCGGTGCCTGAAGAGGCCAGCGCCTCCAAGGTCGAAATCGTCGGCCAGCGGGTCCGGCGCGTCCCAGACGTTGGCGCCTCCCTGGATCGTGATTTCGAGGCGCACACTTCCCCCGAGTTCTATCCGGGTCCGATCGACCCGGGAAACGATCGAGACGGCTCCGACGACTCCCGTGAACGATGCAGGCCGACCCGTCTGCGGAAGCTCATCGACCCGGAGGGTGACCGGAGGAACATGGACGTCTGTCACCTCATGGGCTGAGAAGCAGCGCAGGCTCGCTTCCCCCAACGTCAAGGCTCCCGGTCGTTCGGGAAAGAGGGCGCGATGCTCTTCCCGGCGACGCAGCTCTACGCCATCGACGCTGCGCTTACCCATATCCGGAAGACCGGGCAGGCGTTCGGCGCGAACGTCTGAGAAGGTCGGCTGGGTCAACCATTCGATCCGGTGGACGTCGCTTCGGGATTCGATCGAAACTCGGTGGAGCACCTGCTGGTCGACCACGGCCGTCGATGGCTCGACCGAAGTGCGCACGCGGCAGAGGGGTGGAACCGCTCCGGCCACAGGGGGTGCCAAGATCAGGAGCAGCGCGACGACGCGTCTCACCAGACGATCCGCTTGCGATGTAGCGCGCGCCCGGAAGCTCTCACAGCCGAACGCAGTGCGGCGGCCGGGTCGTCCTCGATGCGAGCCAGCCAACGATTTCGACGTTCCGGGTCGAGAGTCTGCGGCGATGTCTTGGTCTCGGAAGGTCTGCCCGTTTCGGTCGTTTCCGATACCTCTTCCGGCCTGCCGGGTGCGCCGAGCTTCCGCTCGGTGGCGAGGCGACGCGACGACTTCGGATCGGGTGTCTCGTTGCTCAGCACCGCGAGGCTCCACTCGAGGTTGAAGCGAGCCTCGCGGTCCCCGGGGCGCAGCGCCAACACGTCGAAGAAGGCATCGCGCGCGACTTCGTAGGAGCCCCGCTCGAGCGCGGCGACGCCTAGGTTGTAATAGGCGAGAGCGGCCAGCTTTGGGTCCGACGTACCGAGCGCCGCCGCAAGGAACGCGCGTTGTGCGGCTTGCTGCCGACCGCGTTCGAGGCGGGCCAGACCCAGCTCGATGAGGAGCCTTACATCGCCCGGATGATGGCGAAGCTGCGCCTCGAGCAGGTTCAGCGTGGTGTTCTGAGTGGGAGGGGCGAGGCCCAGAGTTGCAAACGCAACGATCGCGGTCGCCAGCGCTGCCCGCCGCAGGGTTGAGCGCTTCCTCCTGATTCGCAATCGAAGCGGCTGGAGCGCCTCGATCAGCATCAGACCGAACGCCAGCGCCGCGAGGGGTGCGACGCGCACGGCTCGGACGCGGCGCTCGACCGGTGCCCCCGGCGTATTGCCGGCGTCGCGCCGGACCGCAATGTTCAATTCCGCGCCGTCGATGCTTCCCCAAGCGTCGGCCGAGAACACGACGCCATCGGTCGCGGTCGCCAGTCGCTCGAGACGCTGGATGTTTCGCTGGGAAACGATGATGTGCCCCTGTTCGTCGCGCAACGGCAGACCATGGTTGGGAATCCGGCCGCCCGCCTCGGTGCCGATCGCGACGGCGACGACGCGCACGTCCGCAGCGATCGCGGCATCCATGCCCAGTGCGCGCCGCTCGGGCGGCGACTCTCCGTCGCTCAGGACCACCACGATGCGGGGCCGCTCGCTTCCGGCTTCGAAGGCCTCCACGGCCTCGCGGACACCGGCCCCGAGATTCGATCCGGCCGGCTCGATCAGCGATGTGTCGAGGGCGCCCACGAGTTCGACGAGCGCGTCGCGATCGGGTGTGAGCGGCGTGAGCAGCACACCGCGATCGCCGAAGGCGGCCAATGCGACCCGGTCGCCGGTCTCGAGCCGGGCCAGCAGATCGAGGGCCGCCTGGCGCGAATGTTCGAGCCGACTGGGCGGTATGTCGGTCGCGTCCATGCTGCGAGACACATCGAAGAGCAGGACTACGTCGACGCCGCTGGCGGTCGTCCGGATCATTCGCGTCCCGAGCCGGGGTCCCAGCAGGGCGACTCCGATGCAGGCGAGTGCGAGCAACAGGGCGGCGTCGCGGGCGAGGGGAAGGCCGGGAATCGTGGCTTCTCCCAGCCGCCGTCTGCGTTTTTTCGCCGTCCATCGGGCCAGGCTCACACCGATTCCCGCGGCGAACAGGCCAGTCCAGACGGCCGCCCACCACTCCGGATGTTCGAACGCGTGCGTCCAGGTCTCCGGCATCACGGCATGCGCCTGCGCAGGACGCGCGCGATGCCGATCTCGCATAGCAGGAGCCCGCCGGCCAGCGCCAGCAGCGGCTGGGGTCGATCTTGGCGACGCGTCCTGGACGGCATCGGTCGTTCGATGCGCTCCAGCGCGTCGATCGCGTGGTACACGGCTTCCAGATCACCGGCGCGACGCGCTTCGAAAAAACGCCCGCCGGTCGCCAGAGCGATGCGTTCCAGCGTCCGGGTATCCACGTCGTGGCGTTCGAATCGAAGCCCTCGGCCGGCCACTGCCCCGTTGCTCTCCATGGCCACTTCCTCGCCGGCCGAGCCGATCGCGACGGTGTGGACCCGCAGGCCCGCGCTCGCCGCGAGGGCGATGGCGACCTCGACCGAGACTGAACCCGCGTTGTTTCGGCCGTCGGTGAGGAGCACCGCGACCCGGCCTGGAGCCGCCTGGCCGCCGCCCGCAGTGGCGCGCTTCACGGCGAGGGCCAGCGCATCGCCCAGAGCGGTGGCTTCGCCGGCGATGCCGGCCTCCACCCTGGAGAGCGCGGCCGCCAACAACCGGCCGTCGCTGGTCAGGGGACACTGCGTGAACGCCGAATTCCCAAAGACCACTAGCGCGACCCGGTCTCCCTTGTGGATCCGACGCTCGGCAAAACGGGACACGACCAAGCGCGCGAGATCGAGCCGGCTGCGCGACTCGCCTCCGACCTGCGTGTCGAGGGCGCGCATGCTTCCAGACGCGTCCAGCACGAGGACGAGATCCAGGCCGAACCCCGGCTCGGGCGGCGACGTGTGTACGCCGACCGGAGACGCCAGTATTGCGCCCAGGGTGACGAGAGCCGCGACCCTGAGGCCCAGTCCGCAGCGGCTGGCGAAATCGAAACGCCGGGCGCCGGCGCGACGGGCCTCGGCGATGCTCGGAAGACCCAGTGCGGACGGTCGCTGTCGGAGGGACCAGACGGCGCACAGCAATCCAGCTGCGAGTCCGGCCAGTATCCAGCTCGGTCGGTCGAACGCCTCGATGCCCATGGCGCGCAACCCGGCCCAAGCGATCTCCGTCACGAACGTTCCTCGGGAGGTGTCGAATTCTCGATGAAGGCATCACAAGCGTCGAGAAGCGCGCACATGCTTTCCGTCAACCGCTCGCGCACGCCGGGATCGTCGGGGGGGAGGAACCGGAATCGATCGAGCCGCTCGAGTAGGTTGACGAACACGGGCCATCGTGAAGTTGCGGCGAAGGGAGGCGTGGTTTCGACCAGTTCCTGGGTCGTGAGACCCGTCACGCTGCACGGGTAGCGACGGGTCATGTAGCGACGCATGGCCAGGGACGCGGCGGCGGCGGCCTCGAAGGGGTGGCTCGTCGACCGATCTCGAGCGGATTGGATGTCTTGCTTTCCGAGCACCCAGGATGCCGTCACCGGGGGGCCGGGAGCCGCACCGACCGTTTCCGACCCCAAGCGTCGCTGTCGTCGGGCGAGAGCCACGAGTCCGACGATCGCCAGGGCGCCGATGGCGCCAGCGGCAGCGGACCCCCAGATCGGCGTCCTCATCTGGGTCGGCGGAAATCGTCGAGGCCCGTAGGGCGTGATGCGGTCGGGAATCTCAGGCAGGATCGAAACGACTTCGATGGGCAGTGCATCGACGGCCAGCGCTGCGACCCCGCCATCGGGCGCCTCGACTTCGACGCTCATGGCTGGGAACGTGAACGCACCGAGGCTGCGCGCTCGCACGCGCAGCGCGGTGCGGTGGATCCAGCGGGTGGATTCCTTGCTGACAGGTTGGGCTTCTGCGGCCAGGATCCAGAGACCCGGCACGTCGGTCGGCGCTGCGACGGGTCGAACCGAATGTTCGGGCGGCGTGACGACGACCAACTCGAGCGTGGCGACCTGACCGATTCTCAGCTGCGGCGGCTCCATGACGAGGGTCGCACGGGGGTGGGCGGGTGCAACGTACTGGACCGTCGGGGCAGACTCGTTGCAGGCGGCGGACCCCAGGCTGAGTGCGGTCCAGAGGAACAAAGCCGCTCGGGGCAAACGAGTGCCCGAACCGCTCATGCAGTCGCCCGTCGTGCAGCCCGCTCGCGAAAGAAGTGCCCGAGCGCGTGCAACGGGTCGTGATCGGTTCGAAGTCGAAGGATCTCGGCGCCGCTTCCGCGAACTTCTTGGTCGACGCGTCGTCGCCAAGCTTCGGCTTCGATCTGATAGCGTCGCCGGGTCGATTCGCTGAAGGTGTCGATGACGTGGGTCGCGCCACGACCATCCGGTTCGCCAACCCGCAGCGGTCCGACTCTCGGAAGTTCCTCCTCGACCGGGTCGGTCACCACCGCTGCGATGAGGTCGTGGCGGCGCGCAAGGTCAGCCAGCTCGCCCCGCAGGCTTGCGTACCCGGTTCCATATGGGAGAAGCATCGGGTCGCGAAAGTCGGAAAACACGATCATGATGGCACGTCGACGCTCGCCACTGCGAAGCGTTCGAATCATCGGAGCCAGCCGGGTCGCGCCGGCCGGTGTCTGGGCAGCGGTTACGGCGGCTCGGATGACGCGCATCCCGTGACTGCGGCCGCGCCCGGCGGGCACGATGATGGGTCCTCTTGCGCTGAAAGAGATCAGCCCCGTCCGGTCTCCGGCGCGCCCAGCCGACGAAGTGAGCAGGGCCAGGGCCTGGACGGCTGTCGCGATCTTGGTCCTTCCCGTCGTCCCGAAGTGCATGGAAGCCGAACTATCAAGTGCGAAGATCAGTGTCTGATTGCGTTCTTCCCGGTAACGCTTCACGAAGAGATTGCCGGTTCGGGCCGTCGCGTTGCGGTCGAGCATGCTGAGGTCGTCGCCCGGCACATAGGGGCGCGACTCCTCGAATTCGAGACCGCCGCCGCGAAATGCGCTCACGTAGTTACCCGCGAACAGGCCGGTGGCTTCACGGCGGCTTCGAACCGTCAGGAGCCGGGCTGCGCGGGCAAGATCAGCGGTCGAAACCGGGCCTGTCGCCCCGCTGGCCGGGCGAAATCTTTCAAGGAACGACACTAAATGATGTTGACTTCGGAGAGACATCACGGGGTCTCGACAGCGGCGAGAACGGCGTCGACGACGGCTTCAGAATCGATGCCGTCGGCCTCGGCCTCGTAGCTCACGACCACACGGTGGCGCAGTACATCGAGTGCGACGCGCTTCACGTCGTGGGGTGTGGCGTATTGGCGACCGTCAATCAGCGCCCGCGCACGAGCCGCGCGGACCAGATAGATCGAAGCGCGCGGTGACGCGCCCAGGGCTACGACACCCTGTACCGAGCTGCTGCCTTTGATCTGGACACCAGTCCCCCCCGGATCCCGTGTGGCGCGCGCCAGCCGAACGGCGTATTCCGAAACGCTGCTGGCGACGTGGACTGCGCGGGCCGCAATGCGCAGCGCGCGGACGGTGTCTATATTCGCGATGGCCTCGACCTGGAATTCCGGCTCGGCGTCTCGATCGACGATGGCACGCTCCTCTTCTTCTGTCGGGTAGGGAACGACCAGCTTCACGAGGAAGCGATCGATTTGCGCTTCCGGTAGCGGGTAGGTGCCCTCGAGCTCCACCGGGTTCTGGGTCGCCATCACGAAGAACGGTTCCGGGAGCTTGAAGCTCTCGTCGCCGATCGATACCTGCCGCTCTTCCATTGCTTCGAGCAGGGCGGACTGGACCTTCGCTGGCGCGCGGTTGATTTCGTCGGCCAGCAGCACCGGAGCGAAGATCGGTCCTCGTCGGATCACGAAGCTGCGCTGGTCGGGAACGAAGACGGGGGTGCCCAACAGATCGCCGGGGAGCAGGTCCGGCGTGAACTGGATCCGGCCGAACCCCAGGCCGAGCACCTGGGCCAGCGTGCGGATGGCCGTCGTCTTCGCCAGGCCCGGGACACCCTCCACCAGGGCGTGTCCCTCGGAGAGCAGGGCCACCAACAGACCTTCGAGAAGGTGTTTCTGCCCTACCACGACACGGCCGATCTCGGCCATGATGTGTTGGACCTGCTCTTCCGGTTTCTCGAGTTCCACGCGCGCTCTCGGTTCCGCGGCACCCGGCGCCGCGGGTTGCTTCAGCGGCGCTTGGCGCCGCCCCTGCTTGTCAGGTTCCCGAATAGAGAAGTGGTTCGCACGCCCGGGATCTCGCGCAGCCGCACGACTCTCCCTCCCCAGCCCTGCACGTCCTCTCGTCCCACGATCTCGTCGATTGACCAGTCGCCTCCCTTGGCCAGCACCTGGGGTCGGAGCGCGCGGATCAGTGAGAGCGGGGTGTCCTGGCCGAACAGGACGACCCAGTCGACGCAAGCCAACGCCCCCAGGATCTCTGCCCGCTGGCGCGCCGGGATCACCGGTCGCCCGCGGCCCTTGAGGCGTCTCACGCTGGCGTCGGAGTTCAGTCCGACGATCAGCCGATCGCCCAGACCCCGAGCCTCCTCCAGCGAGCGGATGTGACCCACGTGCAGCAGATCGAAGCAGCCGTTGGTAAAGACCAGACATTCGCCGCGTCGGTGCGCACGCTCGGCCTCGCAGCGGGCGGCCGCTCGGGTCAAGACATTGTCGCGGGCACAAAGCGGCCGGCGTGACGTCGATCGGCGGCGTTTTCGAGGCTGAGCCATGCGGTTGCCTACGTTACACCGTGCGAGGGGACGTTGTTTGGGGTTTGGTGTCTATGAGTCATCCGCAGCACATCGCCGCGCGGAGCAACCCCAACCCCCAGACAACCTCCCCGCCGGTCCGAACCGGCTAGGAGTCGGCGGCGGCGGAAAGCCGGGGGTCCAGGCTCGGGACCTCGGTCGGTTCGTCGAACGAGAACCATGCGCCCAGTGCCTGGATGCCACGCTGGAGCAGGGAGGGAAGGGTCTCGAAGACCAGGCTTCCCGGACCGGACGAGAGGCTCCGCAGCGGTACGAGTCGGGCCGTCGGGTCTGCCCACGATCCTTCGAGCTCGAAATGCGCCGCCCAGAGGTTCTCGTTGGGACCGAGGAGTACGAGATTCAGCAGCGGAATCTTTTCGAGCACGGTGTCGACGGGCCGAAAGAGGAAGAGGACGACCTCGAGGTCGACGTCGTGGGGGTCGCTTCCCACGTTGACGTCGCCGGACGCGAATGCACGGATGTCGGGGCCTTCGATCGTGAAGGAATCGGTCACCATCTGGCCGGCTTCGAACTCGAGCAGCGTCTCCAGGCGGTCGAAGCGCACCAGTTCGCGCTTGGCGAATGGGTTGAAGAAATCGCTGGCCAGGGCGATGGCGAAGACCGCGGGAATCTCGCGCCGGATGGTGCCGGCTCCGATCTTCAGGTCCAGCATGCCGTCGAGAGTGGCGGGGATCGATTGGCCGGTGCGCAGCTCGCCTGTGAAGCTCCCGGCGACATTCACGTTGCCCGTCATGACTCCGGGCTCGAGTCCCAGGAGTTCACCCAGGTGCACCATGTCGCCGTCTTCCAGGTTGAAGCTGGCGCGATACGGGACATGGTCGCGCATCGTCAGGTCGAACTCGGCCGTAGCCACCATGTGGCCGGCCGGACGAAGGGCGATTTCGACGTCGCGCAGCCGAATCTTGCCTGCCTCGGCCTCGAATCGGCCGGTTGCGCGCTCCTGGTACCAGGGGCCGTCGGTGACGGCGCCAACTTCGAAGCGCCCCACGGCCCAGCGACCGTCGGTCGGGGCTTTCATACGGCCCGTGCTACGGGGTGGCATCGCCGAGAACTTCGCGATGACACGCTCACTCGGTTCGAACAGCCAATCGACACTCCCGTTGATCGGAACCCCGCCCCAGTGACCTCCATCGGTGTGGATGCGGACACCGCCGGGCAGCGGGTCGATCAAGGCCCGCACGTTGGTGATGGGCCAGAAGAACATGGGGTGGTGGAGACGCTCGATATCGAGCTGGATCTGTGGCGCAGGAGCGTCGGAATCGTCGTCGGGATCCTTGCGGAACGTCTCCCAGAAGGTGCGAAGTCCCGTCAGCGGCTTTGCGCCAGCCGGAATCTCCCGGGCGGCGGGATCCGATGCAAACAGGTTGGCGATGCCCTCCACCGAGAGGTCGAGCTCGGGCAGAGGGCTGTCGTTGAGACGGGCGGTGGCACCGCGGATCTCCATCCGGTTGCCCGTCCACCACAGACGACCGTGCAATTCGGTCAATCGGTCGGCTTCGCTCACGCGGATCGTCGCGTCTTCGAGGTCGGCGTCGATCACGAATCCCGCCGGGATTTCCCGGCTGCGTCCCGCGAGGAACGCCTGCCAGCCCGCCACGCTGTGGGTGCCGGCGATTCGCAGCGTCCGCAGGTGACCCGCCTCGATGTTTCCGACGATGGCCTGGGCTTCCTCGCGTTCAACGTCGGGTAGCCAGCCGATCAGGTGGCGCACCTCGTCGATTGTGATCTCGCGGATGTTGATTCGGACCGTGGCCATCGATGCGTCGTGGAGCGGCCGTTCGACGACGCCGTCAATCTCGAGATCAAGATCGTCGCTCGTGAAACGAAGGGAGTCGATGTTGACGGCCTGGGGCGTGATGCCGATCGATCCCTTCAGCTCGACGTGCGACGCTTGGTACGAGGCTCCCTCGGTCCACGGGTCAGCGGCCTCGATGTCGGCATACGAACTGCGCACGTCCTTCGCGACCAGGTCGACCTTGAACTCGCCGTGCCCGGGAACCGGAGAATCGAAGCTGAGGACGCCGGTCATGGTGGCGGCGACTTCCGAGCCCGGCCGCACGATGCGGATGTGGGGCGCGAGCGCTTCGGCTTGCAGCTCGGTGAAAGCCAGCGCCATGTGGAGCTCGCCGGAGCGATCCTGATGACCCTCCCACTCGAATCCTCCGCGGTCGCCGGCAGCGTCTGCGAGGCGGCCGTGGATCTCGAGCCGGGTTTCGCCCATCAGCCTGCGACGCTGAAGACGACCGCGCAGACGCGTCAATCGCAGCGGAGGTGCCACCGCGCCGTCCTCGCCGGTGCGAGAGTCCAGCAGTTGGATCTCGCCGTCGACGAGTTCCACCGTGTCGGCGACCAACGGCTTGGTCAGCAGGAAGCGCGTCGCCGCTTCCAGGGCGATCAGGGGGCGCAGCAGTTCGTGAGGATGGGGTCTGTCTCCCGTCTCGGCTGCGGATTCCGGCTGTCGGTCCGAGAAGAGCGCGGCGGCTGGCGGCGGAGTCCATTCACCGGTCGGCGTTCTCTTCACCCGCATGCGGGCGCCCTCGAGCCGCAGACTTCTCAGCCGCCGTTGGCCCGTGAGGTGCGCCAGGGGGCGCACGCTGGCCACTACCCGGTCCACATGCAGACCCGCACCATCTTCGTAGGGCCAGACCTTGAGATCCAGCCCTACCAGGGTAAGCCCGAAGCCCACGGAGAGGTCGACGCTCCCGATGTGGACCTGGCCGTGGAGGGCTTCGGAGAGGCGTTCCTCCAACTCGGCCCGCAGACGTTCCGGGGCCAGCGGGGCTGCCACCAGGTAGCCCACGCCGATGGCCACCAGGAAGATCCCCAGGCCAATCCAGGTACGAGTCTTTCGCACTGACGCTCCGTCCAACCCGTCCGGGCTGGCTCTGCCGCGAACAGCCCCTCCCCCGATGGGATCCAGCCCGGATCCGGCAGGGAAGAGAATTCACATGTTCTGTATCGGACACCGCCCGGGCGTCTCCAGGGTTGTGATGTTCCGCTGCCGCTGACGTCGTCCAGGTGAGTTGAAAAACCCTCGCTTGGGTCCGCTAGCTGCGCATCTTTGGCGGCCTCACGATGGCAATTGCACGTGCAGCCAGGCGGTGACTGCCGGATCCATCCCCCGGTCGTCCAAGAGCTTGTCGCAATTCATCGAGCGGGTCGAGTTGCCGGGGCAACACCGCATTTTCTCTAAAGAAATTCCGTGTCCGGTCGAAACGCCAACGGAGTCGAGACTGCTCTGGGATTGCATCTCGTTGATCGAGAAACCGAGGAGTGCGCTGCATGGAAGGGAATGGATCCAGCCAGGTTCGAAGGAACAGGGTTCGCGAGCTGCGTGAAAATCGCCTCATGACTCAGGCGCAGCTCGCCCGCAAGGCAAAGGTCGCTCTTCGGACGATCCACAGTGTCGAGAAGGGCATGAACTGCCGCATGGATACGAAGCGAAAGATCCTGCTGGCTCTCGGGCTCCGGTTCGAGGACAAGGATCACGTATTCCCGCCCAAGACGCCGCTCCATTCGATCGACTTTCCCGGGCGTCTGTCGTAACGAGCCACCGGGTCACGCCAGCAAAGAGCTGGCCTGACCGCCTCCCCGTTTCCGTTACCATACGCAGACCCCGTACGGCTCCGGTGTGCCCCGCGGCCACTGGTGGGCTCAGTCCACCGATCCGCACTGATTTTCCGGACCTGCGGGTCCGACGGGAGGCCCCCTCATTCCCGACCGTGTCACACTGCTGGCGGACGTCGCCGAGATCGTCTCGCGCTCCCACGACCTGGACGAGACGCTGAACAACGTCGTCGACCTGGTGGCCAAGCGGCTAGACGCCGACGTCTGCTCCCTGTACACCTGCGGGTCCGATCTGAACCGGCTGCGGCTCTCCGCGACAGTGGGCCTCAACAAGGACGCCGTGGGCCGCGTCATATTGCGTAAGGACGAGGGGCTCATCGGTCTCGCGGCAGAGGGCAAGGCGCCCGTGGTCCTCGATCATGCTCAGCAGCACCCGCGCTACAAGTACTTTCCTGAGACTGGCGAAGAGCGCTTCGAGTCCCTGATGGCGGTCCCATTGATGTTCCGCGGCATGGCTACGGGCGTGCTGGCGGTGCAGACCGTGGTCGCCCGTCACTTCGATCAGGGTGACGTCGACACACTCCTGACCTGTGCCCAGCTGATCGCGCCCGTGGTGGTCAATGCGCAACTGCTGTCCGCGGCCGGACAGACCGACGAAGAGCGCGCCCGCGATGATGCCAGTCTGGCCAGGTCCGGGGTTCCGATTGCGAGCGTGCCCACCGATTCCGAGACGCGCAAGCTTCGGTGCAAGGGGATTGCGACTGCCCGCGGCGTCGCCATCGGGCCGATCCATCTGCTGTCTGGCCCCGTCGATCTCGATAAGCTCAGCTACACACCGAACGCCGACGCCGAGCAGGAAGAAGCCGACCTCTTCAAGGCACTACACGACGCCCGCCGCGAGCTCGATGACACCCGTGGCGACATGGAGGAGCAGTTCGGTCCGGATTTCGCGTCCGTCTACCAAACGCATGTCCAGATTCTCGAGGACAAGGGTTTCGTCTCGAAGCTCCAGACGACGGTTCGGGAGACGGGCAATGCCCTCGAGGCGCTCCGCAGCGTGCTCGCGGTCTATCGCGCGACCTTCGAGCGCATCTCGGATCCGTACTTTCGCGAGCGCGTGTGGGACATCGAGGACGTCGGCCGTCGGGTGGTGGAAAAGCTGCTGGGCATTCGCCACGAGACCGCCCAGGTGGCTCCTGGTTCGATCGTCGTGGTGGACACCATCCTGCCCGGCTACTTCGCCCGGCTCGAGCTGGACAAGGTGGGAGCCATCGTTTCGGAACATGGCGGCGCCACGTCCCACGGTGCGATCTTTGCCCGCGCGCTGGAGATTCCAGCCGTCACTGGCGTCGTTGGCATACGGGAAGCAGCTCGTCAGGGCGAGATGGCCATCGTCGACGGTAGCGAGGGCAGTGTCTTCCTCTCGCCGGACGAGCACTTGGTTGCCGAGTACGAGCGGGCCCAGATGCGCTACGCAGTGGCGATCCAGCATCTGGACGCCATGCGCGATCGGCCGGCCGAGACCCGGGACGGGCGCCGCATTCGGCTCACCGCCAACGTCGGACTCCCCAGCGAGCTTCGGCTGGTGGAGCAGCACGGCGCGGAGGGCATCGGGCTCTTCCGGACCGAGTTGTTGGCCTTCGCGCACCGCGGCTTTCCGGAGGAGAACGAGCAGGAGCAGCTCTACGAGCGTGTGGTCCGGTCCATGGCGCCGAGAACGGTCACGATCCGGACCCTCGACATCGGTGGCGACAAGGATGTGGCGGACATGGGGGTGGGACACGAGGAGAACCCCCAGCTCGGTTGTCGCTCGATTCGACTGTCGCTCGAGCGCGAAGGCAGCTTCCGGGCGCAGCTCCGAGCCATCCTGCGCGCCAGCGTACATGGGTCGGTGCGGATTCTGCTCCCGATGGTGTCTTGCCTGGACGAGTTGCGCCGCGCCCGGGAGCTGGTGGAAGACGCCAAACGCGAGATCCGGGCGACGGGCGGTAGCTTCGATCCTGACGTTCCCGTGGGATTGATGATCGAAGTGCCTTCGGCCGCCCTGATCGCCGACGTCCTTGCCCGGGAGTGCGACTTCTTCAGCATCGGGACGAACGACCTCACGCAGTACACGCTGGCCGTCGACCGCACCAATGAGCACGTCGCCCATTTGTACGAGCCGCTCCACCCGGCGGTACTGGCATTGATCGATCGCAGCGTCCGTGCCGGGCTTCGGGCGCAGATTCCCGTTTCCCTGTGTGGCGAGATGGCGAGCAACCCGTTGGCCGTCCCGATTCTCGTGGGTCTCGGCATCGAGGAGCTATCGGCCACACCCAGCGCCGTGCCTGTCATCAAGGAGATCATCCATGGGCTCTACGCGAGCGATGCCGCCGCCGACGCTCGGGAGGTCCGTACGGCCGGTACCGCTCGGGAAGTGCAGCGCATCGGCGCCCGGCGGCTACGCAAGGCGGGTCTCCTTGAGCACGTCGACCTCGGCGCCTGGCTTACCCCGATCGTAGAAGAAGCCGAAAAGGGCTGATCGGTGCCAGCCTCGTGGGTTGCCGGAGTCAGGTCGGATTGCCATAGAGCGCGATCAGGACCACACCGGCGACCGTCGACGCACCGCCGAGGACGCGCACAGGGCCGGGCCGTTCGCGAAGCGTGACGGCACCCAACAGCATGACGAAGAGCACGCTGATCTGGCGCACCGCCACGACATAGCTCGCCGGGGCCGTCTCCATCGCCTTCAGGATCAATCCGTATCCGATCAAGCTATTGATCGACGCAGCAGTTGCGGGACCGAGCTGGGTGCGCGTTGCTGCGACGACGCGGGCTACGCCGACGCGGCGCAAGGCCAGGATCGAGAAGAGAACCGAGCTCGCGAGTGAGAGCAAGATGCAATACGCCAGGGCTCGTGGAATCGGACTGCTCCACGGCGCCTGGGCGAGCTCGGCCATGGCGCCCTTGTCCGCCAGGGAATAGACGATGGTCGAGAGCAGGGTCAGGTAAGCGAAGCGCGCGGCTGGCCCGGTAAGAGCGCTCGATCGTAGACCTCTGCTCGCATGGACCAGCCATAATCCGGCGACGACGATGACGATCCCGGCGGCGCCGCCCGTTGAAATCGATTCACCGAACAAGGGAATTGCGATCAGTGGCAGAAAGGCCGGCGCCGACCGCGCGATCGGGTAGACGAGGGTGATGTCTCCATACTCGAAGGCGCGACTCATCCAGTAGAAGTAGAGCGAGTGGGTCACGCCCGTGAGTGCGAGCCAACGCCAGACTTCAGTGGGAATTTCACTCAGGTTGATGAAGGGCAACGCGAGGGCGGCCACCCCCACGATCGAAACCTGCTGCAGCAGGTTGAACACCAAGGGGTCCCGGCTCCCCTTGATCGAGACACTCCAAAGGGCGTGGAGCAGGGCCGAAGCCAGAACCAGGACGAAGACAATCGGGGTCAAGGGGCTCTCACGGTACAGCGCGCCCCCGCAGCATAGGCGTTCGCGTGGGCGCCTCGCGCGTTAGCTGGCCTTCTTGTTGGCCGCCCGTTGGTGCTTTCGTGCCTTTTGCTCGTCCAGCCGGAAGGGTGGATAGACCGGGACGCGGACCTTCACCTGGGTGCCATCGGGCCGAGTCAGCTCACGCTCGACGGTCCGGATCGGCTCGAGCTTGGCCCCCTGGATCCCGCTGAGGGCCGGAGTTTGATCGGCAGTCTTCTTCTTGAGAGTCGTGGTGCGTCGGGGCGCCACGTGACCTCCTGTCGCAAGCCCAGTCCTTCCTTAGAGGAGTTGGACGTTCCCTTGAATCGGTGTGTTCAGGGATTCTTCGGAGGAAAAAAGACCCAAGAAGAGAAGAAAAGACGAAAGTCATACCAAAAAAGAAGCCCGCCAGAAGCGGGCCGTTTCACGATTACAATGGAAAGATAATAGCGCATGACCAGGATTCCGCAAGGCCTCGCGCGAAGATTCCCAAAACCGGGCCAGAAGCCGCCGGAAACCGGAGTCGGGGGCATGAAAGCGCGCGTAAAGTGACCAGAACACCGGCTGAAACATCGTTTCGAAACGCTCTTATCCGACGATGTTCACCAAGCGGCCTGGAACGATGATGATCTTGCGCGGCTCGCGTCCCGCCAGGTGCTTTTGGACCTTCTCGGAGGCGAGGGCGGTTGCCCGGATGGTGGCGTCGTCGGCGTTGGCAGCGACCTCGATCTCGTCGCGCCGCTTGCCGTTGACCTGGGCCACCAGCGTGATCGTTTCGCGGACCAGCAGGGCCGGATCGGCCTCGGGCCAAGGCCCGTGGGCCAGGTCGGCGTCGTGGCCCAGCCGGGACCACAACTCTTCGGCCAAATGGGGGGCAAAGGGCGCAAGCAGCAGCGCGAATGCCTCGGCGCCCGCACGCGGAATGGCTGCGTCGCGCGCGATTTCCCGCGAGAAAACCATCAGCTTCGAAATCGCCGTGTTGAAGCGCATGCCCTCGAGGTCGTGGGTGACGCCCGTGATCGCAGTGGCTGTCAGCCGCGCCTGTTCCTCGGTCCCGTCTCCGTCCACGTGGGTCACCGGCTCGTCCGGCTCGCCGATGAAAACCCGGTGAACCCGCTCGAGGAAGCGGTACAGACCCGGAATCGATGCATCGGACCAGGGTGCGCTCTTTTCGATCGGCCCCATGAACATTTCGTAGAGCCGCATGGTGTCCGTTCCCCAACGCTCGATCACAGCGTCGGGGCTCACGACGTTGCCCCGGCTCTTCGACATCTTCTCGGTCACCTCCTCGAGCCGGAGGCCATCGATCGTTGGGTGCCACGGTTCGTCGTCGATCCAGCGAACGTCCTCGGCCTGGACCCAGCGCACCCTGAGCTCGTCCCCCGTCTCGCGGTGGAGCGTGGTTTCTTCGTTGATGCGGACTTCGGACGATGGATAGGCCCGCACCGTCGAGTCCGAATCGTCCGTCAGATTGTCGTCGTAGTACCGATAGCTGTACCCGAGGACCATTCCCGGGTTGAGCAGCTTCTGGAACGGCTCCTTGGTGTGCACGAGTCCCAGGTCGTAGAGGACCTTGTGCCAGAATCGGGAGTAGAGCAGGTGGAGCACGGCGTGCTCGGCACCGCCGACGTAGAGGTCGACGGGCATCCAGTAGCGCTCGGCCTCCTCGGACCACGCCGCCCGGTCGTTTCGCGGATCGCAGAAGCGTAGGTAGTACCAACAGCTTCCCGCCCACTGGGGCATCGTGTTGGCGTCGCGCAACGCCGGGGCGCCGGTTTCGGGGTCTGTCGTCTGCATCCATGCGCTCGAACGCGCCAGCGGTGGTTCGAACTCCCCCGAAGGCTTGAAGTCGTCGAGCTCCGGAAGCAGCAGCGGCAGATCGCTCTCAGGGATGAGTGCCGTGCTGCCGTCCTCCCGGTGGACGACCGGGAAGGGTTCGCCCCAGTAGCGCTGACGGCTGAAGAGCCAGTCCCGGAGCTTGTAGTTGACGGTCGGCTCGCCTTTGTCGTGCTCTTGGAGCCACTCGCCCATCCGACGCTTGGCCTCGTCCGTTTCGAGCCCGTCGAGGAAGTCGGAATTCACGTTGACTCCGTCGCCCAGCCAGGCTTCGGCTTGGATGTCCTCGCCGCCGGACACGACTTCCACGATGGGCAGCGAGAACTTCGTCGCGAATGCAAAGTCCCGGCTGTCGTGGGCGGGGACGGCCATGATGGCTCCCGTGCCGTAGGTGTCCAGCACGTAGTCCGCGATCCAGACGGGAATCTCGGCCCCGGTCACCGGATGGATCGCCCGAGCCCCCGTGTCGATGCCGCTCTTCTGATGGGTTTCGGCGATCCGAGCGCGTTCGCTGCGACCCGAAGTCTGCTCGACGTAGGCGTCGACTGCGCTGCGTTGGTCGGCGGTTGTGATGCCGTCGACTAGCGGGTGTTCTGGGGCCAGCACCATATAGGTCGCTCCGAAGAGCGTGTCCGGCCTGGTGGTGAAGACTTCGATCTTCTCGTCGTGGCCATAGAGATCGAAGACGATGCGAGCGCCCTCGGATCGTCCGATCCAGTCGCGCTGCATCTTCTTGATGGCTTCGGGCCAGTCGACCTCGTCGAGATCGTCGATCAGCCGATCGGCGTAGGCCGTGATGCGCAGCATCCACTGGCGCATCGGGACGCGGACGACGGGATGCCCACCGCGCTCGCTCTTGCCATCGATCACCTCTTCGTTGGCGAGGACCGTTCCCAGGGCAGGGCACCAGTTGACAGGAACTTCGGCGAGATAGGCCAGGTCGCGTTCGTAGAGCTTTTCGAAGATCCACTGGGTCCACTTGAAATAGCCCGGATCGGTCGTGTCGATTTCGCGGGACCAGTCGTAGTCGAGGCCGAGCGACGAGAGCTGATGCTTGAAGTTCTGGATGTTGCTCTGCGTCTTGACGCGCGGATGCGTACCGGTCTCGATGGCGTATTGCTCGGCGGGCAGGCCGAAGGCGTCCCATCCCATCGGATGCAGCACATTGAAGCCGCGCATGCGCTTGTAGCGCGAGAGCACGTCCGTCGCGATGTAGCCCTTGGGGTGTCCGACGTGGAGGCCGGCGCCAGAGGGGTAGGGGAACATGTCCAGCACGTAGAACTTGGGCTTGGACGTATCGAGCACGGTCTTGAAGACCTGATGCTCGTTCCAATAGGCCTGCCAGCGCGCTTCGATGGCCTTGGGTTCGTACGGCATGGGCAGACAGTGCCGGGACGCAGCCACGACGTCAATCGGTCACCCCAGATCGGACCGGGCTCCAGCACTCGCCGGCGCAATCCGCAGGATTGCGCGACGTGATGGATGGCCGGGCCTTGCCCGGCAATCCATCACGCGTCGTGCAAGCCTCGTTCTCGTTCGCGCTCTCTCTGGCGCCGCATGGCTTCGCGCTGGTCGTCGGTGAGCAAGGCGCTGGCCACCTTCGGGCGCATGATCGAGTAGAAGGTCGGAACGATCGTGATGGCACCGAACATGTTGAGGATCATCAGGAAGACCAGCAACTGAGCCATCTCCGCCTGGAACCTCAAGTTGGAGAACATCCAGAGGAAGATGCCGCCCACGACAGTGGTCGCCGTGAAGGTCACCGCCATGCCGGTGGTTCGAACGGCACGGCGGATCGCTTCATCGATGTCGGCGGTTTCCGCGACTTCCTGGCGGATGCGGTCCACGATATAGATCGCGTAGTCGACGCCGATGCCGACACCCACAGACTGCACCGGCAGGGTGTTGATGTTCAACCCAACACCCTTGATGGCCATGTAGGCCAGGGACACCATCGTCGCCGTCGAGATCTGGAGGAAGACGATGAAGCCACTGGGCATGGACTGATACGTGATCGAGTGCAGCACGAAGATCACGATGAAGATCAGCGAGATGTTCGCGATGTGGCTTCGCTCGACCTCGTCATTGATCGCTGCCAGGATGCCCATGGCGCCGCCCGCCATCACGAACTGGACGCCACGCGTCCAGGAGTTCGTGGGCTGGTATTTGGGAGTCGCGTTGACTGCCTTCATGTCGGCGACGATCAGGTTCTTGGTGTTGACTCCGACGGCCCGGATGCCGAACCGTTCGCTCTCCCACCAGGCGTCGACGTCGTCGATTTCCCAGTTGGCCAGCGTCTCCGGCCAAGTGAGCACCTCGCCTTCATCGAGCGAGTCGAGCTCGTCCTGGTAGTCCGAAAGGGCGCCTTCCCGAAATTCTCCCATCCATTCTGGCAGGCTCTCGCCGGCCGGAATCGCTGCCAAGTGTTCGTAGCTGCCATCGTCTTGGCGAATGCGGATGTTCAGCGTGTGGTCTCGGGGTGGCAACAGCGGGCCGAACATGTAATACGTCATGTCGGCGATGTTCTCGAGATTGAAGAAGCCCGCATCTTTTTCGGCGTGGTCCATGTCCAGGCGGATCGTCACCTCACCGAGCGGGTTCTCCTCGATAAACTTCTCCGCAAAGTGGGTCGCGAAGACGATCGTCTCGCCCTTGTGGTCCGGGTAGAAGAACTGGACGTTCGCCTTCCTGCCATCGTCGGTCATGAAGGGGCGCATGGCGCCGGGCGGTCCGTTCTGCTGCAGCTGGAAGATCGCCGCGCGCACCGTGCCGTCGTGCTGGGGAACGAAGTACCACTTCGGGTCTCCGTAGTGATTGATCTTCCAGTAGGTGCGGAGCAGGGGCACCAACGAGATCGATGCACCCAGGTTGGTATTGACCCGCAGGTAGCGCTCGAAGCGCTCCATCGCCTTGACCGGCTCCGAGTCCGCGCTCGCATTGGGGCGGTCGCCATCGGAGTAGACGACCATCGAGTCGACGCCGCCGAATCGCTCGGCGATCTCGGCGGTGGCGACGTTGAATTCATGATCCGGCCATAGGAGTGGGGTGCCCGGTGTGGCTTCGCCGATCTTCGAGTGGAAGAGCGCGATGTAGCTCGACGAGATCAGCAGGAAGACGGTGGTGGCAGCGATCACGTACTTGCCGGTGGGGTGGGTCGCGGCGTTCCCGATGGCACGCGTGAAGCGCACCATGAAGTTGGGCAGGAAGTGCTCGTGCTCGGTCGGGGCCGGCAGGTAGCAGATCAGGATGGGGTGGAGGATCTCCACCGTCATGATGATCGAGGCCACCCAGAAGGCGCCGAAGATGGCCAGTTCCCGCATCTGGGGAATCGAGGTCACCATGATCACCAGCAGTCCAGCCACGTCGGTGACGATGCCCAGCGTGCCGGGCACCACCAGCTCGCCCATGGCGATGGTGGCCACGTAGATCTTGGCCTCCTGGGGATCGCCAATCCGCGGCAGGTGGACCTCGTAGTCCTCGAAAAAGCGCTCGGCCATCTGCACCGTGTGCGATACGGCGCGAGCCGTGATGATCATCGGAATCACGAGGATCAAGGGGTCGAAGTAATAGCCGGCCCAGCCGGTGAATCCGAGGCCCCAGATCACGGTCATCGTCGCCGCAAAGGCGGGGATGAAGACACCGTGCCAGCGGCGGAAATAGAGCCACAGCAGTCCGAAGATCACGGTGATGGTCAGCCCGAGGTACTGCAGAATCTCGCCGGCGTGCGTGATGATCCAGCCCACTTGGATGGGCAGGCCCGAGACGAAGACCTGAAAGTTGCAGCCTTCGATGTCGTAGCCTGGGGAGCGACTGGAGGCGGTCCGAAACAGACGGGTGACCGCGTTCAGCTTCGAACCGATGAAGCTCCGCTGGCCGGCCTCGCGACAGGCCGGGTCCTCGAAGTCGTATTTGATCTGCTGGATGTGGTCGAAGACGGCCATATAGGTCTTGAGATTCGAAAGGCGGTCGGTGACGAAGCCGGCCGTGATGAGCGCTCCCTTCTCGTCCCGTGAGACCAGGCGGCCGAAAATGATTGGCGGGTTCTGGCGGACGAGCTCACGGAGCTCCGCCGCTTCCTCCGCCGTCTCCGGCACCTTCTTCATCAGGACTTCCTGGGTGAGCGCGCCGTCGGCCTCGATCTGGATCACACGGGTGCTGCGGTGGACGAATGCGTTGATCTGGTTGTGGTTGACGGGATAGGGCGGATAAGCCCGATCCAACTTGTCCCGGATTTCCTTGGGCGAGTGGGGGGGCTTCTGGCCGGCTTCCTCCGCGGCGTAGTTTTCTTCTTCCAATTCATCGCGGAGTGCATCGCGCTCTTCGAGATGGCTGTTGAAGCCGATTCCGTCGAGCCTTCGCGTGATCTCCTTCAGCTTTCCGAGCGTTTCGGGCGTGAAGATCGTCCCGTCCTTCACCGTCACCGCGATCGCCACCAGCGACGCGCTGCCGAACACCTTGGCGAACTTGTCCTGGGCGTGGATATACGGATGGTCGGGGAAGAGGGCGCGCGCGTTGGTGTCGATTCGGACCTGCGGACCCGGAAGGGGCACACCCACCGCGTGCATCATGGTATTGAAGATGGGATACGCGAAGAAGAGAGTGGAGAAGAGCAGGAAGAGCGCGACCCAAAAGCGATTGCGTGTGATGAAGCGCGCGAACTGTAGGGTTTTCGTTTCACGCGGTGCGTGGTCGCCAGCGGCCATGGGGGGTCCTCTCGATTATCCGCGATCGGTTCGTCTTCGTTCCAGCCCGGCTCTGGTTCCCTGCTGGTTCGAGGCGAGAGCCGCGTGGGAATTTGCGGGTCCGGCACCCAGAGAGCTCAGGCTCCCCGAAAGAGGCGCCCATTATTCCGGTGCTGCCCCCCCCGGGTCAAGCGCTGGTGGCGGAAAACGCTGGTATCCCGGTGAGGTGAGCCCCGGGGGTGCCGATGCACCCCCAAGCCGGCTGCGATTCGAATCCGTGGTGGCCTACCTATTGGCCTATGCAGTTGCAGTGCGGAATCAAGATGGGGGGGCCCGGGGCGCGCACGCCAAGGCGTCGGAAGCTGCCAACGCCCGCCGCGGCTCCTGCGACTTCGAGGACCTCTTGAGCGACCTTCCCCAAGTCTTCGTGACGCGCCGGCTTCCCGGAGATGCGTTGGCGCGGCTTTCGGAGCGCGCACAGCTCACGGTCTGGGAAGGCACGGGGGCGCCCGAGCCCTCCGATCTCTTGAACGGCGCTCAAGACGCCGACGGACTGCTCTGCCTGTTGACGGATCGGGTCGACGCGGCGTTTTTGGAGCGCTGTCCTCGACTGCGAGTCATTTCGAGCTGCTCGGTCGGCGTGGACCACATCGATCTGGTGGCTGCCACGGCGCGAGGGATTCCCATCGGTCACACGCCCGGCGTGCTGGCCCAGACGACGGCCGACTTCAGTTTCGCGCTGCTCCTGGCCGCCGCCCGCCATGTCGTGGCCGCCGACCGCTTCGTGAGAGAGGGTGGCTGGACCTGGGGCCATCGCTGGGATCCCGAGGGCTTCCTGGGAGTGGACGTTTACGGCGCCACACTGGGGGTGGTGGGCCTCGGTGAGGTCGGAAGAGCGCTGGCGACGCGTGCTCGTGGCTTCGGAATGCGCGTGCTCGGATGGTCTCGAAGACGCCGTGAGATCGAGGGCGTAGAGAGGGTCGAGTTCGACGCTCTGATCGAGCGCTCGGACTTCGTGACCCTGCACGTGGCCCTGACGCCCGAGACCCGTGGATTGATCGACCGGGCCACCGTGCTTCGGATGCGGTCTGGCGCGGTGCTGGTGAACGCGTCGCGCGGTGGCATCGTCGACGAGGCGGCCGTCGCGGCCTCCTTGAGATCCGGCCATCTCGCAGCGGCCGGCTTCGATGTCTTTCGAGACGAGCCGATCGCCCCGGATAACCCGTTGCTTGCGGCGCCCAACATCGTTCTGACACCCCACATCGGGAGCGCGAGCGTTTCGACGCGAGCGCGCATGGCGGACCTGGCCGTCGAGAACCTGCTCGCTGGGCTCGACGGCCGACCCCTGCCGCACTGCGCCAACGGCAGTTAGGCGGAACCCGGCCGCCCGGAGGGCGACGCTCCCGCAGTTCGCCGTTCTGGGGGGGAGCCTAGACGGGGGGTTCGTCAGCGGGTGGCGTCTTCGGGCAGCAGCGCAGGAATTCCTGGGGCGTCAAGATCAGGGCGCCGCGGTCGCGCGCACGATTGGCGAGCCGCCGGTCGTCTGTAACGACGGCGACCCCCCCGTCGTTGGCACGATCACGCACCTCACGGACCAGCCACTCGTCTGCGGAGGGAAAAAACACGCTGCGAATTCGCCTCGATCCAGTTTCGTCGTCCTGCGCCGGGGAAGCTCCATCGAAGACCACCCAGATCTCGGAGGATGGAGCTGCCAGTCCCTCGAAGCCTGCGAGCCGCTGCATCAGCTCGGCCCGCCGTTGCCTGCTCCACCATTGGGTGCGGTCGCGTCCGCCCAGCAGGCCGGCACAGACCGTGTTGTAGCCGTCCACGAGCCAGATTCGGGGAGTCTTGCTGGTGGTTTCGGTCATTGGGTGAGCATAGGCCTCGCCGCCGGGTTCGAGATCGGATTCGAGGGCGGCCCAGAACAGGCCGAAAGCCACGAAGCCGCCGATCACCACGACGGTCTCGAAGATCCCACGCCCGCGAGGTGTGATCTGCATGCCCGTGCCTCCCGTCCAATGCGACGGGTCCACCCCCGTCACCGTTGTTGAGTGCCAGCTTGGCCGGTCGCTGTGACAGTCGCGGTCACGAACGGATCGGGCCTCGGATTTTCTCCCGGCTGGCTCCGAACCCCCAGACTTGCGGGCAGTTGGGGGCTGGCGTACCCACACCCCATGCTGCTGCCGCTGGCCCTCGTCCAGATGCGCTGCTCGGAGGATCCGCGCGAGAACCTCGACAAGGCCTTGGTCCGGATCGAGGAGGCCGCCGCCCAGGGTGCCCGCGTGGTATGCCTGCAGGAACTCTTCCGCTCTACCTACCCGTGCCAGACCGAGGATCCGGCTCGTTTCGAGCTGGCGGAGCCGATCCCGGGCCCTTCCACCGAGGCGCTCACCAAGCTGGCCGAGGCCCGTGGCGTGGCGGTCGTAGCCTCGCTCTTTGAGCGACGCGCCGAAGGCCTCTATCACAACACTGCGGTCGTGATCGACGCCGAGGGTCGCCTGCTGGGGAGCTATCGCAAGATGCACATCCCGGACGACCCGCTCTACTACGAGAAATTCTACTTCACGCCCGGCGACCTGGGCTTTCGAAGCTTCGACGTTGGTGATGTACGCATCGGCACGCTGGTCTGCTGGGACCAGTGGTTCCCCGAGGCCGCGCGGCTGACGACGCTCAGCGGTGCCCAGATCCTCTTCTACCCGACCGCCATCGGCTGGCAGTTCGACGAGGGAGATGCGGTCGATGTGGCTCAGCACGACGCCTGGGAGACCGTGCAGCGCAGCCACGCCATCACCAACGGTGTCTTCGTAGCCGCCACCAACCGGGTCGGACGCGAGGGCGAGATCCGTTTCTGGGGTCAATCGTTCGTCGCCGACCCGTTCGGGCGCGTCTTGGCCCGGGCATCGTCGGAAGACGAAGAGACCCTGTGCGTCGAATGCGATCTGGGACTGGTGGAGAAAGTGCGGCGCGACTGGCCCTTCCTGCGCGACCGCCGCATCGACGCCTACGCCGACATCCAGAAGCGCTTTCGCGACGACTGATCGTCATGGCCGGCCGCAGCCCCGCAGGTGAGTGGCGCTGGCCCGCGGAGTGGGAACCGCAGCACGCGACCTGGCTCGCCTGGCCCCATAATCCAGAGACCTGGCCCGGTCACATGGACGCTGCTCTTCGCGCTTTCGCCCACTTCGTGGCAGTGCTCGCGCGATACGAGCCGGTCCACCTGCTCGTGACCGATGAGTCGATGGAGGACGCCGCGAGGCGCGGGCTCGCCGCTGCCGGACTCGAAGCCGAGGCGCGTGTCTCGTTCCATCGGGTCCCCACCAACGACGCCTGGCTGCGCGATACCGGTCCCATCTTCGTGAAACGGGGCGACGACCTGGCGATGGTCGAGTTCAGATTCGATGCCTGGGGGGGCAAGTATCCACCCTGGAATCTGGATGCCGCCGTTCCCGGTGAGCTTGGCAGGCTGCTGGAACTGCCCCGCTTCGTCGCGGACTTCGTTCTCGAGGGCGGCTCGATCGACGGAAACGGCGCCGGAACGATTCTCACCACAGAAGCCTGCCTGCTGGCCGAGAGTCGGGAGCCAGGCCGTACCCGTGAGGGCATGGAGCGCAGGCTCGAGGAATGGCTGGGTGCGCAGCACGTCTTGTGGCTGGCCGATGGCATCGAAGGCGACGACACGGATGGCCACGTCGACGACATCGCCCGCTTCGTCGATGCCTCGACGGTGGTGGCCGTCGTCGAGGCCGACGCCGGAGATCCGAATCATCCCGTACTGGCCGAGAACCTGCGGCGCCTGCGCTCGATGCGCGACCAGGACGGCAAGCCGTTGTCCGTCGCGACCTTGCCCATGCCGCCCGCAGTCGTGATCGACGGCCTTCGTTGCCCCGCGAGCTACGCCAACTTCATGCTCGCCAACGGCTGCGCGCTGGTACCGACCTTCGATTGCGACGCCGACGGGCGTGCCCTTGCGGTGTTGAGCGAACTGTTGCCGGACCGCGACGTGGTCGGAGTTCCGTGCGCCGAGCTCGTCCTGGGCCTCGGTGCGCTCCACTGTCTCTCGCAACAACAGCCGGCTTGACTCCGAGTCAACCGCGATCCAGTCGCACAGCGGTGAATCAGCATGCTCGTCTTCGGCCCCGGGAGCGTGGCGACGAGCGTGACGCTGCCAGTGCCCACAGGTGTCCGAACGGGAAGGATCCGACAGATCCATGCGACCCCCTCGTGGCGTGAGAGTGCCGAAAACGGGGCTCTGAGCGTCTTTCCCTTCGAGTCTGGATGGGCTAGAACCTGTTCCCACTCAACACCCAAGGGGATTCGAGCCGTGGTCGAGACGCACCGGCACGACGTCGTCATCGTCGGGGGTGGCGCGGCAGGACTGCGCGCCGCCATCGCTGCCGTCGAAGCCGATCCGAACATCACGGTTGCGCTGGTGTCGAAGGTCTATCCCATGCGGAGCCACACGGTTTCCGCGGAGGGTGGTGCCGCCGCCGTAACACGCGAGGACGACAGCTTCGAGATGCACGGCTACGACACCGTGAAAGGCTCCGATTTCCTCGGCGATCAGGACGTCATCGAGTACTTCGTGGAACAGGCTCCCAAGGAGCTGACACTACTCGAACACTGGGGTTGTCCGTGGAGCCGCAACGAAGACGGCAGCGTTGCGACACGCGCCTTCGGTGGGATGAGCATCAAGCGCACCTGGTACGCGGCCGACAAGGTCGGCTTCCACATGCTCCACGCGCTCTTCCAACATTCGATGCGTTTCGATCGCATCGTGCGCTACGACGAGCAGTTCGTGACGCGCCTGTTGATCGACGATGGTCAGGTGAGGGGTGTGGTGGCGTTGGACATCCGCCAGGGCACGATGCGCGCCTTCCTGGGTCGTTCGGTCATCCTGTGCACGGGCGGTGGCGGCAAGATCTTTCCGTTCACCACGAACGGCAACATCAAGACTGGCGACGGCATGGCCCTGGCCTACCGGGCCGGTGTGGCGCTCAAGGACATGGAGTTCGTTCAGTACCACCCGACCGGACTGCCCGGCACCGGCATCCTGATCACCGAGGCGACCCGCGGCGAGGGTGCCTACCTCAAGAACAAGGACGGCGAACGCTTTCTGGTGACCCGCGATTACGGGGTCGGCAGCAAGGCAGAACTCGGGCCGCGCGACCTGATCTCGCGCGCCATGGTCCAGGAGTTCGAGGCTGGCCGCGGCTTCAGCGGCTCCTACGGCGAGTACCTCCACCTGGACCTGACCCACCTCGGCGAGGAGAAGATCAACCAGCGCCTGCCGATGGTGCGGGAGCTGGCGAAGGTCTATGGCGGTGTCGACCCGGTCTACGAGCCGATTCCGGTCCGTCCGGTCGTCCACTACATGATGGGCGGCGTCGACACCGACATCGACACTGCGACACAGCTGCCTGGGCTCTATGCTGCCGGCGAGACGGCCTGTGTCTCGCTAAACGGTGCGAATCGGTTGGGTTCGAATTCCCTCACCGAGTGTCTCGTCTTCGGCGCGCGTTCAGGCGAGCAGGCCTTGCAGTTCTCGAAGGGAGCCGACGACGGCAACGAGCGGGCTGTGCGCGCCCAGGCCGAAGAAGAGCAGGCCCGCATCGACCAGCTGCGCGGCAAGGTGAAGGGCGGCGAGAAGCTGGCCCGGCTCCGGGTCGACATGAACAAGACCCTGGAGAGCGGTTGCGGCGTCTACCGGCAGGAAGATTCGATGCAGCAGACCGTTCGTGACATCGCTCAGATCAAGGGTCGCTTCGCCGACCTGGCGTTGGAAGACAAGAGCAAGGTGTTCAATACTGAACTCGTCTCGGCCCTAGAGTTGCACAACATGCTCGAAATTGCGGAGGTGGTGGCCAACTCTGCGGCTTCGCGGAAGGAATCTCGAGGCGCGCACACCCGCCGGGACGCGCCGACCCGAGACGACCAGAACTGCCTCTACCACACTCTGTGCTTCTTTGATCCGGCCGGGCCGCGCATTGAGAAGAAGGACGTGACGCTCGGCACCTGGGTGCCCGAGGAGCGGAAGTACTGATGAGCGACGTGCAGATCAAGAAGTTCGTGGTGACACGCTTCGATCCCGACAAGGACGAGGTGCCGCGCAGCGATACCTTCGAGGTCCCGTGCCAGTCCGACTGGATGGTTCTCGATGCCCTCAACTTCATCAAGGATCAGCTGGACGGGTCGCTATCCTACCGCTGGTCGTGCCGCATGGCCGTCTGCGGCAGCTGCGGGATGAACGTCGATGGCGCCCCGACGCTGACCTGCAAGTCGCCGCTTTCGAGCTATGGCGATACGGTCGAGGTCACGCCCCTCTCGAACTTCCCGGTGATTCGCGACCTGGTGGTCGAGCTCGATGGCTTCATGGAGAAACTGAAGGCGGTCAAACCCTGGATCATTCGCGCCAAGGAGAAGGCCGTCGAAGAGGGGCCGTACCGCCAGAGCCCCGAGGAGCTCGAGGACTTCAAGCAGTTCAGCCTGTGTATCAACTGCATGCTGTGCTACGCGGCCTGTCCCGTGGTGGGCAACGAGCCCGATTTCATCGGGCCGGCCGCGATCGCCTTGGGGTATCGGTACAACCTCGACTCGCGCGATGAAGGTGCCTCCGAACGCAACGCGATCTTTCGAGGCGAGGGCTCGGTGTACTCGTGCTCTTTTGCGAACGAGTGCAGTGAGGTCTGCCCCGAGAACGTCGATCCCGCAGCCGCCATCAACCAGGCGAAGCTGAGCGGGCTGGTGGACTGGGCCGCGAGCCTCGTCCTGCCGCGTGGCGGAAAGGACTAGTCATGGCACGCGCTGCCCATCCCCAAGCCATGCAGCCCAAGAAACCGGGCACCACCCGGACGGCGCCGCCCAAGATGCCGGATGGCTTCCCTGGCAAGGGCCGCTATCGAACCTACGTCGCTTTCGAGACCACAGGGCTGATCTACCTGCTGATGGGATTCATCATCCTGCGCGCCATCTGGCAGCTGGGCGCGGGTGAGGCCGGTTGGAACGGTGTGATGGACGCCTACCGGAATCCAATCATGATTGGCTTCCACGTGCTGGCGTTGGTCGGCGTGATTTTCGTCGGGGTGCGCTTCTTCTGGCTCTTCCCCAAGGCGCAGCCGCCGCGAATCGGCCCGGTCCGGCCGCCGCCGGCCGCCATCTTGAAGGGCATGCTCTACTCGGTCTGGATTGGGACCACCCTGGTCATGACCTGGGTTCTTGCCGGCGGGGCCTTCTGATGAAGCAGCTGCTCATCGTCCTCGAACCTGTGATCTGGTTCATGTTCGGTCAGGGCATCATGATCGGAACGATCCTGCTGACCGGCTGGCTGATCGTGGTGGGCGTGGGTGTTCCGATGGGGCTCTTCCCGGCGGATGCACTGGCCTATGAGCGCATGCACATGCTCGGCTCGAACGTCATCGGCCGGGTCGTGCTGCTGGGCCTGATCGTCCTGCCCTTGTGGAAGGGGGCCCATCACCTGCGATCGCTGGCCGTCGACTTTGGTGGCGGTGATCGCGATGCGATCGTCGGGTCCTTGCTCTACCTGATCGCGATCGTCGGCAGCCTGCTGGGCATCGTCGCCGTCATCCGTCTCTAGCCTCCAAGGGACGTCGGGGCAGGGGACGTTGTTTCAAGCTCACCACGCCGGTGGTAGGCTGCCGCAGCCGTGAGCGGGCGACTCCTCGACGACATTCGGATCCTGGACCTGACCCGCGTGGTGGCGGGCCCGTTCGCGACCGCGGCGCTGGCGGATCTCGGTGCCGACGTGATCAAGGTCGAGCGCCCCGAGACCGGAGACGACTATCGCTACGGACCGTCGCCCAAGGGCGAGACGTCTTTGTCATTCCAGAATTCGAACCGCGGCAAGCGGTCGATCACCCTGGACCTCCGGCGCGAAGCAGGACGCGAGCTCCTGCTCCGTCTGGTCGAGCGTGTCGACGTCGTCGTCGAGAACTTCCGCTCGGGCTTCATGAAATCCCAGGGACTCGGCGCTGACGTCATCCAGGCGCGCAACCCGCGCTGCGTCGTCGCTTCACTCTCGGGCTTCGGGCACACCGGGCCACGGGCGGGGCAGGCTTCCTACGACATCGTGGCGCAGGCGGCGGGTGGCCTCATGTCCATGACGGGCTTTCCCGATGGTCCGCCGGTGCGTGGCGGCGGCGCGCTGGCTGATTTCGTTGGTGGGCTCTATCTCGCTCTCGGCATCGTCGCCGCGATCCACGATCGGAACCGCACGGGACGAGCGCGCGTGCTCGACCTCTCGAACCAGGACGCCGTCTTCGCCATTACGGACTCGGCGGTGAGCATTCATCAGGCCATCGGCGCCAACAGCGAACGCGTCGGGAACCAGCACCCGTTCGCGGCGCCCTACGATTGCTTCGAGGCCCGCGACGGTTGGGTAGTGGTGGCCACCGCCAGCAACAAGCTCTTCCGCATCCTCTGCGAAACGATCGGTCGGTCCGATCTGGCCAGCGACGAACGCTTTCGGAGTCACCGGGGCCGTGCCCGGAATCGCGAGGAGCTGAACGCCATCATCGGAGACTGGGTCCGGGAGCAAAGCTGCGACGAGGTCCTGGCAGTGATCGGTCCTGGCGGTGCGGAGCTTCCGTGCGCGCGGGTGGAGGGACCCGAAGCGCTGGTTGACGACGCACAGCTGCTGGCTCGCGGCATGCTCGAGCGCCATCCCCATCCGACCCTGGGCGAGGTCGTGTTCCACGGCAATCCACTTCACTTCTCGAATGCTGAGCCGCGGGCGCGCGCGCTGGCTCCCGACCTCGCGGAGCACAACCGCGAAGTCTATGGGGAACTCGGTCTCACGGACGCGGAGCTCGCAGAGCTGTCGAAGCAGGGCGTCATCTAAGAAGTTCTTTCAGATCCTTGACGCCGCCTTCACGGTGCACAGGTTTTCGCGCATGGACCGAGGGGCCCCGAAAAGGCCACCTCACCGAGCAAGGAGGTAGGAAGCGCCATGAGAGGCTTCATGATTCCCCGCATGTCACTGCGTCCCGTAGTTGCGGCGGCCTGGGGTCGACGCGATATCGATGGATTCTTCGACGATTTCTGGAAGGATCTGGCCCTGACACCGCTGGTTGGCGCCGAGCGCACCGTGGCAGGCTTTGCGCCGAGACTCGACGTGAAGGAGAACGACGATGAGTACGTCATCACCGTCGAGCTCCCCGGCCTCGAGGAGAAGGATTTCGACATCTCCCTCGAGGAAGACGTCCTCACCATCAAGGGTGAGAAGAAGTCGCGGTACCCGGAGGACCGCGAGGACTACCACCACCTGGAAACGGCCAGCGGTCACTTCGAGCGACGTCTCCGGCTGCCGGAAGGCATCGACGCTGATTCGGTCAAGGCGAGCTTCAACAACGGTGTCGTGAGCATCACGCTCCCGAAGACCGAACAGCCGCAGCCGGAAGTCCGAACGATCCCGGTTTCTTCGAGCTGACTCGAGGCGAAGCATCGTCGAGCATCAGGCCGGGTCCGCCATCCGCGGGCCTGGCTTCGATGCCTTTCATCGGGCGTCGTGAAAGATGATTCCCAGGGTCGTGCGGCGGCCGCTGTGGATGCGGCTGACCCCGTGGCGAAGCTGGGCGCGGTAGAACCCGCGTGTTCCCCGAACCGGCCGTTCGCGGGTCGGAAAGACGATTCCCTCGCCACGCGAAAGCCGGATGGCCTCGGCCCGAGCCTGCATTCGAGGCCGCTGCTCCATCAGGAGAAACTCGCCGCCCGTGAAGTCTTCGTCCGGTCGATCGAGCAGGCAGGCGACTTGGAGCGGAAAGGCGACGTCCCCGTAGAGGTCCTGGTGGAGACAGTTGAAGCCACCGGTCCGGTAGCGCAACAACAACGGAGTTGGCCGCAGCTGGTCGTGAGCCTTGCAGCGCTTCAGAAAACGCGAGTGGCTCGTCGGAAGTCGATCGTCTCGTCCGAGCCGCTTGTTCCACTGGTTCGCGACGCGAGCCAGGGGTGGGTAGAGATGGCGCCGCAGTTGCTCCACCAGCGGCGGGAGCGGGCGGTCGAAATAACGGTACTCGCCTTCTCCGAAACGATGCAGGGCCATGTCGATGTGGGAGCGGAAACGCTTCCGGTCGTCGTAGAGTTCGTCGATTGCGCGGCACTCGGCGCTCTTCAACAGGCCAGGTAGCCGCGCATAGCCGCGTTCGTCGAGCTCGCTCGTCACTCGCTCCCAATCGAAACGAGCAATGCGTTCACGGATCTCCAGGGTTCCTGACACGCCCCCATCTTATCTCGCGACCGAAGCAGCCCGTGCCGTTTCCGGACGTCGATTGCCACGAATCGGCCACGGGCCCGCGAAATCGGCCGCAGGAAGCCTGCGAAGTCCCCGAATTCTCGATGTCTCCGAGGGGCCGACGTCTTCGAGCGTGGCCGCAGGGGCGCGGAACGCCTAGCTTCAGCCAGGCGACGGAGAGCTGAATGAACTTTGGATTCACCGAAGAGCAGGAGCTGCTGCGGGCCGAGGTCCGGAAGTTTCTCGATCAGAACTGTCCTCTGGAGGAGGTGCGCAAGCTCTGTGAAACCCCCGAGGGCTTCTCGCGCAGCCTCTGGGAGCGCATGGCTGAGCTCGGCTGGGTCGGGTTGACCATCTCAGAGGAAGGCGGCGGTGTCGGTCTGGGATGGGTCGACCTGGTGGTGGTTCTCGAAGAGGTCGGGCGATCGCTCTTCCCCTCGCCGCTGCTCTCGACGGTTCTGGCCGCCAAGGCCGTGGACCTGAATGGAACCGAAGCGCAGAAGAGCCGTTGGCTGCCGGGGTTGGCGGACGGCTCACGGATCGGTGCGGTCGCGATCACGGGCGACGAGGGACGTCTCGATGCCGCCGGCATCGCGCTCGAGGGACGGCCCGACGGGGACGATTTCACGCTCGACGGCGAGAAACTCCTCGTCATGGACGCCCAGAACGCGGACATCCTCGTGGTCGCGTTTCGGACCGGCAGCGGTGAGGAAGATCTCTCGCTGGCCGTCGTCGAGCGCTCGGCCAAGGGGCTCAATATCGAGCCTCACCGCACGATGGATCTCACCCGCAGAATGGGGCGTCTGCACTTCGATGGCGTCAGGGTCTCGGCGGACGCCCTGCTGGGATCGGCGGGCTCGGCCTGGGCGGCGATCGAGCACCTGCAGGATTGTGCTGCCGCTGCGGTCTGTGCCGAGATGGTCGGTGCAGCCGAGGGTGCGCTGAAGCTCACGACCGATTTTGCGAACCAGCGTGTGCAATTCGGTCAGCTGATCGGCCGATTTCAGGGCGTGAAGCATCCCTTGGCGGAGATGTTCATCGACATCGAGTCGTTCAAGTCGCTTTGCTACTATGCCGCGTGGTTGCTCGACGAGTGTTCGCCCGAGGCGCCTCTGGCGGTTTCCCGCGCCAAGGCCTACGCCAGCGAATCGTTCGCCAGGATCGGCGTCGACTCGGTTCAACTCCATGGAGCGGTTGGGTACACCTGGGAATACGACATCCAGCTCTATCTCAAGCGCGCGAAGTGGGCGCGTCCGGCGTTCGGAGATGCTGAACACCACTACCAGCGTGTCGCGAAATTGAGAGGTTTCTGATGGACTTCAATTTCACGCCCGAAGAAGAAGCATTCCGTGACGAGGTGCGTGCTTTTCTCGATGAAAACCTGCCCGAGAATGGCACGCGGGACATGGAGGCCGTGGCCGAGTTTCAGCGCAGGATCCGCGAAAAGCGCTGGGTCGGTTTCTCCTGGCCGAAGGAAATCGGCGGAGGCGGCGGCTCCATCATGGAGCAGGTGATCCTCAAGGAGGAGATGGCGCGTCGCAAGGCGCCAGCCCTGGGTGCCTGCTTCATGGGCCTCGCCTGGGTGGCTCCGGCGCTGATCGAGTACGGCACCGAGGAGCAGAAGCAGCGCTTCATTCCCGACATCCTCGACGGAAAGTACCAGTGGTGCACGGGCTACTCAGAGCCTGGCAGCGGCAGCGATCTGGCCTCGCTCCAGTGCCGGGCCGTGCGCGAGGGCGACGAGTACATCGTCAACGGGCAAAAGATCTGGACGTCCATCGCCATGTGGTCCAAGTGGATGATCCTGCTGGTGCGTACCCAGACCGACGTGGAAGCGAAGCACGACGGCATCTCCTGCCTGCTCGTGGAGATGGAATCTCCCGGCCTCACGGTGCGTCCGATCAAGAACATGGCGGGTGGTGATATGTTCGCCGAGGTGTTCTTCGACGACGTGCGGGTTCCCGTCGAGAATCGGCTCGGCGAAGAGAACCAGGGTTGGAAGGTGACGGTCTCGGCCTTGGCCCACGAGCGCTCGAGCATCTCCGAGGTCTATGGCCTGACGCGAAGCCTCGAACGGATCAAGGCGCTGGCGAAGTCGTGCCATCGCAACGGGCGGCCGGCGAGCGAGGATCCGGGGTTTCGGAGCCGCTTTGCCCGGGCCGACGCACGGATCGAGGCCATGCGGCTCAATGGGATGCGCTTTCTGACGAAGCAGCTCAGGGGCGAGCCGCTGGGCAGCGAGACCTCGATCAACAAGCTCCACCGGGCCCAGCTCGAGATCGAGCTGGGCGAGCTGGCGCTGGAGATCGAGGGAGGGCTGGGGGTCCTGGTACAGGGCGATTCGGCAGTGCCCGACGACGGGCTGTGGCAGCGCCACGCGCTGTCCTGGCCCGAGGTGGTGATTGGAGGCGGGACGCCCAACATCCAGAAGAACATCATTGCCGAGCGGGTGCTGGGCCTTCCCAAGGACTGATTGAGGGTCGATGGAACTTCGCGAGCGAATCGAGAACCGATTGCGTGACAAACTCGCGGCGGAGCGCGTCGAGATCGTCGACGAGAGTCACCTGCACGTGGGCCACGAAGGTGCGCGAGGCGGTGGCGGCCATCTCCGGGCCGTGATCGTGTCCGATCGTTTCGCGGGGCAATCGGCCGTCGAGCGACAGCGGATGGTCTACGGCGTGCTGGCCGACGAAATGAAGGCCGAGATCCACGCGCTGTCGATGCAGACCCTCACCCCAGACGAATGGAACCAGCAGGATTAGCCGATTCCAGGTCTTGGCCCCGAACTCCGCGGAGCACGGGTCCGCGTCTACACGACCCCCGACGCCGGCCGTGGCGAGCTGCATCGCGGGCTGGCGCAGGACACGGTGATCCGGGCGTGTAGCGGGGCCTTCGCCGTCCAGGCAGTCTGCCGTCTAGGAGGGCGGCTTCGTCCTCAGGAGCTTCTCGAACGCGTCCGCCGCCAGTGGCTCCGAGAAGAGGAATCCCTGCGCAGATTCGCAGCCGTGTCGCCGCAGGAACGCCAGCTGCTCCTCGGTCTCGACGCCTTCCGCGATCACTTGGAGATCGAGTCCCCCCGCCATGGCGATGACGGCCCGGACGATCGCAGCGTCAGCCCGGTTCCGCGTGACGTCGATGATGAAGGTCCGGTCGATCTTCAGATGATCCAATGGCAGGTGCTTGAGATAGCTCAGCGACGAGTACCCGGTGCCGAAGTCGTCGACCGAGATGTGGATGCCCTGCTCGCGAAGCGCCATCAGGGTGGTACGGACCGCGGCGTCCACCGAGATCAGCGACCCTTCCGTCAATTCGAGGACCAGGTACTGGGGGTGGAGGCCCGTCGAATCGAGCGCTCGTTGCACCATCGGGAGCAGGGATGGACCCATGAACTGACGGCTGGCTACGTTGACGGACACTCGCAGATGGGGAAGGCCCTGTTGCTGCCAGTACACGTTCTGTCTGGCGGCCTCGTTCAGCACCCACTCGCCGATCGGTACGATCAGGCCGGTTTCCTCGGCGAGCGGCACGAACTCCATCGGCGAGATGATGCCGGTCTCCGGCTCGATCCAGCGCAGAAGCGCTTCCATGCCGACGATGTCGCGGCTTTGCACGTCGACGATCGGTTGATAGACGAGCTGGAACTCGTCGCGTTCGAGAGCGCGCCGGAGCTTGCTCTCGAGCGTGAGGCGCTTGTGCACGGCATCGTGCATCTGGGTCGTATAGAAGTGGTAGGCGTTTCCACCCTTGTCCTTGGCGCAGTACATGGCCGTGTCCGCGTTGCGAAGGATCGTCTCCAGGTCGTCTCCATCATCGGGGTGGATCGCGACTCCGATACTGGCGGTCACGATCACCTCCTGCGACCCGAGATGGAACGGCTCTGCAACGGTCTCGAGGATGCGTTGGGAAATTCGGGCCAGGTCGTCGATGCGACTCACGTCGGTCAACAGAAGTGTGAACTCGTCTCCGCCCAACCGGGCAAAGGTGCCGGAGCGGACGATCCGCTGCAGACGCTCGCTCAGACTGATGAGAAGCCGGTCGCCGCTCTCGTGACCCAGGGTGTCGTTCACGCGCTTGAAGCCGTCGAGGTCGAGCAGGCAGATGGCGACCTTCCGATCGTGGCGCTGCGCCTGGATCAGCGCTTGCTCGGCGCGCTCCTTGAAAAGCAGCCGGTTCGGAAGACCGGTGAGCGTGTCGAAATAGGCGAGCACACGCTTCTCTTCTATCGCGAGTGCGGTGGAGATGGCCATGGCCGTCTGGTCTGCGAGCTGTCGCGCGAAGACCAGGCGTGTCGGGTCCACGTCCTCCGGGTTGTCATGCCGGCAGACCAGTGCTCCCGCAACTTCGCCTTTTATCAAAAGCGGCAGGATCACGGTGGCGCCGGATCCGTCGTCACCGATGGCGCGCAGGGCTTGCGAGCGTTTCTCACCCGGAAGCACCACCAGGTGCGATGCGTGGGAATCGAGCCAGCGCCGCTCGCCCGCCGTGAAGCCCTCGATCTCCAACATGGCGCGTTCGTCCGGTGCCCCGGAGGAGGAGAAGACGCGGAGTCGGTTCGGCGACTCCGCGGTGGTCACCATCAGTATGATCTCGTCGCACGAATACAGATCACCCATTCGAAACAGCACGAGATCCGCGATGGCGTGAAGATCAAGTGCCGACATCACGGCGCGGCCAATGTCGATCAACGACGTCAGGGCATCGAACTGGTCTCTCAGATTCCGGGCCATCAGATTGAAGGAGGAGGCCAGTTCCTCGAACTCGTCGCCGCTGGTGACGTCGAGCTCTACAGCGAAGTCGCGCTCGGCGATCCGGCGAGTGCCTTCCTTGAGTTGGTCGAGGGGTTCGAGGCGCTTTCGCAGCTGGCTGATCGTGAGGAGAGAAACACTGAACAGGCAAATCAACATTACGGGAATGAACGTGAGCCGGAAATTCTCGATCGGCGCGAGAACCGAGGCTTCGGGTTCGATCAGGACTACGGTCCAGCTCGGGATCCCGAAGGTAGGCTCCAGGAACAGCTTCCAGTAGCGTCCGAGGAAACGCTTGCCATCCTGATGCCAATCGATGGATCCCGCGATGCTTCGCTCGTCGCCGCGAACGAGATCTTTGGGAATCGAAGAGTGCGTGTCGAGTGAGCAGGCGAGGACGCGAAGCTGGTCGTCGAGCACGCAGAATTCGGCCATCGGGGGGAGCGTGATCCGGTCGCCGATGTCGAGCAGGAAGGGAATCGAGATCGTGCCGACCAGGTCGATGCCCCTTCGCGGGCCGAGGTGTTGATGGATCTGCACGCGCAGATCGCCCATCGGTTGGCGGGTGGTCGTGACGATGGGGCGCCCCTGCTGGTAGGTCTCCATCAACTCCGGCAGGAGTGCATCCTGGTCGACGGCATCGCCGAACACCGGCTGGAAGCCGGCGTCGGGATCGAGCCGCACAGCCAGCGAGTCCAGCTTTCCGTGGAGTTCGCCTGCAGAAGTTCGCAGAAACGTCAGGTCGTCGGAGCCCTCGGGGATCGGAAGGGAGACCAGTCCCGCGTGGACCTGCTGAAGCCGTGCCAGGATCGCCAGCGCGGTCGCCTTGCTCGCGTGATGCAGGCGCTTCTCGCTTTCGGCGCGAAGCCCGGCCGTCACTTGGTTCAGGGTCACGAAGGCCAATGTGACCAGGGGAACCAACGCGCAGAGCACGAAGATCAACAACAATCTGCGGGCGAACTTGCTTCGGAGCAGGCGCCGGCGTTCTTTCATGGCCGCCGCCTAATAGTCGACCGCTACGCCGATGAAGGCGCCGTCGTTCGCTCGGATGATGTCGTCGCGGCTGGCCATTGCAGTCAGCGGCGCGACGGATTGTCCGTCCGGCCCCTTGCTGTAGAGGTCGTAGTCCGAATTGATCGGGTGGAGGTTCTTGTCCTTGCGGATCTTGCTCATATCGGGGCCCGAAACGGTGCCCAGGTTCAGGTACTCGTACGGATTGCCCCAGGCGTCCACCGGAGGTGGCTTGATGGCGGCGGCCAGCGTCTCCGGCAGCTCGCCAAATTCGGACCGGTAGGATTCGATTCGCCCCTCGATGGCGCGGAACGCTGCGATCGTCTCGGTCCTCCGAGCCTTCTCGTGATAGCCCGTGTACTGGGGCACCGCGATCGCAGCCAGCAGGCCGACGATGGCGATTCCGATCATCATTTCGATCAGCGTCCAAGCCAGGCGGCACTGGCGCTGGAAATCCGTTCCCAGCTGCACGGCAGACATCTCCCGATCGCGTACGGCGTCGGTTGCTTATCGACCAATGGGGAAAAGCAGTTGATCTATGTTTTGGCATCAGCGGGTGGCAGAAGGCGCCGAAGGCCTCCGCGCCAAGAGGGTTTTCGGCGGATCGGCGGCGGATTGGACGAAGTTTCCGGTTAGACGAAATCCCGGACCCAGACCGCCAGGGACACCGAAAAGCCCGCTGCGTTGCGGTGTCCGCCGCCGCCGTGGGATTCGGCGATCTTGGATACGTCGAGGTCGCCGATCGAGTAGATCGAGGCGTCGACCCGGTTGCCCGTGATCCGGTAGACGAGGCCCCGGGGCCGTCCATAGCTGGCGCGCTTGGCCAGCTCGTGGCCGATGGCCGCGCGCTGATGGCGGGCGTTCACCGCCTCGATCCGATCCGTTCCGATGGCGATCGGGTGGGCCGACTGCAGCGCGCGCTCGACCTCCATGCGGTTGGTCCGAAGGATGTGCTCGCCTTCGTTCGCCAGCTCTTCGATCGGTCGCGAAGCCAGCTGCTCCCAGGACTCGAAGCTCAGCGGGTAGGAGCCGATCGCCGCATTGACCTGCTCCGAGTCCGACAGCTTCCAGTTCCAGAGATCTTGGTCCTCCACGTAGCGAAGCAGCGGAGGAGCTTCGTCGTCGGGGTGGAAGTGATTCCAGGCGAGAATGGCTCCCGAGTGGTTGAGGTCGAAATGGATGTAGTGATCATCGCCAGCCAGTGAATTTTCGACGCCCGGATCGGAGGTGTAGCGGTCGCGCGCGGTTATGTGGTGGTCGAGTACGATCACCCGGGCCGCGAACTCGCCGAGTGACCGGAGCACTTCGTTCTGGGGCGCGATGTCGACGAAGACGACGGTTTCACCATCGTGGCGTCGCGCGTCCAGGGAATCGTCGTGGCTCAGGGCCACGAAGCGGGCGTCGTCGCCCCAGGCCCGCCAGACGGACCAGGCTGCCCCGAATCCGTCGGGACAACCGGCGTGGAAGTAGCAAGTGCGCGTCACGGGACGAAGGTACCCCAATCACCGGGCCCGCGAAGCGCCTCACGCGGGCGGATTCCGCACAAGAGTCGATTCAGAGCGAATCCAGCTTCTCACCCGCTGCGATGGCCCGCTCGGCCAGCGAAGCTTCGTCCGATTCGAGGTGTTTCATCGCCAGCAGCAGGAAGACGGCGGCCAGGCCGTTCGCACACATGGACCAGCGCATGGCAGCCGGGAGATCGTCGAGCACGTCTGACAGCAATCCGATCGTGTAGGGCCCCAATGCGAATCCGACGAGCGTAATCACCAGGATGTAAAACGCCGAGGCGATGGCGCGCATTCGTGGGAGCACGAGGTCCTGGACCGTCGATGCTCCCGCACCGATCCACATCGATGCGAACAGGGTCAAGGGAACGTTGATGACGTACGCCAGCCTGGCTGCGTCGACGCTCAGCATCCAGAGCGCCAGCGGGATCGGTACGATGCAGAGAACGAAGCCGAGTTGAAGGCGACCGACAGGCGAACGGCGGCGCAGTCGGTCGGCCAGCCAACCCCCGGAGGTGACCCCCAGAAGCCCTGCCAGTGCCGAGGTCATGCCGACGAGAGTCCCGACGGTGGCCGTATCCTGGCCGTGGATGCGAATGAAGAAGAGCGGCGTGAAACCGCCGATTCCGTAGCCCGTGAATGCGAGCAGCGAGAATCCGATGGCCAGGTACCGCAGGGACGGGGTTCCGAACACCAGGCTCGCCGCGGGCGGATCTCGCAGCCCGAGTGCCTTCGACCAGGATACCGACGCATAGACACCGATGGCGAGCGCGATCCACTGCGCCCAGTGGCCCGTGAGCAGCGCCAGGAACACTGCCACACACACGATCAAGACCAACCAGACGAGGTTCCAGGCGACCGCCCTGGCTCCCGCGCCCGCGGCCAGGTGCCAGATTGTGAACGGCGGAAGCACCGATCGGAGTTCGAGGAAGAACGCGCGGAAGGGATGGGGCTCGGGCTGATGGGCGGTTCCATCCGCCGCGCCACGCTTGGGCTCTCGCAGGGTGCGCACCCAGATGGCCAGCAGCAGTCCGGGAATTCCGACAGCGAGATAGGCGGCCTGCCATCCGGCGAGATCCAAAGGGGCGCCGCCGTCTGGGAAGGCGGCCTGCCAGCGATCGACGATCTGTCCCCCGAGCAGCAGACCCAAGCCGGCGCCGATGTACACGCCGCTCGAGTAGAGGGCCAACACCGTGGCCCGGATTCTCGGCGGGAACGAGTCCGAGAGCATCGAGAACGCCGCCGGGGTCGCGCTGGCTTCTCCGACTCCAACTCCGATGCGAGCGAGTGTCAGCTGGAGGGCGTTCTGGGCGAAACCCGACAGCGCCGTCATCAGACTCCAGAATGAGAGTCCAATCGAGATCAGTGTGCGCCGTGTCCAGACGTCGGCGAGTCGCCCCAGGGGAATGCCGAAGATCGCATAGAAGACGGCAAAGGCGGTTCCATACAGAAAGCCGATGTCGGCGTCGCTGATTCCGAGATCGGCTTTGATGTCGTCGGCCAGGATCGAGATGATCTGTCGGTCGAGGAAGTTGAGAATGTAGACGAGGACCAGGACGCCGAGGACATAACGTGAATAGGAGCCGCCCGGGGCGTGCGGATCTCGGGCGCTGGGCGGGCTGGGCTGGTTCAAGACGGTGACATTGTAATCGCGCGAAGCTTCTCGAGACCAGAAATGCTGAGGCCCGTGGGGTAGCTTCCGGCCGGAGTTCCGATGTGATCCAACCCCTCGACCCCTCCCATCGAGCGGCCGTCGTGCGCCGCGAGCTGTTCGCGGCACCCGAGCCCTGGGAAGCCATCGAATGGCTGCGCCAAGGCGCCAACCCATGGCTGCTGGACAGTGCTCTGCGATCGGATCGACTGGGCCGTCACTCGTTTGCGGGTGCGGATCCCTGGGCCGTGCTTCGGCTCTGGGGGGACCGTCTGGAGCTCGACTGCGTGAGGGCGGTCCATCCGGGCTGGTCGAGGGGAAGCACCGAGCTTCGTGCCGATCCTTTCGAGGTCGCACGTGCATGTCTGCCGCGCGTTCCCCCCGACATCGTTCCAGGCGGGCTGCCGTTCGTGGGCGGTGCGATCGCAGTGCTCGGCTACGAGCTGGCGGAGCACGTCGAGTCGTTGGACCTTCGCGGTCTCGACGACCTGGGTCTGCCGGACTTGACGCTGCTGTTCGTCGATCGGCTGCTCGTCTGGGACCACTTGGAGGGTCGCGCGTGGGCCGTCGGGCTGGGCTTCGGAGCCAACGAGTCCGCTGCGCGCGCTGCCGCCGGGCAGGCCGCCGCCGGAATCGAAGCGCGCCTGTCGGGCCCCCCTGTCGCCGAGGTCGAGCGCCTCGGCCCTTCCAACCTGACCCCGCGCCCGAGCGAGCAAACCGAGCAGCAGACCGACCCGCAGACCGACCCGCAGACCTACTGGAAGGTGATCGATCAGGTGAAGCACGAGATTGCCGCGGGCCACGTCTATCAGGCGTGTCTGACACGGCGTGAAGTCGCGGATTGCCCGGCGGATCCGTGGTTGCTGTACTGCGCGCTGCGCCGGGTCAATCCGGCGCCGTTCGCCTGCTATCTCGAGCTGCCCGACTCGACCGTCGTCGGCAGCTCACCGGAGCGCTTTCTGCGACTGGATCTGGATCGGAACGTCGAGAGTCGACCCATCAAGGGCACCCGACCGCGGGGCGAAAATGCGACCGAGGACGCCTTGCTCCGGTCCGAGCTCGCCGCTTCAGTGAAGGACCGGGCCGAGAACCTGATGATCGTCGATCTGGTGCGCAACGACCTGGGCCGGGTCTGCGAGATGGGCAGCATCGAGGTTCCGGAGTTGATGGCGATCGAGGCCTACGAGTCGGTCTTCCAGATGGTCTCCACCGTTACCGGTCGCCTGCGCCCGGAGTGCGACGTTTTCGATCTCCTGCGCGCCACGTTCCCACCCGGCTCGATGACGGGTGCGCCCAAGATCGCGGCCATGCAGCTGCTCGGCGGTCTGGAGCCCGTGCGTCGCGGAATCTACTCCGGCGCCATTGGATATCTCGACGTGCGGGGCAGCGCCGATCTTTCGGTGGTGATCCGCACGTTGATCGTGCGGGACGGTCGCGCCTACCTTCATTCCGGAGGCGGCATCGTCTCGGACTCGGATCCGGCTCTCGAATGGGCTGAAACCGTGGACAAGATCCGACCCTTGTTCACCGCGCTTGCGCAGTCGGTCGAGCCGCCGGAGCGCAAGGCGCGGCCGTCGCGTCGTCCGGTGTAGCGTCCTCGTCGGTGCTGAGGGTTCCATTCCGGAAAGCGGCGTCATGGGTCTCGGCGCGCGCAGTCTACCGGAGCGGGCTGCGTTATCCTCAGGCCCTCCCGAGAACCCTTCCCGGAGACAGGAGTTGCACGTGGCCGGTCCCCTCAGCGGTATCAAGATCCTCGAATTCCAGGGCATCGGTCCCGGACCCTTCTGCACCATGATGCTCTCAGACATGGGAGCCGACGTGGTGCGCATCGACCGCGCCCAGAATGTCGAGGCCGGAAGTCCGCTGTCGTTCAGTTTCGATTTCCTGGCCCGCGGTCGTCGCAGTGTGGGCGTCGACCTGAAGAGCGGGGAAGGCGTCGAGAGCTGTCTGCGCATGATCGAGCAGGCTGACGTGCTGCTCGAGGGCTTTCGCCCGGGCGTGATGGAGCGGCTCGGTCTGGGGCCCGACGTCTGTCTCGCGCGCAACCCGCGACTCGTCTACGGACGGATGACCGGTTGGGGTCAGGAGGGCCCGCTGGCCAACGTGGCCGGTCACGACATCAACTACATCGCCCTGGCCGGTGCATTGGCCCATATCGGCCGCAAGGGCGAGCCGCCGGTGCCGCCGCTCAATCTCGTCGGCGACTTCGGGGGTGGCGGCATGCTGCTGGCGTTCGGCGTCGTGTGCGCGCTCGTCGAGCGCTCGGTCTCCGGTCAAGGTCAGGTGGTCGACGCCGCCATGGTGGACGGCGTCGCCGCGCTCATGTCGATCATCCACGGAGCGCAGCAGACCGGTTGGTGGAGCGAAGAGCGTGGCGTCAACATGCTCGACACCGGTGCGCACTTCTACGAAGTCTACGAGACGAAGGACGGGCGATATGTCTCGATCGGTTCGATCGAGCCGCAGTTCTACGCCGTTCTCATCGAGAAACTGGGACTCGCCGGCGAGGAGTTGCCGAGCCAGAACGATCGTTCTCAGTGGCCGGCCATGAAGGAGCGCTTCAAGGCGCTCTTCCAGCAGAAGACGCGTGACGAGTGGTGCGAGATCATGGAAGGGACCGACATCTGCTTCGCGCCCGTTCTCACGATGACCGAGTGCCGCGAACACCCGCACATCAAGGCGCGCAACACCTTCGTCGAGGCTTACGGCGCTCCCCAGGCCGCGCCGGCTCCGCGCTACAGCCGCTCCCAGTGCGAGATCCAGGGCCCGCCTCCGGCTGCCGGTCAGCACAGTGAGGAGGTCCTGTCGGACTACGGCTTCAGCGCCGAAGAAATCAAGGGACTGAAGGACTCGAAGGCCGTCGCCTGATTCAGGCGGGGGTGCCTCGCGTTTCCAACAGCTGGCGCACGATCCGGAGCAGCTCTTCCTTGAGGGGGTCGATGTGCTTGCGCGTCGTCGGATCGAACCCGGCTTCGGAAACCAGGTTCGGCATCGCGGCCACGTAGAAGACCGTGGCTCCGGCGACGATGCTCGCGACGTGGATGGGGTCGACCTTCACCTTGACCACGTCGCGGCGGTCCGGGCGGTCCATGAACTCTCTGAGGACGAGTTCTTGGAACGGCGCCGTGTAGCGGAGCATGAGGCTCTGCTTTTCGGCTGTTGCATTGGCGACCTCGCGAAGGAGCAGCCGCGCAAGCGTCGGGCGGGAACCCACGTAGTCGACCCAGACCGACACCGCGGCCTCGATGCGCATTCCCAAGTCTTCATGACGCGAGAGCTCGGCGGTGAGCGCCTGGTGCAGGCCACCCAAGACGCTGCTCAGTACGGCCTCGTAGAGCTCGCGCTTGTCCTTGAAGTAGTAGACGATCGATGCGCGCTTGATGCCGACGCGTTCGGCGATGTCCTCCAAGCGGGTGGCAGCGAAGCCTCGCTCCGCAAAGAGATCCTCTGCCGCCGCGAGTCCGCTCGGAGCGCGTCACCGGTCCGGCTGGCTGGGCCATTTCCTAGGTCTACCTGCGTGCAGGTAGACCGTCAACTGAGTCTTTCAGGTCCCCAGTGGGGGTCTGGCTGCTGGGGAGATTTCGGATCCAGTGTGATTGACATCTGTCATTGACTTACGTCAGTCTCCTTTCATGGCACAGGTCGTCCCGATCCGTCGTCGAGACCGGCAGCGTCTCGAGACGCGGGCCCGCGTGTACGAGGCCG
>Ga0209987_10000025_pt1 | contig 59048 bp, 55 predicted proteins | sample N074metaG_FD_182134 | JGI IMG/M metagenome (GOLD analysis project Ga0209987, IMG submission 182134) | Deep subsurface microbial communities from Kermadec Trench to uncover new lineages of life (NeLLi) - N074 metaG (SPAdes) (version 2) | ecosystem: Environmental > Aquatic > Marine > Ocean trench...
GGTCGAGAGCGGCCACGATCCGGTCGCATTCGGGTCCCGCCAGCGATCCCATCTCGTGGGTCGGATCCGAGAGCACCAGCACGCGCTTCATGCCTTCGGGCACCTTGTCGGTCGGCGTCGATACGATCCCGAAGACGACGGCACTCTGGTTGAGCCCAAAGGGTCGATTCTCGACGCTGACGGCCCTGGGTGTCGAACGATCGGCGTCCAGATCGAACTCTTCGAATGTTCCGGTGGGAAGCTCCCAACCCGCACCGACAGCGGCGGGTGCCGCACCCTTACCGCTACCTGTGAGCATTCGGATGATCTCGTAGGGGTAGATCAGGCGTCGGCGTCGCGCTTCGACGATGCTCCTCTCGTAGTCAGAGGCCGGCTCCAGCGGTGCCGTGTGGGGCGAGCGCTGACGGATCTCCAGGTTCGAGCCGGTGATGTCCGAGATCACGAATTCGATCGGGATCGCAGCCTCCGTGGGCTCGTCCCGATCGAGGAGGTCCAGTCGCACCACGACCTTCTCGAGTCCCAGGTTGCGAGTCGCCGGAGCCAAGCGCCGCGAGAGGGTCCGAGCGATGTCGGGATCCAGGTAGATCGAGGGCGATACGAACAGGGCAATGCGGTTCCACTGGAGCCTTCGTTTGGGATCGCGGACCCGAAGGATGGAGCGCAGCGCGCGGGTCGCCTCGTAGAACGTGTGCTCAAAGGCCGGCAGGTGCAGGGCCGCTTCGCGTCCGTCGTCGGGCGAGCGGCTGCGCGCATCGCCCAGTATGAAGATGCGCTCATCCGCGCTCTGGGTCCTGCTACGGCCGTAGAAGCAATAGATGTTCTCGCCCGCCGGCATCCGTTCCAGGTCGAACTTCGCGAGCCGATCGAGGTCGATCCGGCGCGCTGTCTCCGGATGGATGCCGTGGTAGCCTTGGGCCTCGCGCAGGCCGTTGGTCGTGCTCTCGAAGGTGTAGTGCAGGCACTCGCCTTCTTCGGGTATGACGTTCACCGTGAGTCGGATTCCCGGCACGCCGCTCTCGCGAATCTTCGAGAGAGGAGCCAGCAGCTCGACCGTGTTCATGTCGCCGCGGACGGGGACATAGAGCTCGACGGTGTGCTTGCCGGTATCGTCGGTCGCGGTCTGAGCCGCGAGGGCGAGAAGCCGCTCGGCTTCCCTGGCGATGGCCAAGGGCTCGCAAGCCGTAGAAAGCACGATGCGGCCGTCCTCGAACTCATAGCGATCGAAGCCGCCCTCCATGGCGAGCGAAGAGATCTGGCGCACGGGCACGAGCGGCGAGTAGGTTCGCCGCAGCCAGGCAGCCATTGCGATCACGCGCCGTCGCGGGTCGCTGGCCGAGAGCCACCGACCGACCCGGTCGAAGATCTGGCGTGGCGCATCGGCCAGGTGCAGCAGCACTTCGTCCGGTGGGGCCGTGGGCTCGCTCTCGGCCTCGGCCAGCCAGATCTCGAGTTGCTTGCTGGTCCGTTCGGCCAGGCGTTCGATGCGGGGCCTTTCGAAGAGGGTGTAGGCCGCGTCGGCAGCCGCGTCGGCCACGGCGTCGGATACGAGACCCCGCATGCGGGTTACCCGGCTCAGCGCCCGTTCGAGTCGCCGGTCGTCGCCCAGATGGACGCCTCGGGCGGCCAGCTCCGTGACCCGATGCAGCACGGCCAGCACCAGCCGGTGGCGCAGCCCGGCCTGTAGCTGGGAGGCCAGCATGCGCAGTACCGCGCGCTCCAGCGCATCGGAATGTTCGAGGTTCGTGACGCCATAGTGTGCCAGCGCCTCCTTCACGAGGTCGAGGAATTCGTTCTCGATGCCGGCCCCTCCGGCGTGCATGCGGCGAACGTACATGCGAAGACGTGCGTTATTGCTCGGGCTGAGTTCGCCGCCCACCGACGCGCCGGGCGCGCGAATGAAGAGTTGATCGATGTCGGCGAAGGCCTCGAGCTCACTCCGAATCTCGGCGAGCTCCCCGAGGAAGGCCTCGGAGAGATCCTCGGGAAGCGGTGCATCCAGGAACGATGCGAGCTTCTCAGCGCGTTCTTCGTTGGCGTCGTAACCCAGGAGAACCCGGCGCACCTCGCCGCGAACGGTCTCGATGGCGGCACGGCGGCGGTCGGGATCGGTTCGGTCAGCGCCCACCAGATCCGGCTGACCGCCGGCAAAGAGGGGCGAGAGAGAGTCGGGCACTTCGATGAGTTCGAGGCGGCGGGCCGGGGCGGTGATATCGTGGTCGTCGGACACGGGATTGATGACGAGCAACACGTCGCCGGCGGCGACCTGCTGGCCTTTCCGCACGCGCACCTCGGTCACCGTACCCGAGACGGGTGAGTCGAAGCCGATCTCGGTCTTCATGGCTTCGAGGACGCCCAGGGTCTGGCCCGCCTGCACCCGGTCGCCGGGCTCGACGTGGATTGTGACCACGATGGCCGGCGTTCCGGCGCGCAGATGGCCGGCACTCTGGTTGCTGAAGTAATGGGGGCGGCCCTCGACTTCGACGCGAAGCCCCGATTCGGTGGCATCGTAGACGACGCGCAGGGTGCGATCGCCGATCCGCAGTCGCGCCGTGTGCTGACCTTCCTCGCGCAGTGCCGCCTCGACCACCCGATCGTCACAGTGGATCCGGTAGCGCCACGATCCCACGGCGAAGACCTCGAGCCGGTAGGACTGGCCGTGGTGGGTGAGATCGATCTGCTGGCCCCTTGACGGGGGCACCCGCTCGGCTGCGATGTTCGACGTGTCGGCGTAGAAGTTGATGCGCGCCGCCTGACGGGCGTTCTGGTAGGAGAGGATGCCGGCCGCCACCAGCGCTTCGACGGCGAATTCGCGCTCGGGGCCCTGCTCGGCCACGAAGCGGTCGAGCCACTCGGTGTCGATACCGCCACTCCGGTAGTCGTCCGATGCGAGCACGTCCAGCAAGAATCCCTTGTTGGTGGCGCCGCCCTCGATCACGAGATCGAAGTCGAGGAGCGCGCAGGCGAGCTGGGCCCGGGCTTCCTCACGGTCCTTGCCGCTGGCGATCACCTTGGCGATCAGCGAGTCGAACGAGGCAGGTACGGTGCTGCCTGCCGTCACGCCGGTGTCGATGCGAACGCGCGGTCCCAGGGCCGGGTCGAAACGCGCGATGCGGCCGGGTGCCGGCAAGAACCCGGCGTCGGGATCTTCGGCGCAGACTCTTGCCTCGATGGCGACTCCCCGCTGCGCGAAGGTCAGCCCGTCGAGCGATTCGCCGCGCGCGATGCGGATCTGGATCTCCACGAGATCCACGCCGGTGACGGCTTCGGTGATGCCGTGCTCCACCTGGAGACGCGGATTCATCTCGAGGAACGCGAAGCCGTCACCGGAGACCAGGTACTCGACGGTTCCGACGCCGTGGTAGCCCACCGAGCGAGTGATCTCGACAGCCGATGACTCGATGCGTTCGATCAGCTCCTGGCTCAAGCCCGGCGGAGGTGTCTCCTCGAGCAGCTTCTGATGCCGACGCTGCACCGAGCAGTCGCGACAGCCCAGGGCGACGACGAAACCGTGCTCGTCGGCCACGATCTGGACCTCGATGTGGCGACCGCCAATCACCTTTTGTTCGATGAAGAGCCGGTCGTCACCGAAGGCTCCAGCGGCCTCCGATGCGGCGGAGCGGAAGGCCTCGGCCAGATCCGCCGGATGTTCGACGATGCGGATGCCGCGCCCGCCGCCGCCCGCCGAGGCCTTCACGACCAGCGGAAAGCCGAGCTTCTCGCCCTGGACAGCGGCTTCCTCTTCGTTTGCGACGACGCCGCCACTCCAAGGAGTGACCGGAACGCCCAGCGCCTCGGCGATCCTCTTGGAGGAGATCTTGTCGCCGAGTCGGCGCATGGCATCCGAGGTCGGTCCCAGGAAGAGGATGCCGGCCTGCTTGAGCTTCTCGACGAAGGCCGCGTCTTCGGCCACGAAACCCCATCCAGGCCAGACCGCATCGGCCCGCGCACGCTTGAGCGCTCCCAGCAGGCCCTCGTGATCCAGGTAGGCCTGGGCCTCGCGGCCTTCTTCGGAGGCGAGCAGGAAGGACTGGTCGGCGTGCCGCACGAAGGGCGCGTCCCGATCGACGCGGGTGTAGAGGGCGATCACGTCCAGGCGCGAGCCTTCAGCCGCTCGCAATGCCTTGACGGCCCGAATGCAACGCATGGCGGCTTCGCCACGGTTCACAATGGTCAGGCGCCGGATGGTCCTCAAGGCGGTCACGCGGTGTCTCCGAGGTCGCACGCAAACGCGACGTAGCGGCCGTGGTGCGAAAGCGAGAGATCCAGGCTGCAGTTCCGACCCACAACTTCCAGGCGCGGGATGCGTCCGCTGCGCAGCACGCGGAGGGCTGACTCGGGCAGGCCCAGCCTTTGGGCCAGGTTGCGAACGATCAGTGTGCGAACGGCTCGAGAGGCGTTCGGGCGTTCACTCGCTTCGACGCCAGTCACGATCTCCGACTCGGACTCGGATAAGGTCGCGACGGCATGAACGAGATCTCCCACGACGGTGACTTCGACCCGAAGCCGCTCGCCTTCGTGCTCGACCGCGCCGCGCAGCGTGTCGTCGAGGCTCACCTCGAAACGCGAAGGTGAGAAGAGGGTCGAAGGGTCGGACTGCTTGCGGAGCTTGTAGGCCGCTTCCTTGGCCGCCCACAGGATCCAGCGCAAGCGGTCGGGCGAAGCTCTCCCTTGGAGAGCCGCTCTCCCTTGGAGAGCCGCTTTCCTTCGGAGAGCTTGGCGCTCCAACGCGCTGAAGACGCGCAGGTCGAAGCGCGGATGGACCGGACTGTTTTGGACCTCCGCGTCGGCGAGGTCGACGACGTCATTGCCGACCATCGAAGTATTCCTGCTCCATTTCGGCCAGCTGGTGGAGGACCTGACTCGAGATGTCGACCGAGGCCCGCATTCCCCGCTGATCCGTTTTGGGCTCGAATGACCGGACCCGGATCTCAAACTGCTCGCCCCGAGCGGGCGTGTCGGTCCAGAACTTCTGTCCGTCGCCGCGCAGGTAGACGCACAAGACGCGGCAGCCGGGGAGATTCTTGACCAGTCGTCCCACACCGTAGGTGACCGCCTCGGTGTCGACCCGGCTCTTGCGGCTGCGGCCGCCCTCGGGGAACACCAGGGCTACCTCGCCCTTGGACAACATGTAGAGAATGCGGTTCAGCGTGTTGCCCACAGCTCGACGGTCGCCGCCTCGATCGAGTGGCACGCATTTCATCATGTAGACGAGGGCGCGCTTCCACCAGGTGCCGGCGAAGTGCTCGCGATCGGGCGTGTTCCATGCCAGGGCGCCGTAGTCTGTGATGTAGGTCCACGTCGATCCGAGCGCACAGGCGATGGCGAAGGAGTCGAGCATCGTGAGGTGGTTGGCACAGATCAGGATGGGAGCGTCGGACTCGCTGCGAAGCCGCCGGAACTCCCGCCGGGCCTCGGCTGCGCCCCGGATTCGCCAGCGGAATCCGAGGTGCATGATCGCCACGCACACGGGGACCCAAAGGGGCGCAGTGATGCGCCCCACCCATCGCTGGATCGACAGCGATCGGCGGTCTTCCGCTGTGAGAGACGATGCTGCCAAGACGGGCCTAGCTGCTCTTCTCGAGGATCAGATTGACGCAGTCGCCGACGGTGTTGACCAGGTCCACGTCTTCGTCCGGGATCTCGATATCGAACTCGTCCTCGAAAGCCAGCACGACGTCGACGAGACGGGCCGAGTTGACCTTGAGATCATCGAGGATGTTCGTGGTGTCGCTCACGCTGTCGAGGGCTTTCATGTTCTTCACGTGCGGCGTCAGGATCTTCACGACCTTTTCGAATGCTTCTTGGCGCTCCATGTGCGTTCTCTCCTGTTTCTGTCTGCGGCGGTTCTGCGCCATCCATCAGTTCGTGTTCCAGAGGGGATGTCTGGAACTGTTCAGGGAGAAGGCGTCAGCCTTCCCATTTCTTGAAAACGATGCAGGCGTTTACGTCTCCGAAGCCGAAGCCCGCCTTGACCGCGACCCTCAGGTCGGGCAGCTCGCGGAGCTGGTGAGGGATCGAGGCGGCGTAGGGTTCGATCTCGGCATGAACGTCTTCGCAGTTGATCGACGGGTGGATGTATCCGCCCTTCAACATCAGGATGGTCGCCACCGCCTCGATGGCGCCAGCCGCGCCGAGTGCATGGCCGATCATCGATTTGGTCGACGTGATCGGGGGCAGCGTCTCGGGCGTGCGCTCCAGGGCCTTCGCCCAGGCGAAGAGTTCCTTGGGGTCGGCACCCGTTGCCGTCAAGTGGCCGTTGATGGCACCGACCTCGGCAGGAGCGATGCCGGCCGAATCGAGGGCCAGGCGCACGCAGCGCTGGACGCTGTTGGGGTTGGGTGCCGTCATGCTGCCGCCATTGCGATGGCCGCCGCAATTGATGCCAGCTCCCGCGACTTCCGCATGGATGCGTGCGCCGCGTTCGATGGCGCTGTCGAGACTCTCGAGCATGACGGCACCTCCCCCGGCTGCCGGGATGAAGCCACCAGCGCTGGCGCTCATGGGTCGCGATGCCTTCTCGGGCTCTTCGTTGAAGCCACGGCACAGCACGCGCATCGAGTCGAAACCGCCCCAGATGTAGTGGCTCTCGCCCTCGGCGCCGCCACAGATCATGCGCTTGGCCGCGCCTCGGCGGATGCGCTCGAATCCTTCGGCGATGGCTTCGCTTCCAGTGCTGCACGCGCTCGAGTTGGTCGTGACCTGGTTGCCGAGGGCCAGCAACCCGGAGACGCGCGCGGAGATACCGCTGGCCATCACTTGCTCGACGACGGTGCTTCCCAGCCGCCGCACCTTTCCGGCATTGATCAGGGGGACGACCTTCTGAGCGATGGTGTCCATGCCGCCGACACCGGTGCCGAGGATGGCGCCGGTGTCCCAGTCGACCTCGTCGCTGTCGGCGGCGGGACGCTCGAGGCCAGCGTCGGTCCAGGCGTCGACGGCCGCGATGCAGGCGAGGCGGTGCCCCGAGTTCATGGCGAGCAGGATGTCGGAGTCGAACATCGACTCGGCGATCTCGTCGACGCCCTGGGGGACGCCGGCGACGCGACAGCCGAAACCGTTCTCCGCCATGGCGGCGTTGGCGCGCAGACCCGACTGGCCCTTGCGGATGGCCATCTCGAAGTCGGCGATGCCATTGCCGTTGGGTGCGATGACGCCAAGCCCGGTCACCACTACGCGCTGCGTCATTTTGGCACTCCCATGCCCGAGAGAAAGCCAGAGCAGACCACCGTGCCATCTTCCAGCTTCATATCGACCTCGGATCGCAGCTTCCGTCTGCGGAAGAACACCTTGCGGGCAGTGATTTCGACGCGGGATCCGGGAGTCACGATGCCGCTGAAGTCGACCTGGACGTCGGTAAACACCGTGACGAGCTTGTTCAACTCGTCGATCGAACCCTCTTTGGCGAGCAGATAGATTCCCAGGGCCACTACCCCTACCTGGGCCATGCTCTCCACGATCAACACGCCGGGTGTCACGGGGTTGCCGGGGAAATGGCCGCGGTAGAAGTCCGCGTCTGGCCTCCAAGTGTAGGCCGCCTCGATGCCGTCGTCTCCCAGTTTGACGATCTCGTCGATGAATCGAAACGGCTCCTGCTGAGGGATACGCCCCAGAACCTGTTGCGGTGTCAGCACAGTGCTCATCGTTCCAACTTTCCGCCCTTGGCGTTCTGGGACAGGTGGGGATAGTCCGGGTAGGACAGGCCCCGGAACAGACCCACCTTGGCGTTCTTGAGGCTGTAGATCGGCTCGTCGTCCACGAACAGCGTGGCGTCACCGATGGCCATCGCCGCGCCGGAGTCCGGCAGCTGGGTGTAGCGGCGGATCTCGACCTCGTAGCGGATCAGGTGGTCGTGGGGGCGAATCTGGCCGAAGAACTCGATCTCGCCGCAACCCAGGGCGCGTCCCGCACCGGTGCCGCCGGCCCAGTTGCAGAAGAAGCCGATCAGCTGCCAGACGCCGTCGACACCGAGGCAGCCGGGTTGCACCGGGTCGCCGATGAAATGGCACTGAAAGAACCAATCGTCGAGGTTCACGTCGCGTTCGCCCACGATGCGACCCCGGTTGCCCTTGCGCTCGACCTTGGTCACGCGATCGAGCATCAGCATCGGGGGTGCAGGCAATCTTGCGGCGAAGTGCTCGGGCGGATCCTCGATCAGGTTTCCGTAGGCGAACGCCAGCAGGTCGTTCTTGCTGAAGCTATCGCGTCCGAGAAACTCGTCGTACTTCATTCTTCTTCTCCGAAACGCAGCATGTAGCTGGCCCAGGTGAGCCCTGCGCCGACCCCGATCACGGCGATGTCGTCGCGCGACTCCCACTTCTCCCAATTCTGGGAGAGGACCGAGGCCGAGCTGGCCGCGCCCGTGTTGCCGAACCATTCGACGTTCATGTGGTGGCGCTCGGGCGGGATGTCGCAGCGTTTGCAGACGTTTTCGAGCATCCGAAGATTGGCCTGGTGGCCGATGAAGTGGAGCGGGCGGTTCTCGTCGCTGAACTGTTCGTGGATCCGAGCGTACTCCTTGCCGGTCTCGCGAATGGCAAACGCCTGCACGGTCCGGCCTTCCTGGGAGAAGTGCCGTTCGCGTGGGACCACGACCTTCTTGAACGCCGTCGGGCGCGAATTCAACGACGCGCCCAGGATCTGCGCGCGGCCCGGAACCTTGCTGGACAGGACGGCGGCGGCCGCGGCGTCACCCCACAGAACCGAAGCGGCCCGGTCGCTGTAGTCCACGGTCTTGGTCAGGCTGTCGGGCGCAACCACGAGGACATAGGTCGGGAGGCGATCGGGGTCCATCATCGAGAGCATTCGGATCTGGGCCAGGAAACTGGTGCACGCGGAGTTCACATCCCAGCAAGGCACGTCGATCTGCAGGCGGTGCGCGATGGTGCATGCATCGGCCGGCGACAGGAAGTCGGGCGCCGAGCTGCCACAGAACACCATGCCGATCGCATCGGCCGTGAGCCCCGCCCGCTCCAGTGCCATCTCCGCGGCATTTCCGCCCATCACCTCGTTGGGACAGGTGTTGGCATCGACGGCGGCGCGCAGATCGCGATTGCGCGTTTCCCGGATGTAGTCGAGGTCGAGGGCCGTCCGACGGGATCGGATGCCCACGCGCTCCACGATCCACGCGTCGCTCGTGCCGATGTCGAGATCCTCGAGAAACTGGTTCGTGATCTCATTCTCAGGATGGAAGTGGCCGATCCCATGGAGCCAGAGTGTCACGATGTCGCCCCCGAAATGTGTTCTCCCCCGTCGACGCGGATCACTTCACCGTTGACCCACGAAGCCTCATCCAGGGAAAGCAGATAGATCACGTTGGCGACATCGCGCGGCGTCGTCAGCCGACCAAAGGGGTTGCGACCCTTTGCTTGCGCCTTCAGGTGGTGGCTGCCGGGAATCGCGGCGAGGGCCGGAGTCTCGGTTACACCGGCCTGGATGATGTTGCAGCGGATGCCGTAGGGCGCCATTTCGACGGCGATCGAACGCCCGACACTCTCGAGGGCGACCTTGGCTGCGGCGACCGCGGCGTATCCCTTCCAGGCGACGGTGTTGCCTTCGCTGGTGAGACCAAAGACACGCGCATCGTCGGCGAACTGCTCCCGGTTCAGCAGATCCTGGGTCCAGTCGAGCAGGCTCGTTCCCATACAGTGAATGGTTCGGGCGAAGTCCTCGGCGTCGAGCAGGTCCTGCTGGGCATATGTGGGTGGAGAAGCGATCGGGTGCAGGGAGAGTTCGCCCTCGGCGAACAGCACATCGACGGCTTCGCTGAGCCGCTCCACTTCGATGTCGAGCTTGTTGGCCAGTGCTGCGCGGGGATCGGATGCGAGCGGACGCGTCCGCTCGCGAGCCTCCGTGCGCGGTCGCTCGGGCGCGATCAGCTTGAGATTGCCGAAGGCGATCGAATGGAGCAGCACGCGAACCCGCCCGTCGCCCATGGCCCCTGTCAGCGCGTCGAGGATCTCGGTCCGCTTGTCGGCAGCGAGCGCATCGGTGTTGAAGGTGAGAAGTTCGACGCCGTGGCCCCGGACCTTCTCGAACTCTGGCTGCACGCGTCGCAGCACGGCGCGGCGGTCACGGTGCACGAGACAGAGGTTCATGCCGTGTTCGGCCAGCTTGTGGGCGGTCGCGAGTCCGAAGCCACTGGAACCGCCAAGAATGACGGCCCATTCGCCTTCAAATGTTCGGGCGTTCAAACGTCCCTCCTCCCGGCGGTCATCCGGGCGGGTAGCTGTGGGCACTCTTGATTCGGGATCCAGGGTCTGGACAAAGGCCGGCGCCCCCGAGCGCGACGGTGCCTCCCAGCCTGGGAACGTAGGCGGAACGGAGGCTCCCGTCCGCCGGCACCTTTCGGCCGTGAAGAGAATGACCCGGAGTCATTTCGTTGTCAACGATGGTCCCAGGGCCCATCCGGCAGGCTCGCCCAGCGCTCCGTGGCAGCCTAGCGTGCGCCGCCGGAAACACGCCAACCCATTTGAATTGAAGGCGTAGTCAACTTCTCAACCGCTGTTTGGAGGCGCCCGTAGGACTGGATCTTCGTATCATCCAAGGGTGGCGGAAGCTCTCGGACAGGCAGCCGTTTATCGACGCACGCTCCAAGTCTCGCTGGAGCGCGTCTGGGAGAACGTACGAGATCGGGAACCTCTAGCGTGGCTTCATGCCAGCAGCTTCGGCGCCCTCGACTTCCAGGCGGGAGGCGATTGGGGCTGGCGAGCCCGGCTGGCCCTCCAGCCCGAGGCGGCCGGCAACGTCATCGGCGTCGAGTTGCGGACCGACGAGCCCGCCCTTCGCTACGTCACCCGGACTGTCGAGGCCGCGGGTCGCGGCACCGAGATCTGGACCCTGCTCGAGCCGAAGCACGACGACCGGACGGGCATCGAGGTCCAGTTTCATCTCCCGGCATCGGTGGGGAACCAGCAGCCGTTCACGCCCAGGCGCGGTTTCCGTAGGAATCCACGGACACCACTGCCTCGACGGGACGGCGCGTGGTGGGACCGTAGCGCCCGCGTGGCCAGCCCAGCGGAATTACGGCGCACGGCGTAACGCTGTACGGACAGCCCAGGATGCGTCGCGCCGAGAACGAGCTCCACAAGGGCAGCGTGATCAACGCCGCACCGAGCCCGACCGCGCGCGCAGCCAGCAGCAGGTTCTGTATCGACGGGAAGATCGACCCGTAGTAGCTGGCGGCGGCAATGGGCGGGAACCACAGGCGCGGTCCCTTGAGGCACGCGACGACGATGACCGGGCTCTGCTCGAGGTGGTCGGCCTGCCATTGCACCGCGTCGAGCAGCTTCTGCATCTTCGGGTCGTTCTTCGCCATCCGCCGCCCAATGCGGCCATAGATCCCCCAGGCCTGTCGGTTCTTCCGGGCGAGCCTGGCCTTCACCGCCGGATCGCGGACGATGATCCATTCCCAGTTCTGGGCGTTGGAGCCGGTCGGCGCTTTGAGCGCCAGCTCGATCAGCCGGCGCAGCAGGTCGTCGTCGACGGGATCGTCGGTCAGCCGACGGATGGCCCGCTGGGTCATCATGGCTGCTTCGAGCGGCATGTTGAAGTCGTAGGTCTCGGCCATCAGGGCTCCTCCGGTCCGTCTTCGGATTCTTGCTGGGGTCGGTCGGGGTCGTAGATGTCGGGCTCAATGTAGCTGAACTCGACGATGGGAACGGCTGCTCTGACTGCCTCCTCGGCTGCGTTGATCGCCGCGGCGACACCGGGAACGTCGAGGCCCGGTCCGAGCTCGACCTTGGCGCCCACCAAGATCTGGTCGGGACCGAGGTGAAGGGTGCGCATGTGGATGACACGCTCGATGTGCTCGGCGCGGGTCAGCGCGTCGTGGATCGCCTGCTGGTGGGCCGGCGAGGCAGACTCGCCGATCAACAGACTCTTCATTTCGACGCACAGCAGGATCGAGATCATGAGCAGCAGGGCGCCGATCGCGATGCTGCCCAAGGCGTCCCACATCGGATTTCCCGTGAAGACCGCCAGGCACACGCTGATCCACGCCATCCCCAGACCCAGCAGGGCGCCGGCGTCTTCGAGCAGGACCACGGGAAGCTCCGGACTCTTGGCGCGCCGAATGAATTCCCACCAACTCGACTTGCCGCGCAGCTTGTTGGCTTCGACGATCGCAGTGCGAAGCGAGAAGCACTCGAGCCCGATGGCCAGGCTCAACACGCCGATGGCCCAGGCCGGGCTCGAGATCTCGTGCGGGTGCTGGAGCTTGCGGATGCCTTCGACGATCGCGAAGGCGCCGCCCATCAGGAAGAGCACGAGGCCTACGACGAACGCCCAGAAGTAGCGCTCCGTGCCATAGCCGAAGGGGTGCTCGGCGTCGGCCTCGCGCCGGGCGCGCGCGCCGCCCAACAGGAGCAGGCCCTGGTTGACCGTGTCCGCCAGCGAATGCACGCCTTCGGCCAGCATCGAGGCCGCGCCGGTCACGAGCCAGGCGGCAAACTTGCAGACCGCGATGCCCAGGTTTGCCAGGAATGCTACGACGATGGCCTTTCGGCTTCCGTCCGTCATCAATCCCCCGAATGCCGAGCCGATTGGGCGTTGGGACCCGCTGGGGGTAGGCGCCCTCTTGACGACGCTGCCGGAGCCTCCCGAAACCAGCATCAGCCTACCTGTCCCTGATACTAACGGGGTGCTGACTGGCTGTGGGCCGCGGGTCGGTGGTGGAGAATCTCCGAAACGAAGATCCCGGTCCCCTCTCCGCTGTCGTCCCGAATCGCCAGGATTGGCAGGAAGTCGATCATCTGCTGGAGACAGTGCTCGGCTCCGGTCGAGAGCTTCTGGAATTGAAGCACCATGCCATCGTGTCCGTCGTCGCGTGCCACCGTCGCCTCGATGACGAGCGGGTGTTCGTGTTCGCGAACGTGGATCGCGAGCTGAATCTGGTCGCCGATGGACATGTTGGGATTCGGGTCGACCCGCATACCGCCCATCGAGATGTCGCGTCCGATCAGGACTCGGGTCGCCTCGATGCCCAGGGCGATCACGTGTCGATCGTAGACGTGACGGACCCTGCTCCTGCGTTCGGAACTGTCGTGAAGGTCTTCGTCGTCAGTGCCAAGCGTGGAGGCAGCATGAGATTCTCCCGCCGAGAGGTCTGGCTCGTCGTGGGGCGGCGGTAGCGGGATCGACTTTGCCGGCAGCTGCATCTTCTCGGGCGGCTGCCTTCGCTCGGGCTCCGGAGGCGGGAGCGGTGTGGCGGAGCAGGCTGCCGGAGAGTCGACGGGGACCGGGTTGTCGCGTTCGGCGAGCTGGGCCGGGCCGCTGGCGTGGGAGACGATCACCTCCGAAAGGCGCTGTGATTCCTGCCTCGATTGCGGCGCAAAGGACACAGCGATTGCGGTCACACCGGGGAACTCGCTGTCGGTGCAGCGCAGTACGCTGCCCTTGAGCGTCAGCGGCTTTCCGCCCGTGGTCTCACGGGGCAGCGCAATCTTCAGCTTTCGGTTCTCGTCGGGCGACTCTCCGCAGAGGAGTCGGCAGCCACTCAACGACAAGTCGACGAGAAGGGCGGGCCGTCGACGCCACCCCGTACGCACGATCACGCGTGAGCCGATCGTCACCCGCTGCGTCTGTCGCTTCTCGGGGCCGTCGTAGAGGGTGTGGAGGAGCAGCAATCGCAGCGAGGCCGGATGGACCGGCCGTCGGACCACCAGGTCGATTCCAGCACGCTGGAGCACCGAGCGAAGTGTTCTCGAGTCGCGCTCGACCACCGCGATGCGACGCGGCGCCTGACCCACGCGAGACCAGTCGAGTTCGAGCAGGTGGCGCGGTGTCCCGACCACCAGGTCCCAGGACCGGATGCGGTCCTCATGGGTGGCACTGCCGCGGCGCTCGCGGAAGCGGAGACCGAGTTCCTCCATCAGCTCACAGATGTCGCGCAACTCGCCGTCATGCAGCAGCAGGCTCACCGGTGTCGAGGTCTCTCGCACGCAGGGCTCCCGAATCGAAGTCTTTCGAGCTCTGCACCGATCGCCTGGTTCCGACGCAGTAGCCCGCCCCTACATCGGATGAGTTCTGGACGGCCTGAAGGCATTGCCCCGAGCTTCTCCAGTGGGGGCCATGGGGCGATCGAAAAAGGCCAACGATCGGGTTGTTTCCGCCCCGTATTGGCGTCCAACCGATCGAAGCGTCAGCCGTGGCAGGGGCCGATCACCCAATCTCGGGTTAGCCTCCGCCGCGGTGGAAAGCGCTCACCCGGCATTCACCATCTCGCTGTCGCTAGCCGTCGGCGTCTTGGCCCAGTCGATTGCGCGCCATCTCCGAATCCCCGGAATCGTGTTGCTGCTGGCGGCCGGCATGGCCCTGGGGCCGGACGGTCTCGGCTGGATCGATCCGAAGTCGCTGGGGCATGGGCTGTTGGTGATCGTCGAGCTCTCGGTGGCCGTGATCCTGTTCGAGGGCGGTCTGAATCTCGAGGTCTCGCGGCTGCGGCGGGAGCAGAGCGCCATCCAGCGGTTGGTGCTGCTCGGCGTGCTGGCCACGGCCGCCGGTGCTGCGACGGCCGTGCGCTTCCTCCTCGGTTGGGACTGGATGGTGTCCCTGGTCTTCGGAGCACTGGTGGCCGTCACCGGACCCACCGTGGTCGGCCCCCTGGTCCGTCAGCTTCGGCTCCGCCCCCGCGTCGCCGCCGTTCTCGAAGCGGAAGGCGTGCTGATCGATCCGGTGGGCGCCCTGCTCGCGGTGTTGCTGCTGGGTGTCGCCCTTGCACCCAGTGCCGACAGCCTGGCGGAAGGCGTGGGATTGATGCTGAGTCGAGTCGGTCTGGGCGTCGTGGCCGGCGCCGTAGGAGGTTTTCTGCTTGCGCGACTGCTGCGCATCCGGGACGCCGTGCCCGAGGGTCTCGAAAACATCGTCGTTCTTGCCAGCATCTTGTTGCTGTTCCAGGGCTGCAACGAGCTCCAGTCCGAGAGCGGCCTGATGGCGGTGACGGTCGCCGGTGTGGTGATGGGGAATCTGCACTCGCCCGTCGATCGCGATCTGCGCGAGTTCAAAGATCAGCTGACGGTTCTCCTGGTCGGCTTGCTGTTCGTCTTGCTGGCGGCATCGGTCGGCTTGGACGACGTGCTGAAGCTGGGGCTGCCGGGTTTGGTCGTCGTGAGCGTCCTGATCCTGGTCGTTCGGCCGCTCTCGGTCTGGATGTGCACGGCGGGCTCCGATCTCAGCCTGCGCGAGCGCGTGTTGATTGCGTGGCTTGCACCGCGCGGCATCGTGGCCGCTGCCGTGGCCTCGATCGCCGCGATCGAGATGGACAAGGCCGGTATCGCTGGCGGGACCGAGCTGCTTGCCCTGGTCTTCCTGACGATCGTGACCACGGTCGTGCTCGCCGGGTTGACGGCGGGGCCTGTTGCCGAGCTCCTCGGACAGCGATTGCCGGACCGCGACACGGTCGCCATTCTGGGGGCGGGTGGCCTGGGCCTGCTGCTCGGACGCGCGCTGCGCGACGCCAAGGTGCGCGTGACCTTCCTCGACACGAACCCGCAACATTGTCGGCAGGCCGAGGAGGAGGGTTTCTCGGTGGTCTTCGGCAATGCCCTCCAGGAGCGAACACTCCTGCGCGCACGCATGGAAGGCGTCGGCACCGTCGTGGGGCTCACCCAGAACCAGATGCTGAACGGCGTCTTCGTGAGTCGCACCCGGGAGCGCTTCTCGGTTCCGAGTGGCTACGTGGCTGCGAATCATCCCGACTCGGGACTGGCGCCCGAGCTCGTTCAACGGCAGGAAGCCGAGGTGCTCTTCGACGGACCGCACGAGGTCGAGCGCTGGGACGTGCGCACGCGGCACGGCGGGGTCGAGGTCGAGAATTGGGTGTATGTGGGTGTGAACGCCACTTCGGAGACGGCCGATGAGCCGCTGGTAGAATCCACAGGAGAGCAGCCGCTGAACGACCGGTTCGTCGTACTCACCATTCGCCGGGGTACCAAGACCGGGCCCATGCACGCGAGCTTCGAGGTCGAAGCGGGCGATGTCGCCGCCATTGCGATCTATTCGCCCGACAAGGAACAGGCGGACGAGGAGCTGCGTACGCTTGGGTGGAAACTCTCGGATTCCCCGGCGGAGTCCGACGAGGCAGAATAGAGAGCACGATATCCTCTCCCCCTCACCCCTTCACCGATTGGAAAGCTGGAAAGCTGGAAAGCTGGAAAGCCGGAAAGCCACGAGCAGCTCGATGAGCGAACTGGACTTCATGCGCCCGATTCACTGCGATGTCGCCATTGCGGGGGCCGGACTGTCGGGTCTGGTCGCGGGAGCCATCCTCGCCCGGCGGGGCCGACGCGTCGTCGTGGTCGACCGTGCAACCGAAATCGGGGGGCGTGGCGGAGCCACCCAGCATCGCGGCTACTGGCTCGACGGCGGGCAACGCGACGCTGTGGACATCGGAGATCTTCAGGTCGGTTGGCGCTACGGCCAGCTGGCGGCCGGGGCGGCCGGCGTCGAAGTTCCGATCCGCGTGGTCGAGCCGGTCGTGCGCGTGCACCAGCTCCCGGAAACGCCCGGGAGCGGTGAGGCGCAGGTCGCACAAGGGCAATGGGGCGCCAAGGGATTCGTCGACCTTGCCATCGGTGGCTTCGGCTGTCCCGAGGCCAAGGTGGGCGAGCTGGCCTCGGTTCTGGCCAAGCTCGCCGCTGCGACCGCGGAGGAACGCAGGGCCGCGATTCCCGTCGCCCTGGGCGGCTGGCTCGCGCAGAACGTGAGCGACGCCGAGCTGCGACGGGTCGTCCTCACCATGGTGAAGGTGATCTATTTCGACGAGCCGTCGCGCGCCTCGGTCGGACGGTTGATGGGCTTCTTCGCCAAGCGCGTCGACCTTCCGCCGCTCCAGACGGCGTACCCGGATCATCCCGAGGTCGGCGGGATGCAGGGGCTGATGGAGCCCTTTGCCCGCTGCATCCGGGAAGGCGGTGGACGCATCCTGCTCGACCTGGAGCCGGCACTGGTAGACTTCGACGCTTCGGGCGTGAGGGGTCTGGTGGCGCGCAATCGCAGTCATCTGGTGCTCGAAGTCCGCGCGCCGAACGTGATCCTGGCAATGCCCGTGTGGCAGGCGCTGCCACTGCTGCCTGCTTCGAGGGTCCGTCCGGCACTGGCCGAGCTGGCGAGCCGCCTGGAGGACGAGCAGGCCGACGCCATCGCATGGCAGGCGGGACTCACGCGCCTGCCGAGGCTCCGCTCGACCGGTGAGCCCGAATCCCACGTCGGGTGGAACCGGGTGCTGGTCGGCCCCGACCGTCGGTACCTCGGCGGCTTTCACCTGCCGTCGCTGGGTTCCCGACGGGCGGCTCCCGAGGGGCGCCATCTGCTCCACGCATTCGTGGCGCGTTGGCTTCGCAAAGACGAGAGGCCCGAGTGGTCGGCGGCGCGCGACGCGATCGGGCGTGTTGTCGAGCACCTGCACGAGTTCTACCTCGATCTCGACGACTGCATCGATTGGTCGGCGCATCAATTCATCGAGCGGCCCGCCTGTCTGGCCTGGTTCTGGGCCCCCATCGTGCGCCACGACGTCGACGTCGCGGGCTGGCCCGGTCTCTTCATCGCCGGCACCACCATCGAGAGCGAGGCCGGGCCCGTCGACATCTCGGCCCACGCCGGATTGGCTGCGGCCGGTGCGATCCTGGCTGAGGACCTTTTGGCATGGGAGCAGGCGTGAGTGACATCACCGATGCAGAAGTCCGCGTGGACCGGCACCAGATCCTCCACGACAGCGCGGCCGCGCTGTGCGGATTCGACTGAGGACGGGCATGTCGAGCCGAATCGATGCAAGCGCTCTGACGGCCCAGGAGCGTCTGTTCGCGCAGGCCTTTGCTGCCGGCGACATCGGCAGGGCCCGGCAGCTGTATTGCGACGACGTCGTCTACCTGAGTCCGACGGTGCGGCTCTACGATTGGCCGACGCGCATCGAGGGGATCGATCGGACCCTCGAGTTCATCCAGCTCACCCTCTCGCAATGCGTCGAGATTCACTATGAAGCTGTCGAGCAGGCGGTGCTTCCCGACGGGGCATCGAGCTTCGTGCGCGTCCACTTCGACTTCTACGTGGGCGAGACCGACGTCGGCAGGAAGAGGCTGCGCTCCAACTATGTCGTCCTGTATCGCTACCGGGGAGACCGCATTGCACGGCAGGAGCTGTACTACGATCCCAGCGCCCCGCTGGAATCCATCGGCGTTGCGAGCGCATCCGGGCGGTCGAGTTGACGATCGTCGTCGGCTGGCGTACACAGCAGCGATCATGAGTTTTCGCCTCGACACCCTCCAGATCTGGCGCTGGAAGCACGCGCTGGCCACGACGAGCAATTCGTGGGTGGAGAGGGGCTTTCGCGGCCGTTAGTCGAGACACCGGAACGGACTCGCGCCCTCTCCCGCCCGATGGGCCGGAGAGGGTTTCTTTTTTCTGGAACCGACAACCAACTCCGGCCCGTTCGAGCGATTGCGGAGCGATGCCCGTCGGAGTGAGACGACGTTGAACGAACGACTGATTGAATCAGACAGGCCCCGTCTGTTCACCGCAAGCTTCACGGCGTTGCTGGTGGCGCAGACCTGCTTCGGCTACGCCTTCTCGAGCTTCTTCCTGTTGCCGACGTTCATGTCGCGCGAGCTCGGTGCCAGCGCCACCCAGGTCGGCTGGGTCATGTCGCTAGCGGCGGCCGGCATCGTGGTCTTCCTGCCCATGCTGGGGATGGCCGTCGACCGGGTCGGGCGACGCGGCTTCCTGATCGCGGGGGGTCTGCTGATGAGCGTGGCGTCGCTGGGCTTCTTGTTCGTCGAGTCCGTCGGGCCCCTGCTCTACGGCCTGCGCCTGCTCCAGGCCCTGGCCTTCTCCATGGCTTTCGCGGCGGGTGGAGCGATGGCAATCGACGAGGCTCCGCCCGAGCGCATGGGACAGGCCATGGGCCTGTTCGGTCTGACCTTCCTGGCCATGAACGGAGTGGCGAGTGCCGCCGTCGAGCAGATCGCCGAGCACTTCAGCTGGAATAGCGCATTTGCGATCGCCGGAATCGCGGCGCTGGCCTGCGCGCTGCTGGCGCTGCGGATTCGCGAAAGCTTCGTGCCGCCCGCTCGCACCGAAGCCGCCAAGCCCCGCGTGGGAGGTCCCGTCTCGATCCGGTCGATGCTGATCATGGCCTGCATCGGCGCTGCGCTGCTGGCCATGTTCAACTTCGTCCAGCTCTATGCCGAGGAGCTGGGCCTTGCCAACGTGAGTCTCTTCTTCGTGGCCTACGCGATCGCGGCCTCGGTGGTGCGTGCGGGCTTCGGCCACCTCCTCGACGAGTGGGGGCACCGACGTGTCGCCATCGCCGCGCTCGCGCTCTACATCCTCGTCGTGCTGGCGACGGTCCGGCTCGACGTCTTCGGGCTGATCGTGATCGGCGGTCTGCTCGGGCTTTGCCACGGAAGCTTCTATCCGGCGTTCAGTGCCGCTTCACTGCTGGCGGGTGGACCGGAGGCGCGCGGTCGCGTCATCGCCTTCGTGCAGGCGGCCTTCAACGTCGGCGCGGGGGCGAGTGCCGTCTTTGGCATGCTCGCCGACCGAGCGGGCTATACCGCCGTCTTCTACGCGGCGGCGGCCGCGCTCGCGTTCGGATGGCTGTTACTGGTGACGTCGCCAAAGTCGACGCAGGCGACCGGCTAACGTCGCCGCCGCGCAGCGAGCGCGAGGCCGACGTCCCGGCGCTGAAAATCGACGGGGTCCCGGGCTCAGGGCGCCGGAAACCGACGGGATCCCGCACCGATCGATGTCGCTGAGGATGAATCCGACAGTCGATGCGCTGCTAGCTTCTGGTCATGGTCGGAGCGTGTCTCGAGGCAGCGGGCTTCAATGCGTGTGGCGTCCTCTCCATCGAGGCGTGGGACGACCGGGTTCCCGCGGCCTGGCGGTCGGGTCGCATGCTGGACGCTGCGCTTCGCGCCACGCCTGTGTGGTCGGGCCCGAGCACGCCACAGCCCCGGCCCTGGAGCAGCGTTATCGCGCCGCCGTGATCGAGTTCACGACCGGCCGGGACTGACCCGGCGCGATCAGTCGATGCACTCCAGCGGCGAGATTCCCACGCTCGGGATCCCCGCCTCCCAATGGGTTCCAGCCTGGGCCCTGGCCCGTGCGAACTCCCACAGGGCCGACATCTCGACCTTGTTGAAGCGCGCTGGATCGACCCAGAGCGGATAGGTCGGAGGAACGCGGGTCGTGAACATCTCCCAGTCGAAGTTGCTGCCGGTTGGCAGGGCAAAAGCATCCTTGACTTCGAAGAGGTCACCGATCAGGGCGGCGTGCGTCATGATCATGACGGCTCGCAGTAGAATGGGGAAAATGTTGTTGGTGACGCACTGCTTGCGCACCTCGAGCTGGCCGTTGACCACCACCCAGGCCTTGGGCGGGATCGTGGGCGCTGCCATTCCCTGTCGCGCCAACGAATAGCTCTTTACGGCCTGGGCGAGCACACCTTCGACGAAGAGCTGGTGGCGCACCCCGCCGTCGAAGTGAAGGGCTCCGTCGATCTCGACGGGATTGAAAATGACCGGATTCGCTGAAGACGCCACCAGCAGGTTCCGGTACTCGTCGTGCTTTCCGTCGGACGCGAGCTTCGTGAGGTTCCAGGCGCAGAATTCGCCGCTGTCGAAGTCGATCGTAGCGACCCAAAGCTGTCGGCCCTCGTTCTCATAGGCGAGCTTGACCTTCCCGATGATCTCGTCGGTGGCCAGGTCGTTCACGAGATCGCGCAGCGGTCCCAGTGTGTTCAAGCTGTTCGAGAACGGAACGAAGAGGGCAAAGCGCTTGGTGTAGATGTCGCCGTCTTCCACATCGGTGAAAATGTCCTCGAGCTTGTCGTCGAAGTTGCTACCGAGAAAGGCGTAGGTTGCGATCAGGGCTCCGGTGCTCGTGCCGGTGACGATGTCGAACTGGGGGGGCCGGCTTCCGCTCTGGCTCCATCCCTTGAGGATGCCGGCCCCGTAGGCGCCCCAGGACCCGCCGCCGGACAGGAGTAGGATGTTGGGGTGCTTGGCCGCACCCTGGCTGTTGTTCGGGAACACCTTGGCGACGTCGGCGGGATCCGACCCGCAGCTCGCAGCCGGGGGGGGCGGTGGCGCCGACGGCTCCGGACAAGCAGGACAATTCCGCCTCGGGCAACCTTGCAGCGCGGCGGCGCAGAGCAGTAGCACGGCGGTCAGTGCGATCTGGCAAGAACGTTCGAATCTGCGAGTCGACATACCAGCCCTCCCCGGGGTGACGCGCAGCAGCCTACCATCTGGAGTCTAGAGCCAGGGCGGGGTTTCGTAGCGCTCGACCTGATCGAAGGGGAGCAGGCGTCCGACCGTGCGGGTCTGTCGGAAGACGCGCTGCTGGATGCGCCAGCCGGCGTCGGTCCGAACGTGGAGGTCCCGGTAGATGCCGTAGATCACCCACTCGTTCTCCTCACCCGCGGTGCTCGTCTGGACGTGGATGGCGCGCAGGTTGTTGGTCGAGCGGGCCGTGTCGCCGTCCAGCTCGATCAGGAGCTGGCCCGGCATGTGCTGCATGAACGAGAAGTGCGAGTTGAACGATCGGAAGGTCGGCACCATATCCGGATAGGTCGAGTCGGCGCCCTCCAGCGCGTCGTATCGCATCGTGGCCCCGGGTGCGAACACGGACTCCAGCAGATCGTAGTCCCAGCTGTCCATGGCCAGGAAGTAGCGGTGCAGGAGCTGGGTGATTGCGATGTGGTCGGCGACTTCCTGGGGGTTCAACGCCGTCTCCTTCGTGGGATCGAATGCTCCCAGTCGGCCAGCAGAGCGCGAAGCGCCGTCACCACCGCCAGCGGCTGATCGAGCATCAGGTGGTGGTACGCCTGCGGGATCTCGACGACGGGAGCGTTGCGGTCGAGCAGCTCGTACATGTAGTCGCCGATGTCGGGCGTCACCATGCCGAACTGGGCGCGTAACAATGCCAACCGACAGCGCACCTTCGGAAGGATCTCGTGGGAAGCCCGCGGACTGATGCGGCGAAAGACCCGAGGGTCGAACTTCCAGGTATAGCCACCCTCGACCTTGCGCAGGGAAGTGCGCGCGAGGTAGTCCAAGATGAACTGGTTGTCGCAGTGTTGCTCGGGAACCAGCCGGTAACGGGCGACCGCGCTCTCGACGTCCGGATAGACCTTGGGGTTGCGGAACGCCTTGCCTCGGGCGCCTTCTTCTTCTTCAGGGTCGGGCTGCCGCACTGGAGACTCGAGAATGATCGCGCCGGCCAGCTCTTCGCCGTGGTCGACCGCTGTTGCGATGCAGACGAACCCGCCCATGCTGTGACCGACCAGGATCGGCTTGCCTTCGAACCCGGCGTCTTCGGCGACGGCCATGACCTCATCGCACCAGAGCTCGCGGGGATAGAGTTCACGGCGGTCCGAGTCGCCGTGGCCCGACAGGTCGATGGCGGCGCAGCGGTATTCGCTGGTCAGTAGCGGTGCAATGAAGCTCCACCAGTGAGCGTGGGCCGCACCCCCGTGTACGAAGATGATGCCGGGAAGACCGTCCGAGCCCCAGCGGAGGTAGTGGATGCGTGCGCCTTCCACCTGGACCCAGCGGTCTTCTCGGGGCTCTTCGACGGCGTCGGTGAACCAGTGGGGGGCCTCGGTGATCATCAGGTTTTGTGCCTCTCTTCGAAGCGGGTGAGAACCGGGTCGAGGGCCTGGCGTGGCGGGTGTCCTGCCTCGGAGACGAACTCGGTGGTGACGACCGAGTGGGCGACGCGCGGGATGCCGGGTCTGGCATCGATCTCGATGCTTTCGAAACCGTCGAGGCTCATTGGGGGACCTTCGAGCTAGCAGCCTTCGGCTCGAACGGCGGGAGCGACGTGCTGGGCCAGCCACTCGGCATTGCGCTGGAAGTCGGAGGCGTCAGCATAGCGCGCGCCGCACACGAGCTGGGTGACGCCGGCTGCCACGAATGCGCGCGCCTGCGCCGCGGCCTGGGCCGGGTCCTTGGTCGGGAAGCCCGTCATCAGCACGACTTCAGGCTTCCCGCGTCCGGCAGCCTGGGTGAGCGCTCGAAGACGCTTCACGTGTTCGGCGAGCTCTTCGGGATTCCCACCCATGGGCATCCAGCCCTCGCCGAGCTTTGCGGCGCGCTCCAGCGCGTGCGGCGGCGCGCCGCCAATATAGATGGGGGGCGCCTTCGGCCGGGGCTTGAAGATGAAGGATTGTCCGTTCGATTCGACCTCGTCGGAGGCGAAGCACGCCCGCAGGAATTTCAGCGTCTCGTCGGTGATGCGGCCGCGCTGCCGACGGTCGACGCCGACTGCGGCGAACTCCGCCTTCATCCAGCCGACACCGATTCCCAGGCGCAGACGATCCTGGGAGAGTTCCTGGATGGTCGCGATCCACTTCGCCGTCGGCAGCGGGGGGCGGTAGGGAAGGATCAGGACGCCGGTGCCGAGACCGATGCGTGTGGTGGCCGCGGCCAGGAATGCCAGGGTCGCGAGGGGGTCGAGGTAGCGGCCGCCCGAGCCTTCGGCGTCTTCGGGCGGGATCGCGATGTGGTCGGGAACCCAGAGATCATCGAAGCCCACTTTCTCGGCGCAGCGTGCGCACGCCAGGATGGTGTCGCGGGTCGACTGGGGACCCATGGTGCGAATCACGATGCTGAATCGAACGCTCATTTCTTCACGTCTGTCTGGCCGTGTCCCGGAATCAGCAGCCGGTCTTTTCGGGGCAGGATGAACAGTCCTTCGGCTTCGGCGGTGACCTCATCGCCTGCCTTGAGCCAACCTTCGGTGATGATCTTGCGACCTTCGCGTGAACGCGTGCGCGCTTCGAAACGGAGCTCCGTGAACAGTGGCGTGGGTCGCCGGAAACGAACGGTGAGTGTTCCCGTCATGGCAGGAATGCCCGTCGATAGATTGTGCTGACCCAGGATCTGGTCGAAGAGCGCGGCCACGTGCCCTCCGTGGACACAGCCGGGCGGACCTTCGAAGGCGACGCCCAGGGTCGTGGTGCCGTGCAGCACGTTTCCCTCGAAGCTGAGGTCCACCTGCATCGCCAGCGGATTGTGCGCTGGGATGAAGACGCCCTTGAAGGCGTAGGGTCGGCCGACTTCGGGGTCGCCGGGCACACCCAGCCTGACGGCGTTCTCGGCGCAACCGTGACGACGCAGCCTTTCGGTGACGGCGTCGAGCTGTTCCCGCGCCCAGGTCAGGTCGTCGTGGCTCTCGTCGATGCGCAGCATGGCATCGATGACGTTGCGGAGGCTTTCACCGAGGGCACAGAGCTCTTCGGAAGCCTCGCTACCGATCGGCATTTGGTAGTCGGTCCTGGGTTTTTCATTCGGGTGGGTCATGTTGAGAGGAGTCTCAGTCGCCTTCGAAGACGCGCGTGAACCAGGGCTGGCCGGTTCCCGCCGTGATGCCGCCGTCGACGACCAGGGTCGTGCCGGTTACGTACGAGGCTTCATCGGAGGCCAGGAAGCATACGACCGAAGCCACTTCTTCCGCGCGCCCGGCGCGCCCCATCGGAATCCTCTCGCGGTATGCGTCCATCAGTTTCTGGTGGGATATCAGTCCACGGGACAGATTGGTCTCGATCAGGCCGGGGCAGACCGCGTTGACGCGGATGCCATCCCGGGCATGGTCGATCGCCAGGGTGCGCGTGTAGTTCACGACGCCGCCCTTGGCGGCGTTGTAGGCGGCGAGGCCGGCATCACCGCCGAGACCCGAGATCGAGGCCGTGTTCACGATGGCGCCGCCGCCGGCGGCGCGCAGGTGGGGAATCGCTGCGCGACATCCGTAGTAGATGCTGTCGAGGTCGACGGCGATGGTGCGATGCCAGGCTTCAGGTGTCAAATCCGGTGTGCGTCCGTAGGAACCGATCCCCGCGTTGTTGAAGACGATGTCCAGGCGGCCAAAACGGGTGATGGCAGCCTCGGTGAACGCCTCCACCTGCTCGATCTCGGCCACGTCGACGTTGAAGGTTCCCACCCGGTCAGGGTCGAGCTGCTTGGCCACGATGTCGAGGCGGGCTTCATCCACGTCTCCGAGCAGCAGACGCGCCCCTTCATCGTGGAGCTTTCGGGCCGTTGCGGCGCCGATCCCCGATGCCGCGCCGGTCACGATCGCAACCTTGTCACCGAATCGCTGCACTCGCGTAGACTAGCAGGCTGCCGTCCCAACCTTCTCGAGGAAGCGCCATGGATCCCGCGAGGCCCCTGCGAATCGGAACTCTGGGCGCGGCTCGTATCACGCCCATGGCGTTGATTCGGCCGGCGCGAAAGCTGCCGGAAGCCGAAATCGTCGCAGTCGCAGCCCGGGACGAGGGCCGCGCCAGGAAGTTCGCAAGCAAGTACGGCATTCCCCGGGTGCACGCGAGCTATGACGAGTTGCTTGCGGACCCCGAGATCGATGCCGTCTACAACCCGCTTCCCAATGGTCTGCATTGCGAATGGACGATCCGGGCCCTCGACGCCGGCAAACACGTACTGTGCGAGAAGCCGATCGCGTCGAACGAGGCCGAGGCGCGGAGCATGGCCGCGGCCGCCGAGCGCACGGGGCTCGTGCTCGCCGAGGCCTTCCACTGGCGCTACCACCCCTTGGCCGATCGCATGCGGCAGATCGTGACGACGGGTGCCCTGGGACGGGTGCAGCATGTCGAAGCCAGCATGTGCCTGCTGCTACCGATGCCGAACGATATCCGCTACCGCTTCGATCTCGGCGGTGGTGGGTTGATGGATGCGGGCTGCTACCCGGTCAGCATGGTGCGCTTCCTGGCCGGCGCCGAGCCCGAGGTGAAATCGGCGACCGCCCGCGTCTCCTCGCCCGGGGTCGACCGTTGGCTGCGCGCCGAGCTCAGGTTCGCCGATGGACGCACGGGGCGCGTCACGTGTGCGCTGTTTTCGCGCCAATTCTTCAAGTTCCAGCTGCGCGTGGTCGGAGACGAGGGCGAGATGACCGTCCTCAATCCCGTCGCCCCCCAGCTCTACCATCACCTGACCCTGCGCAACCGCGACGGCAAGCGGCGCGAACGGGTGAAGGGACCGGCCAGCTACCTGGGCCAGCTCCGCGCTTTTGTCCGCTGGGTCCGAGGCGGCGAGCCGATGCCGACCGACGCAGCCCACGGCATCGCGAACATGCACGTGATCGACGAGATCTATCGAGCGGCCGGGCTGCCGCTGCGCGGCCAGGCCTGACGCTGTGCCATCGGGCCTGGCCGAGCGCCGTCAGGGCTGAGCTTCGAGCCGGTTGGTGGCGGTGGCCGCCGCCGCGGCGGTCAGCTCGGGCGGAGCGAAGCGGGCCTGATCGGTGAGGATCCAATAGGAAGACACACCGCCGGCGACCGTCAACGCGATCAGCGCGATCAGCGCCAGCAGGCGCTGGTGGAAGGGGCGCTCGTCCATGGACCGAGTCTAGCGGTCCCGCCGCCTGGGCTATCGTGTGGCTTCCGGCGCTGTTTGCGCCGACCTGGCGCGCCCATCAGATCGGAGGGAATCATGCACCCGATTCGAGAGTTGTCCCTGGCGGCTTGCGCAGTCGTCCTCGTGATGGCACCCATCGCGGCGCGCGCGGACGGCCCGGACTGGAATGCCGTCGTTGCCGTCGAGGAGGTCGACGTTCTCACCACCGACGAGGATGGAAACTCCCGCGAAACCGTCATCTGGTTCACGCTGCTGGACGGCCGGGCATACATCCGTACCAGTGGGTCCACGAACTGGGGCGACAACGTCGAGCGCAACCCCGACATCGTGCTACGGATCGAGGAAGCCGAGTATCCCTTCCGCGCGGCCTTCATCAGCGACGAAGCCGAGCGCGAGCAGATCGTCGCCGCCTTTCGGGAGAAGTACGGATGGTTCGACGGCATCCTCAACTTCGTGCGGGGATCGTCCCCCAGGATCATGCGGCTCGACGCGCGCGAGTGAGCCACGGAAAAAGCCCATGTCAAAACAGCTGAATCGCACCAGCCAGCGGATCACCCAGCCCAAGAGCCAGGGTGCGTCGCAGGCCATGCTCCATGCCACGGGGCTCACCGAAGAGGACATGGACAAGGCCCAGGTCGGCATCGGATCCTGCTGGTTCGAGGGCAACCCGTGCAACATGCACCTGCTCGAACTCTCCGAACAGGTGAAGCGGGGAGTCCAGGCGGCCGATCTGATCGGCTTCCGCTTCAACACCATCGGCGTCTCCGACGGGATCTCCATGGGTACCGAGGGCATGTCCTACTCGCTCCAGTCCCGGGACTTGATTGCGGATTCAATCGAGACCGTGATGAGCGGCCAGTGGTACGACGGCCTGATCACGCTGCCCGGCTGTGACAAGAACATGCCTGGTTGTGTCATTGCCATGGGTCGCCTGGACCGTCCGTCGCTGATGATCTACGGCGGCACCATCAAGCCCGGCCGTAGTCGCAAGGGTGACACGCTCGACATCATCTCGGCGTTTCAGTCCTACGGTGAGTTCATTGCCGGGAACATCGACGAGGAAACCCGCTCCGACATCGTGCGCCACGCGTGTCCGGGCGCCGGCGCCTGTGGCGGCATGTATACGGCCAACACCATGGCGTCCGCCATCGAGACGCTGGGCTTGTCGCTGCCCTACAGCAGCTCGACGCCGGCCGAGGATCCGGGCAAGCGCGAAGAGTGTTTGCGGGCCGGCGACGCGATCCGCAACCTTCTCGAGAAGGACATCAAGCCGAGCGCAATCATGACTCGCGCCGCCTTCGAGAACGCCATGGTCGTGGTGACGATCCTGGGAGGCTCGACCAACGCGGTGCTGCACCTGATCGCCATGGCGCGCTCCGTCGGCGTCGAACTGGGCCTCGACGACTTCCAGAAGGTGAGCGACCGCATCCCCTTCCTGGCCGACTTGAAGCCCAGCGGCCCGTACGTGATGGAAGACGTCCACAACGTCGGTGGCATCCCGGCCGTGCACAAGATGCTGCTGGAACGGGGTGTTCTCGACGGCGGCTGCTTGACCGTGACAGGCAAGACCCTGGCCGAGAACGTGGCCGACTTGCCGGCTCTGGCGCCGGATCAGAAGGTGATCCGGCCCTGGGACGATCCCATCAAGGAGACGGGCCACATCCAGATCTTGCGGGGCAGCCTCTCGCCCGAGGGCGCGGTCGCCAAGATTACCGGCAAGGAGGGTCTCAGCTTCAGCGGACCCGCCAAGGTCTTCGATGGCGAGGAGGACATGCTCCATGCGCTAGAGCAGGGCGAGATCAAGAAGGGCATGGTCATCGTAATCCGTTACGAGGGCCCCAAGGGGGGGCCCGGCATGCCCGAAATGCTGACGCCGACGTCGGCCATCATCGGTGCGGGATTGGGTGAAGACGTGGCGCTGCTGACCGACGGCCGGTTCTCGGGCGGTTCCCACGGCTTCATCGTTGGACACGTCACACCGGAAGCCCAGCAGGGCGGTCCGATCGCGCTGATCCAGGACGGTGACACCATCCGGATCGACGTGAAAAAGTCCGTGTTGGATCTCGAGGTAGATCCCGCAGAACTCGAGAAGCGCCGGGCGGCCTTCACGCCGCCCCCTCTCAAGGCGACGCGCGGCACGCTCTACAAGTACATCAAGAACGTGAAGTCGGCGTCCGAGGGCTGCGTCACCGACGAGTGACGAGTCAGGCGGCGACTGCGGCTTCATGCGGCGACTTCGCATTCATGCGGCGACTTCGCATTCATGCGGCGACTTCGCCACTAGGCGCCGTATTCGACGGGATCCACCGCGTAGGCAAGTCCCTCGAGTTGCTTCCAGAAGGCGCGCCGATCGTCGTTGGCCCGCGCAATTTCGTGGAAGAGCCGCAGCGCCGCTCGCGCGTCGAGACCCGTGGTGTCACGTCCCAGATGTTCCTGGAACAACTCCACTCGCAGTGACCGTGTGGTCTCCGCATGCCAGAACGACGCGTTCAGCTCCGTGTCCCGGTGGAACGAACGCTCGGCGATGTTCGTCGAGCCGATGAGGGTCCATGCATCGTCGACCAGCATGATCTTGGCGTGGACGTAGACCTCATCATAGTGACCGTTGCCGCGACTCCCGCAGATGGCGGCCAGCGTGAAGCTTGCGTGATCGCCGAGCGCGGCCAGCTTCTCGAAGAAGCTGGCGGCGCGTGGGTCGCGTCGCGCTTCCACGAAAGCCGGGTGGGCGTGGCCCGGGACGAGGAAGACGACGTCGACGCCGCGGCAAAGGGCGGCCTCGAGCGCATCGACGATGCTGGATGATCCGATCGCCTGGTCCTCGACGTAGATGGCCTCGCGCGCGGCCCCGATGGCGGTCAGGTATTGCTCGAGCGAGCTCTTGTCACCCTCTGCGATCGCGAAGGGTTCGCCACCCGGCGTCGCCGTATCGTTCTGGTAGAGGCCTTCCATGACGGTGCGCGTGATCTGCACCGGAATCTCGCCGGCTTCGGGCGTGATCGCCGTGGGAAACGCGAGGTCCGTGACCTTGGCGGGTTCGGGCCAGGCGCCGTCCTTCTGCTCGCGTTCACTGGCTTCGTTCCAGCGCTGGACGAAGTTGTGGTGAACGTCGGTCGTGGCCGGGCCCTGCACCTCGAGGTAGACGTCGTGATCCTGACTCCCCTTGACCGGACCGTGGCCGGCCGACGCCAGCAACGAGGGCCGCACGAGATTGATGCCCCCGACGAAGCTGACTTCGTCGGGCCCGCCAGCGTCGACGATCCAGCTCTTCTGATGGTGGCAGTAGGTGTTGGGATGGCGGTCCCAACGCGCGAGCCAGCGGCCGTCCCGTTTCCGCAGCCAGTCTCGTTCTTCTGCGGTTCCCGCGAAGTGCGTCGACCCGGGCTCGAGTTCGGACAGGTGCGGCTCGCGCCAGAAGATCACGCGCACGTCGAGACCGCGCGCAGCGGCCCGGTCGAGCACGTCGAAGAAGCTGCCGCGTCCGTCGGGCATGGGAACATCGCGTTCGAGGTAGGCGACGGTCACCCAGACGCTGCGCTTCGCGGTCTCGATCGCCTCGCAGATTCTTCGGAAAGCGGCATCCCCGTCGACGAGCGGCCGCACTCGATTGCCGGCACGAAGCGGGTAGGCCCCTTCGCGGGCCGGCGCAATGTGCTGGCCATCGCGAATCGCAGCCGCAACGTCGCTCATCGTATTTCCTTCTTCATTACGTCGGCCAATCGGTCCAGCGCCGCTTCGATGTCGTCTGCCGAGACGTCGAGGTGGGTCACGGCCCGGAACTGTCCCTTTCCCATGGGATCGATCCAGAGATCCCGTTCACGGGTTGCGCGGATGAATCCCTTGGTGTCCTGGACGTTGAACATCACCATGTTGGTTTCGGGCATCGGATCGACCGTGTACCCGATTTCGACGAGGCCGTCTGCCAGCCGCCTCGTGTGGGCGTGATCTTCGGCCAGACGCTCGACGTGATGGTCGAGGGCGTAGATTCCGGCGGCTGCCAGGATGCCCGCCTGGCGCATGCCACCGCCGAAGCGCTTGCGCGCCCGGTGGACCTCCCAGATGACGTCGGTCGACCCGCAGACGATCGATCCGACCGGCGCCCCCAGACCCTTGGACAGGCAGAAGGTCACGGTGTCAAAGGGCTCGGCCCAGGTCGAGGCGGGTATTCCGGTGGCGACGACAGCATTGAAGAGTCTCGCACCGTCGAGGTGGAGATGGAGCTCGTGCTCGCGAGCGGCCTCGGCAATGCCCTTGATCTGTTCGAGCGGAAAGACGCGGCCCCCCGCGCGATTGTGGGTGTTCTCCAGGCAGACCATCCGCGTCGGGGAGTAGTGGGCGTCGCTGGGGTGAATCGCGGCGCGGACGTCGTCGGCGTCGAACAGTCCACCGTTGCCGAGGGTCTCCACCTGTACGCCGGAGAGCGCGGCGGGTGCGCCGGATTCATAGAGAAGGATGTGGGCGTTCTCTCCGCCCAGGATCACGTCGCCGGGTCGCACGAAGGGATGGATCGAGGCCTGGTTTCCCATCGTACCCGAGGGCACCAGCAGGGCCGCTTGCTTGCCCAGCAGTTCGGCCGCCTTCTCCTGGAGTCGATTGACCGTGGGATCTTCGCCGTAGACATCGTCGCCCACTTCGGCCCGGGCCATGGCCTCGCGCATGGCGTCCGTCGGTCGGGTGACGGTATCGCTGCGTAGGTCGATGGGAAACATCCGGGCAGTGTACCAGGGGTGACGCGGACAGTCTGACGGCTGACGATCTCCAGCTTGCGCAATCCTGCCGATTGCGCGGGCCGTGGGCTAGCGTCGGAACGTGGACAGGATTGCCGAGCTGGCCGGGGTCTGGGCGCACGCCGCGAAGGTGGTCGTCCTCACCGGCGCGGGACTCTCGACAGCATCGGGCATTCCCGATTTTCGTTCACCGGGCGGCCGTTGGGAGAGCTATCAGCCGGTGCCGATCCAGGCTTTCGTTTCGAGTCAGACTGCCCGTGAGGAGTACTGGCGCTACAAGGGAGAGAGCTGGCAGGTGATCCAGTCTGCCGAGCCCAACGCGGCCCACCTTGCGCTGGTCGACTTCGCCCGGCTCGGGCGTCTGGACCTGCTGGTGACCCAGAACGTCGACGGCCTTCACGAGCGCAGCGACTTTCCGGCCGAGCGCCTGGTCAATATCCACGGGACCGACAGCGCAGTGATCTGCATCCGGTGCGGCGACGCAGAGCCTCGTGATGTCGCCCAGCGAATCTGGGAAGACGGTGTTGCAGTGCCTGTCTGTCCCTGCGGCGGGCCCTGGAAGCCCGCGACCATCTCGTTCGGACAGGGACTCGTCGTCGAGGATCTCGAGAGCGCGATGCAGGCCGCCTCGACCTGCGACCTGTTCGTGGCGGCAGGCACGTCATTGGTCGTGGGGCCGATCAACCAGATGTTCGAGCTGGCGCACTCGGCTGGCGCAACGACGGCGATCTTGACGGCGTCGGAGACGCCGTACGACGAGCAGTGCCACTTCCGGATCGGTGATCCCGTCGAGCAGACCCTGCCTGCGTTGTTGCGCGCGTCCGAATTGTTGCCCAGCGCCTAGTTGACGCCGCTAGGTGTGGGACGCGCGGGGAGCGGGCGCGGCGCCGCCGCACCCGCTCCCCGCGGTCAGCTTGGGTTCGGCTCGACGTCGGGCCAGTGGTCGGCCCAAGGGCGTGCGCGCTCGAAGGCTCGCGATGCCTGCAGCACGAGTTCATCCCGGTGACGCGGGCCCACGATCTGTAGACCCACCGGGAGTCCGGCTTCGGAGAAGCCGGCGCGAACGCTGGCCGCCGGATGCCACGAGAGATTGAACGGGATGGTGAAGCTCGCCACGCCCGCCGGGTGCTGCCTGCGTCCCTCGGTCTCCGCCGGGAAGGGACCCTTGGCGAGCGGCGGGTCATAGGGGAGCGTCGGCGTCAACAGGAGGTCATAACGCTCGAAGGTCTCGGCGCACCAGACGTTCAGCTCTTCGCGCCGTTCCTTCATTCGGGCCCAGCGTTCGGGCGTGAGCTTGCTGCCCTCGAGGACGCCCTTGATGAAGCCCCGGCCGAATTCGCTCTCGTGTTCGGGAAGCTTCTTGTGGAGCTTCGCGTAGCCTTCCAGCGCGCCGACGACTCCCCAATCGCTTCCCAGAAAGGGCGGTCCACCCTTCAGCTCTTCGAAGTGGTGGCCCATCTCCTCGAAGACGCGCGCGGCGTCGTAGACGACTTCGCCGACGTCGCGCTGGACGACTGCGTAGCCGAGGTCGAGGGAGAATCCGATTCGAAGCCCGGAAGGAAGTTCTTCCAGCAGGTGGCGATAGGAAACGCCGGGGTGCGGCAGGGAGTTCGGGTCGAGCGGGTGCGGGCCGACAGTGGCGTCGAGATGGATCGCGGCGTCTTCGACGGTTCGCGTGAGCGGCCCCCGCACGGCCGTGTCGTCCATCGTCCAAAGGCCGGCGCCTTCGTTGGGCACGCGCCCGTAGCTTCCCTTGAAGCCGTAGCAGCCGGTCATGGCCGCGGGCAGCCGGATCGACCCGCCGCCATCACTGGCGGTTCCCATCGGCAGGATTCCTCCGGCGATAGCGGCCGCCGTCCCCCCGCTCGATCCGCCGGGGCTGCGCTCGAGGTCCCACGGATTGCGGCTCACCCCGAAGAGCAGGTTCTTCGTGATGGCGGTCGCACCGAACTCGGGCGTGTTGGTCTTGCCGACCACGATCGCGCCAGCGGCCTTGAGCCGTTCGACCTGGACCGAGTCGCGCTCGGGAACGTGATCCTTGAAGGGAACCGATCCAAAGGTCGTCGCGAAGCCGACGGCGTCCTCCAGGTCCTTCACGCCCAGCGGGATGCCTTCCAGGGACCGAGCTTCGCTCTTTTCATAGCGTTCTCGAGCGTCGCGGGCTGCCTCGAGAAGTGACTCGCGGTTGCCGAGCGCGACGACCGCGTTCAGCGCGCCGTCATAGCCGTCGATGCGCGCCAGGGTTTCCTCCATCAACTCAACCGGAGACAGCTGCTTGCGCGTCATGAGCTCGACGAGTTCGGCAACCGGACGCTGGAGAAGGGGGGGATTCGAGTCGGACATGCTGACCTCCAGTTCAGGTGACCCCAGCATATCAGGACGGCCGGTCCAGGAATGCAAGGAGCCCTTCGCGGCAGCGTTCGGGCGGCTCCAGCTGAACTGGGTGTCCGGCCTGGGAGATCTCGACGGATCGAGTGTCCGGGATCTCCTCCTCGAGAGCCGTCATTGCTTCCCGGCTGAGCCGCTTCCGTCGGCGCCAGCCACGATCAGCACGGGACGCGGCAGCCGGACCCGGTCGGGTCGCAGGGCCCAGCGTCGCGGCGCAGCCCAGCGCCGACCGAGTAGATTCACCACGGCTGGAGTCCAGCCAGCGGAAAGTGTCGGCATTTGGCCTGAAAAGCCCGATTTCGGGGGTTTCGTGCTTGGAACCTGGGTCTGGAGCGCCTATGATGCGCCCCTCAAACGGCGGTTTCGACCGCATTCAAACGATTGGGGGTTTCGCCGGCGAAGTCCGGCTGACTCGGGAGGAATCAATGGCAGCGAAAAAGAAGAAGAAGGCTTCGGGCGACCTCATCATTTCGAAGACCCGCACCAAGAATGCCGTGAAGAAGTGCAACGTCGGTGCTGAGTTCTACGGAGCTCTGGACGAGGCCGTCCGCGGTCTCATCCGGGACGCCGAGGCACGCGCCATTGGCAACAAGCGCAAGACGCTGAAGGCGGTCGACATCTAGGTCCCATCTCCGGTTTCTTGAAAAGGCCCGCCGGTTCACACCGGCGGGCCTTTGTGCCTTCAGGCGACGACTGCGCCTTCAGGCGACGACGTCGCCTGAGGCGTCCACATCGTCCGAAGGATCGATCGGTCGCGGCGGACGCGCGGCGTCGGGATCCAGGTTGGCTCCGATGCGGAAGAGTTGGTCGAGCGGAACGCGCTGTACCACGTCGGCCTGAGTCAGGCCGCGCTCCCGGGCGACGTGCTCGAGTCCCCGACTGATCCAACGCGCCGCCTTGTCGATGGCCTTTGGCGTTGTCTCCACGTCCGAGATCTCCATGTAGTCGGCAACCGCGACCTTGTTGGCGGTCGACACGAACGCGTAGAACGCCGAGCGTCGCTCTTCGGGTTCGAGACCGGCGAGAGTTCGAAACAACGAGTGCTTCGAATCCCGCCCTTCGGGAAGGCCGGGGATCCAGACCGGAAGGTGCCACTCCTCGACGGACAGCGGTCGGTGATCGGGATCGATCTGCAACCGCTGCTTCGGTGAGAGGTAGCCGTAGAGTTCCATGGCTTCTTCCCAGGTCGGGAAGCCCAGGTCTTGGAGCCGGCCGACGCGCCAGCGATGGGCCCACTCCACGTTCTCGGTCGAGATTTCCCAGATGACGCCCTGAAGCATTCGGAAGTAGAACCAGTAGTCCGCCTGAAACAGCAATCGCAGGATGCGCACGATGGCCGCCACGTCGTCGCCATCGTGAAGCGCGACGAAGTAGAACTGGCCGTCCAGCGTTTGGCCGCCCTCGGGTGGTTGCCAGTCCTCGTCGTCGTTGGGCTTGAGCTCCACGCTGACGCGCTGCATCAGATAGAGGACGATCAGCTCGGGATCCAACGCCTGGATGCCGCGCAGGGCCGCGCCATCTCCGGCAGCGGCGATGGCGTCGATCCAGGCGTCGAGCTTGGCGGGAACCGGTGAGTGCCCCTCCCAGGCGTCTAGGTCGAGGCAGGCAACGACCTGCTCGGGGGTCGCGTATTCCAGCAACCAGGCCGAGCTCTCCAGGCCCACGGCCTTGGCGGTGAAGCAGAACTCGGCTTCCGGAAGCAGGGGAATCAGCTGCTCGGGTGCCGGAGCCAACTCGATCAAGGCCGCCCGCCGCGCGGCCGGGGCATCGCACACCAGGGCGAGCTGCTGTTCGAGCGACAGTGATGCAACGGCCCGGTTGGCCGCCGCGCGGTCCTTGCGTGCGAGGCGCAGGAGCTGGCCGGCTTCGAGGGGCCTCGGCGCGCTGGGGGGGGAACGATCGGCCATGGATCAGACGGTATCATCTCCCCGTGCCTTCTCTTGACGTCATCCGCCGCGCTCTTGCGGCACACCGGCCCGAGCGCCTCCCGATCGAAGACCGCAAGCGCGCCGCGGTGGCCCTGGTGCTGCGACCACCGCGGGGTGCAGACCCGGCTCACCACGTGCCTGAGGTCCTCTTCATCGAGCGCGCCGAGAGGGAAGGCGATCCGTGGTCGGGGCAGATGGCGTTTCCCGGTGGCCGGATCGATCCCGGCGATCGGACGTCGCGTCTCGCGGCGGAGCGGGAAACGCTCGAGGAGGTGGGCGTCGATCTGGCCGATGCCGAGATCCTGGGTCGTCTCGACGACCTGGCCGGCCACCGTTCGGCCGGCGTGCCTGGAATCGTGATCTCGGCCTACGTCTACCACCTGCCGGGAGACGCCGAGCTTTCGCCCAACCACGAGGTTCGCAAGGCGTTCTGGTTTCCCCTGGACAGCCTCCTCGATCCGGATCGCCAGGTGGATTACCCGATGCGCCGGATGCCCGACATGAGATTTCCCGGGATCCTGGTGGGCGAACCCGACCGGCACATCGTATGGGGGCTGACCTACCGATTCCTCGAGGTGTTTTTCGAGGCTCTGGGGCACCCGATGCCGAAACGCTGGAACTTCGATCGGGCCTGACCTCAGGGTCAGGCCCGATCCGAGGGTCAGGGGTCGGTCACGCGCAGCAGGGCGACGTCGATCACCAGGCGGTCGGCCTCGGCTTCGAGTGCATCCCGCAGATCACGCACGTCGGAACTCTCCGGAACCTCGGCCTGGATCGTAAGCTCGTAAGTCGGTGAGCCACCCGGGCCCGGTCGGTTGCGCGTGGTGAGTTCGGTGATGTTGACGCTCCGATCGGCGAGCACCCGACACAGCCCGGCCACGATGCCGGCGCGGTCCTCGCCCACCGCCTCGACCCGATAGAGAGCCGTGCCCGGCGCCGGAATCGACGGTCGGAGTTTTCCCTCGAGCGAGCGCAGCAGGATCGTGAGCCCGTGGTCCCGTTCGAGGCGCTTCGCGCCGACGGCGATCCGAGCGGCTGCGTCGGAAGCGTTCGACGAGCACAGCAGGATCACGGCGAAGTCGGTTCCCAGGATCGTCATGCGAGAATCTTCGAGGTTCGAGTCGCAGTCGAAGATGAGCTGGGCCAGCTCGGCGACGAGGCCGGGCCGATCGCTGCCGATGGCCGAGAGGATGAACCAGCGCTTCATGATCGATGACTCCCTTGGCGGTCGGCCGAGGGTACCCCGGCTTCATGGCCGCCGCAGTCGTTGATGGGCAGCGGCGGATAGCGTCGAAAACGGTCGTCCCGATCCGAAAGACCGCAGCGCCAGAAGGCGCTCCCACGGGGATTGCGTTGCACGCGGGCATGCAGGCAGTTGCTGCACAGACCGACGCTGGGGTCGAGCGAAGGGGGCGGCTTCACGGCTTGGGCCAGTCTACAGTCCGTGGTGCGGAACCGCCGAAGACGGGGCAGGCATGGATGACGATCGAGATCGCAGTGGGCTGCTTCAACGCCTCCGGAGGATCCTTGAACTCGGCGAACGACTGCTGGAAGATGCGGTCGGAACGCCGCCGTCCGCCGTCGCCTTTCGCGACCATCTGGCGTTTCGTTGGGATGCAACCCGGCGGCCCGGCCGGCTGCGCGTGATCGATGACCCGCACTTGTTCGACCTGGAGGATCTGGTGGGCGTCGATGACGCGGTCGCGCGGTTGGTGGAGAATACGGCCCAGTTCGTCCGGGGACTGCCCGCGAACCACGTGCTGCTCTTCGGTGAGCGGGGCACGGGCAAGTCTTCGGCCGTGCGCGGGCTCCTGCCCCGCTTCGCGCCCGAAGGGTTGCGCATGCTGGAGGTCCAGAAGGCGGATCTGCTGCAGCTGCCCCTGGTGCTCGAGTCGCTGCGCGGTGGGTCGTATCGTTTCGTGCTCTTCTGCGACGACCTCTCGTTCGACTCCGGCGAAGCCAACTACCGCGAGCTCAAGGCGGCGCTGGAAGGAAGTCTGGTGTCGCCGCCGGACAACGTTCGTATCTACGCCACCAGCAACCGGCGCCATCTGATGCCGCAGACCATGGCCGAGAACCGCGAGGCACGAGTCGACGAAGCTGGAGAGCTGCATCTGGGCGAGGCGCTCGAGGAGAAGCTGGCGCTGTCGGATCGATTCGGTCTGGTGCTGGGCTTCTACGGCTTCGACCAGGACACCTACCTGGCGATCGTCGAGCACTACGCCCGCAAGCGCGGTGTGCGCGCCGCTCTCGACGAGCTGCGGGCAGAGGCGCTGCGATGGGCGCTGCGCCGTTCGAGCCGGTCGGGCCGAACGGCGCACCAGTTCGTCGATGACCTCGCCGGCCGCGAACAGCTCTAGCCGGCGGCTGTCCAGGGGACAGCTTGCAGTTCGCCGAAGCGGCGAACTGCCGGAGAAGGCCGGGATGCTGGGGACTGAGGGGACGCGGCTGTCCAAGGGACAGCTTGCAGTTCGCCGAGGCGGCGGCTGTCCAAGGGACAGCTTGCAGTTCGCCGAAGCGGCGAACTGCTGGAGCGATCGGCGGGTGGGCCCGTGGGTCCCGTCTCCGTCGGTGGCGTTAGCCGAGGACCTCGCGTAACACGCGTAGGGCGTTGCCGCCAAGCAGTTTGCGCACGGCATCGGTCTTCCAGCCCGCATCGAGAAGTGCGTGGGTGAGGTGAGGCAGCCCACCCACGTCTTCGAGCCCCCGCACGGGGATGATGGCGCCGTCCCAGTCGCTGCCGATGGCCACGAGTTCTTCGCCGCCGACCTTGCGTGCGTGTTCGGCGTGGGCGACAAAGGCGTCGATTCCACCCGGACCCAGGAAGCTGCGACCCACGGCGAGTCCCAGTACGCCGCCGCGTTCGGCGATCGCCCAGATCTGGGCGTCCGAGAGATTCCGCGGCGTTGCGTGAACCCCGTGGCAGGCACTGTGGCTCACCACGAAGGGGCGCTGCACGCGTTCGAGCACGTCGTCGACGCCGGCCCGGTTGAGGTGTGCGATGTCGATCACGATACCCAGACGTTCGAGTTCGGCGAGCAGGCCGATTCCGAAGTCGGTGAGACCTTCGCCATCGAAGCCGGGGGCCGTCATCGGCGAAGCGGCCGCGTTCGCCTGGAAGTGCACGAGTCCGAGCATGCGCAGACCGCGCTGCCAGGCCTTGCGCAGGTTGTCGAGAGAGCCTTCGATGCCGTGGGCGCCTTCGAGGCCCGCCAGGGCGGCAAACCGTCCGGTCTCGAGCGCCTGGTCGAGGTCTGCAGCGTTCCTGACGTGGACGATCGCGTCGTCGTGGCGCTCGGCGATCGACTGCAACAGGTCGAGGGTCTCCAGGGTCTGGTCGATGCCGACGCCAGCTTCGATCTTGCCGTGGATCTTGAGCGCCCAAAGCTGTTCGGGGCGCACCTTGCGTGGAGTGACGACGATGCCGAGAACGGCGCCATCCAGGCCGGCGTCGCGGGCGCGCGGCAGGTCCATGTGCCATGCGAAGGCCGAGCTCGGAAGGAGGGGCTCGTGCCGCTCAGCCATGTCGTAAGCGAGGAATCTCTGCCACAGCAGCGTGTCGATGTGGAGATCGAACACCGAGCTCTCCCGGTGAAACGCCAGGACCTCGGCGGGAAGGTCGGGCCAGGAGGGCCGGCCGCACGCGGCGACGAACCCGGTGGCACCGGCCAGCAGGAAGTGCCGTCGCGAAAAACGAAGTTCAGTGAGCGGCTGGCGCCGTTCTCGACCCATCTCCATACTTATAGCCGTCCCGTCAGCCAAGTCTCCGAAGCAGCCGGATCGGTCGGACATAGCAGGACGGATGAAGGGATGGAAAAACAAGGGATGGAGGAAGAATGGAAAGCCCAACGCTAGGACTTTCCCTGTTCGGTCTTCTCGTTGTTGCGGTCCTGATCCTCACCAACGCGTACTTCGTGGCGACGGAGTTCGCCCTGGTGGCCGTCCGGCGCACCCAGATCCAACTCTGGGTCGATGAAGGGCGCCGTGGCGCCCGGTCCGCGTCCATCGCCATCAAGCACCTGGATGACGCCATCGCAGCCACTCAGCTCGGGATCACCCTGGCCAGCATCGGTCTCGGCTTCGTGGGCGAACCCAGCATCGCCCGGCTGATCGCCCCGGTCTTCGCCAGCGTCGGATTGGGTTCGGCGGTCGCCGTGCACTCGGCCGCCGTGGTGGTTGCCTTCGCCATCATCACCTTCCTCCACGTCGTTGTCGGTGAGCTCGCGCCCAAGGCGCTGGCCCTCGACCGGCCGGGGCAGGTTGCGCTGCGGTGCGCACGGCCCCTGCTGATCTTCGGGCGCATCTTCCGTCCGATATTGGTGTTCATGAACGGTGCCGGCAACGGGCTGGTGCGCCTGTTCGGTGTGCGGCCCACCGGCAAGGACTTCTCGGTCCATTCCGCCGAGGAGCTCTTGTTGCTGGTGATCGAGGCTCGGGATGCCGGAGAGATCCGACCCTATGCGGGAAAGATCCTGGGCAACGTCTTCCGGATGTCGAGGACGCAGGTGCGCGACGTGATGGTTCCGCGGGAAAAGATCCTGGCCATCGACAAGAGCACCGACCCGGAGATGATTCTCGAACTCCTGAAGGGCTCGGGCTACACGCGTGTCCCGGTCTACGACGGCGACCTCGACAAGATCGTCGGCATCCTGCACACGAAAGATCTCTTCCATCTCTATTCGAAGGAGCGCCTGGTCGTGTTGATGGATGCAATCCGGCAGCCCTTCGAAATCCGGCCCGATCTCGGCATCACGGACGCCCTGCGCCAGTTCCGGCGCGGCCGCAAGCACCTGGCTGTGGTTCGCGAGAAAGGGGGACCCGTCGAAGGCGTGTGTACGCTCGAAGACATCCTCGAGGAGATCGTCGGCGAGATCGAGGACGAGTTCGACGAGCCGACCCCCGCAGGCAGCGAGTGAGCCAAGACGCCGCGACCCCCGCCAACCAAGTCGACAACGGGACCGGGATCGGTGGCGCCGGCGCGGAAGTCAAGCGCAGCAGGAAACGTGACAAGCCTCACCGGCGGACCACCAGAGGAAGCCCTACTGGACACCCAGGTGGCCCAAGCGAGCCATGCAGCGCCGGCTCCACCGATCCCGGTTCCGGACCCGGCAACGAACCGAGCCCGCCGAAGACCTAGGAGATGATCCCGATCGCCCGGCCGACCTTGGCAAAACCCTCCAAGGCCCTGTCCAAGTGCTCGCCGGTGTGGGTCGCCATGTACGACGTCCGGATCATCGAACGCCCCGGCGGAACCGCCGGCGTCACGACGGGATTCACGAACACCCCTTCGTGCTGGAGCGCCATCGCCATCCGATAGGCGTCCAAGTCCTCGCCGATCACCAACGGGATCACGGGCGACTCGGCGCCTCCCGTGTCGAAGCCCAGGTTCAGCAGCTCCCGGTGCATGTACTGCGTGTTCTCCCACAGGCGCTTGCGACGCTCCGGCTCGCGTTCGACGATCTCGATCGCCTTGATGGCCGCAGCCGCCGAGGCCGGCGGTGGCGCCGCCGAGAAGATCTGGGTGCGGGCGTTGTGTTTGATGTGTTCGATCACGTAGTGGTCGCCAACGATGAAGCCGCCGACGCTGGCCAACGACTTCGAGAACGTCCCCATCACCAGATCCACGTCCGCCTCGACGCCGAAATGCTCGGGTGTTCCGCGGCCATGCTCACCGAACACACCGAGACCGTGGGCGTCGTCGACCATCATTCGCGCACCGAAGCGCTTGGCCAGGGCCACCAGCTCCGGCAACGGCGCCAGATCGCCCTCCATCGAGAACACCCCATCGACCACGATCAGCTTGCCCTTGGCCTCGGCCGCGTTTCCGAGCTTCTTCTCCAGGTCGGCCATGTCGTTGTGGCGGAACTTGTGGTTGCGGCTGAAGCCCAGGCGGCAGCCGTCGATGATGCTGGCGTGATTGAGGGCGTCGAGGAATGCGATGTCCGATCGGTCCAACAGACACGAGAGGACGCCCAGGTTCACCTGGAAGCCGGTCGAGAACGTAAGGGCCTCCTCGCGGCACATGAACTCGGCGATACGCTTTTCCAGCTGGACGTGGATGTCGAGGGTGCCGTTGAGCAGGCGTGAACCGGCACAACCGGTGCCGTAGAGCGCTAGCGCCATGGAGGCCGCTTCCTTGACCTCCGGGTGGTTGGTCAGGCCCAGGTAGTTGTTCGAGCCCAGCATCACCAGCTCGCTGCCCTGGTGGTTCACGATCGGGTCCTGGGGCGATGAGATCACTCGGTAATAGGGATATATGCCTGCGGCGCGCATCGGGTCGGTGCGCTTCGCGGACTCCCGACACTTGTTGAATAGATCCACGCTCTCGCCTCCACGAGGTCTTGTCCGATCATTCATATCGTTTCGGGGGGACCGAGCTGGGGGCTCGAATTGGCGCGACGCCGGCGCGGCAGAAACCTTACCCCAGGCCGTTGCTGGTTGGCAGCCCGGATTCGGACTACATTGTGGCTCCCAGGGCACCGATCACCCGATTCTCCTGGCCAGCGGTGGAGCCAATCCCCTCCTAGCGATTCCCAACTTTGGAGCCTCAATGAGAGCCTTGTTCTCCAACGGGGCCCTCGCGCCCACTCTCATCTTGTCGCTGTTCATCGGCGGAATCGCACACGCGGATGAACCCCTAACGGCCGTTTCCCCCGCGGGGGAAAGCGCCAGAGTCCCGCTAGACGAGTCGCCGATTTCCGAGCCCGTGACCGAGCCCGACCCCCTGCTCGAGGAGGATTGGGACGACTTGCTGGCCGGACCCGAGGTCTATGATCCGCTGGAGAAAAGCAACCGGGTGGTCTTCAGCTTCAACCAGGGACTCGACCGTTGGTTCCTGAGCCCGCTCCGGAAGGGCTACCGATTCATCCTGCCCACCCCGGCCCGCCGGGCGGTCCGCCGGGTGGCAAAGAACCTCAACACGCCTTCCTACCTGGTGAACCATCTTCTCCAGGGCGAGTTCGTCGATGCGGCCGAGACCCTGGGTGCGTTCATCGTGAACACGACCATCGGCTGGGGGGGATTGTTCGAGCCCAGCCTCGAGATGGGCTGGGAGCACAAGAGTTCGGACTTCGGACAGACGCTGGCGCTCTATGGCGTCGGCGCCGGCCCGTACCTGATCATTCCGGCGCTCGGTCCGACGACGACGCGCGATGGCGTCGGCAGCATCGTCGACACGATGATGCAACCGCTGACCTATGTGATGGGCTTTGGCTACCAGATTCTCTTGTCCGGCGGCACGGGCTTCACCGTGTTCGACGAGAAGGCAGACAAGCTTCGGGCGCTGGAGGCGTCTTCGGTCGATCTGTATGCGGCTCTGCGCAGCGCGTATGTGCAGTCGCGCGAGAGCAGCATCGCGAAGCGCCGCCGCGAGAATTCGACTGCGGGCACGCCTTCTGGCGCTTCGCCGGCCGGGGCAGACCGCTGACCGTTCGCTGACGACGTTCGTACGAGGACGTTCGTACGAAGAGTCAGGATGCCTGGTCGGCCAGCGTCTCGATTCGCTTGTTCAGGGCGATCAGGAGCGCCTCGAAGCCCTCCCGCTTGATCAGCGAAGAGTATTCAGAGCGACGCAGCGCCAGCTCGCTGACCGTGCCGTTGAGGTAGACGTCGATGATCTTCCAGCGTCCGTCCGTGCCGTTGCGAAGGCGGTAGTAGAGCTGGATGTCGTCGCCACTGGGATTCAGCAGCTTGGTCCGAACCAGCATCGTGCCGCGCGCCGAAGCGTCGACGCCCAGGGTTTCGAAGGTCTGGCCCGACCAGCCGTCGAAGCGCCCCGCGTAGTTGGCCACGCTGAAGCGGCTGAACGTCTTCACCAGCTGGTCCCGTTCCTCCTGGGAAGCGGTCTTCCAGTAGCGGCCCACCGACTTCGCGGCCATGAAGGGCAGGTCGAACTGGCTGCGGACTACCGGCTCGAGGCGCTCGTAACGCCCGGCATAGCCCAATGCCTCGGAATCCTTCATCACCGACAGCATCGTCGCGTGGAGGCGCTCTACGGTGCGCACGATTTCGGCGTCTACGTCGGCGCTTTCGGCGTCCACGCCGGGCGTGCCAGCGTCGGCCCAAGCCTGTCCGGCGGCCACCAGGATCAACACGGCGAGGAAGCTGCGGCCTCGCTCGAAGGTCATTCGATGGATCACGCGATCACTCCCAGTGGGGGGCGGGGCGGGGGCGAGAATAGCGAAGAATCGTCGCTCCCCGTCCCCGTCCTCACCCCACGGGGACGGGGAGACCGACTTTGCTATCCATCCGACGCGGGGTCGGGTTGCTGAATTCGCATCGATCGTCCACCCCTCGACGGGTTACAGGCCGATGGGCCGGGCCGGGTCGGCAAGACGGGAGTGAAGCCTCCCACCGTCATTGGGAAAGGTGAGGTTGCATGCCCGTCAACGAGCACATCGAAGTCCGGATCGGCGTTTGGTTCGCTCGCTGGGTGGGGTGGGTCGTGCGCTGGCCGAAAGTGACGACACTCGCCATGCTCGCGCTGACAGGGGTTTCACTCGGCGGCGCGATCAATCACCTGGGCATTGTCGGCGACACCGAAGCACTCTTCTCCCAGGAACTTCCCTTCAAGAAAGCCGAGCGCCGCTACTACGACGCCTTCCCCACGCTCTACGAGAATATCTTCGTCGTCGTCGATGCGCCGACGCCCGAAGGGGCCGCCCAGGCCATCAAGAGTCTGGCCGCGAAGCTGAACGCCCACCGAGAAGACATCATTCGGGCCTACGTTCCGGGAGGCGGCGACTTCTTCGAGGAGCATGCGTTCCTCTACCTGTCTCGCGAGGAGCTCGAAGATCTGGCGGATCGGTTGGCCGAGGTCCAGCCCTACGTCGGCGAGCTTTCGCGCGATGGCAGCCTGCGCGGCCTGGCTTCCCTGCTGGGTCGTGGCATTCGCGCCGGGCGCGAGGGAGACGTGTCCGGTAACCAGCTCGTCACCATCTTTGACGGACTCGACGAAGCGTTGCGCGCAGAGGCTGAAGGGCGCGAGTACCATCTGTCGTGGGCCGAGGTTCTGTCCGGCCAGGCGATCGAGGCCGACGCGCGACGACGTTTCCTGCTGGTCCAGCCGGTGCTCCACCACAACGAATTTCAGCCGGCGAAGCGATCGATTCTGCGGATCCGCGCCGTCGCCAAGGAGCTGGGGCTCGTCCCCGAGAACGGTTTTCAGGTTCGCGTCACGGGCGACGCCGCGCTCTCGGCCGAGGAGTTGGAGGTGGTTCGCGATCAGGCGGGCGCGGCCGGTATCGCCTCGTTCATCCTCGTCGGGGCCATCCTTCTGGTGGCGCTGCGCTCGGTACGTCTGGTGCTGTCCACTCTGCTCACGCTGATGGTGGGCCTGATCCTGACGGCCGGCGTCACGACGGTGACGGTCGGACGCCTGAACATGATCTCGGTCTCCTTCGCCGTGCTTTTCATCGGTCTCGGCGTCGATTTCGCCATCCATCTCTGCCTGCGATACCGGGATCTGCTCGAAAGTGGGATGGCAAGGGCCGACGCGCTGTCGGCGACGGCGTCGAACGTGGGCAGCTCGATTTTTCTCTGCGCGGTCACGACTGCGACCGGTTTTTTTGCATTCGCACCGACTGATTTCGTCGGTGTCGCGGAGCTCGGGATCATCTCAGGCTTCGGAATGTTCGTCAGCCTCTTCTGCACGCTGACGCTGCTGCCCGCTCTCTTGTGTCTCGGGCGTGCGCCGAGACCGAGGACGCTGGCAGCGTCCTCCGCCGAGGCCGGCGTTCTCGCCGCGCTGCCGCTGCGCCACCCGAGGCTGGTGCGCGGGGCGGCGATCGTCCTGGGTCTGGCCGGCATCCTGCTGCTGCCGAGAGCGCGCTTCGACAACAATCCGTTGCACGTGCGCGATCCATCGAGCGAATCGGTCAAGGCCTTCAGCGACCTGCTGGCACGGGGCGGCAGCTCGCCGTGGAGCCTCAACGCCGTGGCGCCCGACCTCGAATCGGCCGAGGCCCTGGCTGAGCGCCTGCGGAAACTCGACGTCGTCGAGCGGGTCGTCACCGTGTCCGATTACATCCCGTCGGATCAGGAGGCGAAGCTCGAGATCATCGAGGACGTTGCGATGTTCCTGCCGCCCATGAACGGTGAGGCTTTCCAGCAGGCGGTGCCGGTGGAGGAGACGTGGAACGCCCTGGGCGTCGTCCACGTCGAGCTTCGCAAGCTGCTGGCGGCCGATCCCGATCCCGAGGTTCGGCGAAGCGCGCGCAGTCTGTCGGAATCGCTCGGCGACTACCTCGAGCGTCTGGATGCCTCTCACGATCGGCGGGCGTCGCTGGAGGTGGTTGCCGACAGCATGCTCGGTTCGCTTCCGGCCCAGCTGCGGCTGCTGGAAGCGGCCCTGTCGGCCGGTCACGTCACCCTGGAAAATCTGCCCGAGGCGCTACTCGAGCGAATGGTGACCGAGGATGGCCGCGTGCGGATCCGGATCTTTCCACGCGATGATCTGAACGACAACGTTGCGCTGGCTTCGTTCGTGGACGACGTTCGTGAAATCGTTCCCGACATCGCGGGAAGCGCTTCGGAAGTTCTGGAATCCGGTCGGGCGGTGGTGACGGCCATGCGCCAGGCGCTGCTTGCGGCGTTCGTGGTGGTCACGATCATCCTGCTGCTGCTTTGGCGCAATCTCAACGATACGGCCCTGGTGCTGGTGCCCCTGGGGCTGGCCGCCGTCTTCACCGTGGCGGCCGCGGTGTTGCTCGACATTCCGTTCAACTTCGCCGACGTAATCGTTTTGCCGTTGCTGCTGGGCATCGGCGTCGACAGCGGAATCCACCTGGTTCATCGGGCCCGGGCTCCGTGGGATGGCGAGCAGAATCTGCTGAACACCAGCACGGCACGGGCCGTGGCCTACAGCGCGCTCACCACCATTGCGAGCTTCGGCACCCTGGGGTTCGCGAGTCACTTGGGCCTGGCCACCCTCGGCCAGCTGCTCACCTTGGGTGTCAGCTTCACGATCCTGTGCAATCTGGTCGTGTTGCCGTCCCTGATCGTCCTGCACCCGCCGACCCCGTACCCGGCGACGGTCAAGACGCTGGCCGCGATCCGAAAATCCTAGGCCAGCGCTAGCGGGGACGTTCTTGAATATTCAACTCCTCGACCCCGGGAAATGATTATGGACCGGACGGAGTTGAATATTCAAGAACGTCCCCGTCGGTCGTCGGTCGCCCGGATTGGCTAGGCCTCGAGAACGAAGCTGCTGACGGCGTCGTTGAACCCCGATGGATTGTCCGTCATCACCGAATGACCGGCTTGGGCGACCACGGCGAGCCTCCCGTTGGTGAGCACGTCATCGACCATCCGGTCGGCGATCTCGGGAGAGAAGACGTCGGATGCGGCTCCACGCACGACCAACGTCGGACACTGTACCCGTCCGAGTGCCTTCCACTGGGCTTCGATCATCTCCTGCTCGCGTTCGCTTGCTGCTTCCGGAGTTTCAGGGGCTCCGAACGCACCGCGCAGCGCCGGATCCATCTTGAGCACGTAGCGACCGTCGTCTCGTTGGCGGAGTCCGTATAGAGCCATGCGTTGCAGGGCCCCGGGGGTTGCGGCCGGATAGTGAAGCGACAGCAAGCGTTCGTATGCTTCCCTGTCGGTGAAGCTCGGGTCGACGTTTTCGCCCGTCTCCTGGCGGATGCGCATGATTCCGCGCGCGTCGAGTTCGGGTCCAACGTCCACCAGCACCAGGCCGGCCAGGCGCTCCGGGTGAGCGCCCGCGAACAGCGTCGAGATCCGGCCCCCGAGCGAATGACCGATCAGCACCATGCGATCGATTCCCAAAGCGGCCGTCACCGCTTCGACGTCACGCAACAGGGTGTCGAGGTCGTAGGCGCGGTCGGGATCCCAGGCGGAGTCGCCGTGGCCGCGGTGATCCATGGCGAGGGTGCGGTAGTGGGGGGCGACCTCCGGTGCGAAGTCGTCCCAGATGTGAGCCTCGTTCCCGAAGCCGTGGAGCAGCAGCAGCGGCACTCCCTGCTGGCTCCATTCGAGCAGGTGGATGTCGAGGCCTCCGTCGCCTTTTACGGTTTTCGATTGGGGAACCATGGAGAAATTCTAGCAAGACGCGGATTTTCTCGCGTTGACGGTGATTCGTTCGTGGAGGGAGGGAGCAGCCGCTCCGCCGCACCCACTCCCGGTGACGTGCTTCAGCGCATTGCTACGCTGCTCGAATGGGTGCACCCCCGCAAGTCATTCGGGCTCTGGACGATCGGTTCGATGTCACGTTGCGTGAGCTGATGGAGCTGTCGCGCATTCCCAGCGTGTCGGCGTCCGGCTTCGATCCGAAGCAGGTCGAACGGTCGGCGGACGCGGTGGCCTTGCTGCTCGAGGAGGTTGGCTGCGATGGGGTCGAGGTCTTGAGGCTGGGGGATGCCCATCCCTACGTGCTGGCCGAGTGTCCGGCTCGTGGTCCGGATGCGCAAGGCGCGCCGACGGTTCTGATCTACGCTCACCACGACGTTCAGCCGCCGGGGCGCGCCGATCATTGGGTGACGCCCGCGTTCGAACCGACGCTTCGGGACGACGGCCGACTCTACGGTCGCGGCGTCGTCGATGACAAGGCCGGTCTGATGCTGCACGTGGCTGCTGTGCGGGCCTGGATCGAGGCCGCCGGCGGACCGCCTCTGAACGTCACGCTGATCGTCGAAGGCGAGGAGGAGACCGGGTCCGCTCACCTGCTCGACTTTCTGCGCGAGCACCGAGAACGCCTCGACGCCGACGTGCTGGTGCTGTCGGACACGGCGAATCTCGCGACGGGGGTTCCGTCGATCACCACCAGCCTGCGCGGCATCGTCCAGATCGACCTCACCGTGACGGCCCTCGACCATCCGATTCACAGCGGGATGTGGGGCGGACCCGTTCCCGATGCGGCCAGCGCGCTGAGCCGGATTCTCGGGCAGCTGTTCGACGCTTCGGGAGCGCCCGCCGTCCTCGGACTCGAGGACGACGTACCCGCCATCGATGCGTCGGAACGGGCGCGACTGGCCGCGCTCCCCTTCGATGCCGAGGTCTTCCGCCGCGACGCCGGCATGCGAGACGGCGTCGAGCTGCGCGGCGCGGAGGATGGCTCGGTCTATGAGCGCTTGTGGCTGAGGCCTTCGCTGTCGGTGGTTGCGCTAGAAGCGATGCCGCTGGCCGAGGCGACCAACCAGCTCGTGGCCGAAGCGCGCGCACGAGTGAGCGTGCGTCTCGCGCCGGGTCAGGACGCGAATCGCGTCGCAGCCTGTGTGGTGCACCAGCTCGAGCAGGCGCCACCGGCCGGCGTCCGGGTTCGGGCCGAGGTCACTGCCGCTGTCCCCGGTTGGAAGCGGGGTTCCGAGACCGAGGTCCTGGGCGCCGCGCAGCGGGCCCTGAGCGCCGGTTTCGGCTGTGATGCCGTGTTGATTGGCTGCGGCGCGACGATCCCCTTCGTCGGGCCGTTCAGTGACGCAATGGGAGGAATCCCCGAACTGCTGCTGGGACTCGAGGACCCGCCTTGCAACGCGCATGGCGAAAACGAGAGCCTGGATCTCGACGACTTCCGAAAGGCCGCGCACTCGTCGGCGCATCTGCTAGCGGAGCTGAAGACGACGCTGGCGGAGAAGCGCTAGTCTCCGGGGCGCCCACGAGGAGCCCATGTCCGCAATTGAAACCAACCCGCAGCTGGTACGAAGCGTGTACGAGCGTCTCGAGCGCAACGTGGAGATCATCCGTGGCCGTCTCGACCGACCGCTCAGCTATGCCGAAAAGGTGTTTCTCGGTCATCTCCAGCTCCCCGAAACGGCAGAGCTCGAGGTCGGCAAGAGCTACGTGGACACACGCCCCGACCGCGTCGCCATGCAGGACGCGACGGCCCAGATGGCACTGCTCCAGTTCATGCTGTCGGGCAAGGACGAAACCACCGTGCCGACCACGGTGCATTGCGACCACCTGATCCTGGCCCATCGCGGCGCCGAAGACGATCTGCGCATGGCCAGCGAGACCAACAACGAGGTCTATGACTTCCTGCGCAGCGCCTCGGCGCGCTACGGGATCGGCTTCTGGGGCCCCGGCGCCGGCATCATCCACCAGGTGGTACTCGAGAAGTACGCGTTCCCAGGTGGCATGATGATCGGAACCGACTCCCACACACCCAACGCCGGTGGGCTCGGCATGTTCGCGTGCGGCGTCGGTGGCGCCGACGCCGTCGACGTGATGTCGGGCTTCGCCTGGGAGGTGCTCTACCCGCGGATCATCGGCGTGCACCTGACCGGATCCCTGTCCGGCTGGACGGCGCCCAAGGACGTGATCCTCAAGGTGCTGGAGGTCTTGACCGTGCAGGGCGGCACCAACCGGGTGATCGAATACTTCGGACCGGGAACGCGTGCGATCAGCTGCACCGGAAAGGGCACGATCACGAACATGGGCGCCGAGCTGGGCGCGACGACGTCGATCTTCCCGTTCGACGAGCGCATGGCGACCTACCTCAAGGCCACCGGTCGCGAACAGATCGCGGACCTCGCCCAGCAGCACGCCGCGTTGCTGTGCGCAGATCCCGAGGTGGAGGCGAATCCGGAAAACTTTTTTGACGAAGTGGTCGAGATCGACCTGTCCACGCTCGAGCCCCACATCGTGGGTCCTCACACGCCAGACCTGGCGCGACCCGCGTCGCAGATGGCGGCCGATGTGAAGGAGAACGGCTATCCGGACAACCTCACCGCCTGTCTGATCGGCAGCTGCACCAACTCCTCCTACGAGGACCTGGAGCGCGCGGCCGACGTGGCGCGTCAGGGAAAGAAACATGGCGTGCGGGCGAAGACCACCCTCTGGGTGACGCCGGGCTCGGAGCAGATTCACCAGACGATCCTGCGCGACGGTCAGATGGAGGACTTCGACGCCATCGGCGGCATCGTTCTGGCGAATGCCTGCGGGCCATGCATCGGGCAGTGGAAGCGCGACGACGTCCGGGAGGGCGAGTCGAACTCGATCCTCTCCTCGTACAACCGCAACTTCCGCCGCCGCAACGACGGTATGTCGACGACGTGTTCGTTCATCAGCAGTCCCGAGATCGTCGTGGCCTACGCGCTGGCGGGTCGCCTCTCGTTCAACCCGCTCAGCGACGAGATCGAGGCGGACGACGGCACGCGTTTCAAGCTCGATCCACCCGCCCCGGCGCCGGAGATCCCCAGCCAGGGATTCGTGGAGAGCCATGAAGGATTCGTGCCGCCTCCGGACGAGCGCAGCGCTGTCGAGATCGAGGTCGCGCTGGAAAGCGAGCGTCTCCAGGTGTTGGAGCCCTTCGCGGCCTGGGACGGCCACGACTACGAACGCGCCCCCCTGCTGCTCAAGGCCAAGGGCAAGTGCACGACGGACCACATCTCTCCGGCGGGCCCGTGGCTTCGCTTCCGGGGACACCTGGAGAACATCAGTGACAACATGTTCATGGGTGCCGTCAACGCCTTCACCGACGAGACCGGCAGGGGTAAGGATCTTCTGTCCGGCGAGGGCGAGATCGAGTTTGCGAAGGTCGCCCGGCACTACAAGGCCGAGGGTCTCGGCTGGGTCGTGGTCGGTGATGAGAACTACGGTGAAGGATCGAGCCGTGAGCACGCGGCGATGTCTCCCAGGTTGCTCGGCTGTGTGCTGGTGCTGGCGCGGAGCTTTGCCCGGATCCACGAGTCAAATCTCAAAAAGCAGGGTGTCCTACCGCTCACGTTTGCCGATCCGGCGGACTACGAGAAGGTCCAGCAAGGCGACCGGGTGAGCATCACCGGTCTCGCGGGTCTGTCGCCCAGTCACCCGGTGCGCGTCGTCTTTCACCACGAGGACGGGAGCGAGGATGAGGTCCAGGCGAATCACTCGCTGTCCGACGAGCAGATCGAGTGGATCCGGGCCGGGTCCGCTCTGAATCTGCTCCGCAAGCGACAGGGCTAGCTGCGCGAGTTCTTGCTCGGCGGATCGATGAGGACGAGCTGACCCGCCTCCCGTCCCCCAGCGAGGATGGGCGAGATCTCCAGGCGCACCTCCGGGCCCGAATCGGCGACGACGGACTCGAGGTTGCGGCCGATCGCGTGGGCTTCGATCACACCGATCCGTCGTTCGGCTGCTGGGTTGACGCCGATCACCACTCCGGCGGTGTCGGTCAACACCACCCCGATGGGCAGCTGCTGCATCAGGTCGTGCTGCGACACGGGGAGGACCTGGAAGAAGGTTCCCGAGATCAGCTCGCCGCGGACGGCGATCATCGTGATGACCAAGAGGATGGGCGTCAGCTCCGGATCGTTGCCGCGGTCCCCCATCAGGAAGAGCACGTTTCCGATCATGGGCGCCAGCGGCGCGCAGCCCACCAGCAGGCGGCGGATCCACGGTCCATGGCCCCGGTTGCGAAGCGCCGAGTGGATCATCAGCCCGCAGCCGGTCGCAACGATCGCGTAGATGTAAACGTTGAAGACCCAGAAGAGCGAGCCGAGCTGATTGGCTCCACCCGGGACCGTGGCGATGAAGAGGCCGGACCAACGATCGCTGTAGAGCAGACCGTAGAGGCCCGCACAGGGCGCCAGCAGGATCAGCGGGAACCAGGGCACGCGCCGGGCGAGCTCGTTGCGGGCGGCGTGCCCCGCGACCCCGAGCCACAGCGGGCCACAGCCGAGCATTCCGAGTATCCGGATCCGATCGGCGACCCATTCGCTTCCGAGACCGCGCGCATGCAGGATGCTGCCCAGGCACCAGCAGATGGCGCTCAAGCACAAGGCGATGAACGTGATCCGGCCCGGAGACGAGCGGTCTCGCTGCCATACGGCCAATGCCAGCCAGAAGGCGAAAAGCATCGTGAACTCGAGAGCGATGGAGTAGAGCAGCATCCGTTGGCCTTATCGGTCATCCCATTTGTGGGTTTGAGCCGGCCGTGCGAGTGGCTGAGCTTCGCGCTCGGGCAGGTTAGAATCCGGTCCATCGTGTCCCGAACCCTCGTGATTGCCAACCTCCGCAGCCAGGGTGGTGCCACCGGTCGCCGTTGGAGCGAGATCGAAGCCCGGCTCCGGGAAGCCCTGGGGACGCTCGAGTGCGAGATCACTGAAGGTCGCCGGGACGCCGTGAGGATCGCCCGGGAAGCGGTTCGCTCGGGGGTCGAGCGGATCATCGTCGCCGGCGGAGACGGCACCCTGAACGAGGTCGTGTCGGGAATTCTGTCGGGCGGACTCGGGGGATACGCCGAGCTCGGTCTGCTTCCGCTCGGAACGGGAAACGACTTCGTGCGCAGCCTGGGCATTCCGGTGGACCTCGATGGCGCCATCGACGTGCTTCGCAACGGCAAGCCTCGGCTGGTCGACGCCGGCCGCGTCGTCTGTCGGGGTCCCGACGGCTGCGAAGTCCAAGCCTGGTTCGCGAATGAAGTCAGCTTCGGCCTGTCGGGACTCGTGGTCGACCTGGTCAACCGCGCAAGCAAGCCGCTGGCTGGAAGGCTCTCGTTCCTCGTCGGCACCCTGCGTGGCGTTGCCCGCTATCGTTGCCAGCCCGTCACGCTTCGCCTCGACGGCGAGACCGTCTTCGCTGGGCCCCTGGTGATGGCGTCTAGTGCGAACGGCCAGTGGTTCGGCGGCGGCATGCACCTGGCGCCGAATGCGGTCATCGATGACGGAAAGCTCGACCTGATCGTGATTCGCGAACTCACTCGCCTCCAACTCGTTGGAAAGCTCCGCGATCTCTACAGCGGCGCTCATCTGGACGATCCTGCCGTCGGCGCCTACCGGGGCCGCATCCTCGAAGCGGAGGCCGAGCCCCAGACCGTCTGGCTCGAAGTCGACGGCGAGCCCGTCGGCACGCTTCCCGCCCGCATCGAGGTCCTGCCCGGAGCACTGACCGTAATCGGCGCTGCATGAGCCTCGACCTGCTCGATCAGATCCGCTCGAGCTGCGCGCGCGTCGCCCAGAACGCCCGGCACGTCCGCCTCGAATACGATTCGTTGCGGAAACTGGCGGGCGAGTTGTCGCGCAAGCACACCAGCCCGACCGTATTGGACCCGGCTCATCATTTTTCCGGCAGCGACGCCGACACCCTTGCCTTCATTCTGACACTGGATGCCATCAATTTCGGCTCAGGTTGGTTTCCCCATCTGCACAAGCCCGACGGCCTCTCGGGCTATTTCACGATTTCCACTGCACTGACGCGGCACTTCCACGAATCCGGTCCGTGGATGGCCGAGGCCCTTGCCGAACTCGATGCGACACGGTGCCACGAGACCTTCGCGCAACCACAGACTTCCGAGATCGAAGAGCTGATGTTGCTGTTTGCCCGCGCCCTGAACCATCTCGGCCGCTTCCTGTTGGACGGTTATGGAGGTCGTTTCGAAGGCCCGATCGAAGCCGCAGCGGGTTCGGCCGCGAACCTGGTCCGCATCCTCGGCGAGATGCCCCTGTACCAGGACGTTGCTCGCTACGACGACTTCGAAGTCTTCTTCTACAAGCGCGCCCAGCTGACCGCCGCCGATCTATCCGCCGCTTTCGGAGCCCGGGGCCCGGGGCGCTTCGATGATCTCGATCGCTTGACACTATTCGCCGACAACCTCGTTCCCCACGTACTGCGTTGCGAAGGCGTTCTCAGCTATGACGAGGGCCTCGCTGCCCGGATCGATCGCGAGGATCTGATCGAACCCGGGAGCCCCGAAGAGATCGAGATCCGGGCGCTGGGAGTCCACGCCGTCGAACGCCTCGTTGCCGAGATCAAGGCTGCCGGCGGGAGCACGACCGCCCAGGAACTCGACTACCGCCTCTGGAGCTGGGGGCAGTCGCCGAGCATCAAGAGTCGCCCGCGACATCGCACGCGGTGCACGTACTACTAAGTGTTAAGTTTCTGACCGTGAGTGATGTGACGACGGCCCGGAGGACGAGTGTGATCGACGGCACCGTGATCTTCATGTTGGTGCTTCTGGGTGTACTGGCGGGGCTCGCGTGGATGCAGGGTGGCGAAGAGCTGCTGCGCAGCGGCCTGTCCGGCGGCTGGCGGCTGCTGCTGCGCTTTTCGCTCATCATCGCGATCAGCTTCCTGGCTGCGGGCTTCGCTGAAGTGCTCGTTCCCACGGAGTGGGTGCGTGAATTCCTGGGCAGGGACGCCGGTCTCCGGGGACTCGTGATCGCGACCGGGGCTGGCATGATCACGCCCGCCGGTCCCTTCGTCTCGATGCCGATCGCCGCGGTCATGATCCGGTCCGGTGCCGGCTCGGGTCCGGTCGTTGCGTTTCTGGCGAGCTGGGCCCTACTGGCCATCCACCGGCTGGTCGCCTGGGAGGTTCCCATCCTGGGCTGGCGGTTCGCGCTGATGCGATTCGCCGCCTGCCTCGTTCTGCCCGTCCTCGCCGGACTGCTGACTCGGTGCTTCGTTCGCTGACGGCCCGGCCGCGTGCCCCTGGGCGGCGGGCTGCTCGCGGCCCGCTTTGACGAGATCCGAGAGCGCGTCTGCGATTCCGTTGACCGACGTCGGCGACAGATAGCGGCTGCGCAGCCCGCGGCGAACCGTTTTCTTCACCCACAACGGATCCAGGTCGTCGGGAAGCTCGGTGAGGAGCCAGCTGATGCGATCGCCAATCCGCAGAATCGCGGGTCGCAACGCGCGGTCCAGCTGGGGAAGCGGTGTTTCGGGCTCGAATTCCGGGTCTCGACCCGCCGCGAGTTGAACCTGCTTTGCGGCCGAGATCTGGGCTTCGAACAGAGCACGGACACCCGGCTCGGGCCACGCTGCCCGGCCGGCTTGCTCTTCGGCCGCGCGGATGTCGGTCATGGCGGTCGCCAGTACGACCTTCTCGCGTCGTCGTGACGTGATCGGCAGCCCGTGCTCCCGTTTGGCGGCCACTACCCAGGGCATCAGGCTGAGCCGTTCGTCGAGTGCGGCGACGAGTGCGACGAGCGCCGTGGTCGGCGCCCGGTCCTTGAGGGGACCGAAGTACTGTCTGCGCAGCTTGCCGAGGGTTCCGTCTGCCTCCCGTTGCAGCAGCCACTGGTCGAGGTCACGGGCCAGCTCCGGCCGATCGGCGCGCACCAGGTAGGCCTTGCGATCGCGCGTGAACGGTCCGATCACGCCGAGCTCTGGGTCGGCGGCCTGCCAAAGCGGCGCCTCGATCGAATCGGTGACAGCAGCGTCGATGGTGTAGCCGACCAGGGCCTCGAGAACGGCCGAGTTCTCGCGGATGAATACCAGTGTCGCGCTGTGGAAGTGCTCGCGGGCAACCTGCTCCAGATGGCCGCCCGCATTCACGCCGATCCGGGTCTTGCGGCGATCGAGGTCGTGGATGCTTTCGAAGCGCTCGACCGCACGCGTGAGAACGACGGCTCCGGTCTCGAGCAGCGGAACGGTGAAGCGACCAACGACCGACCGGAGTGGGCGGACGGTCACGCCAGACATCGCGATGTCGAATTTCTTGCTGGCGAGGTCGTCCCGAAGCTTGGACCAGCGAAAGCGCACAAACTCGATGCGGTGTCCGCGATCGCGGGCGTAGGCCAACGCCAGCGCGATGTCGAAGCCCTGGTAGGGGACGGGGGCCTCGTCGACGGCCTCGCTGTAGGGCGGATAGTCACCACTGGTTCCGATGCGGAGTTTCGCCGCAGCGGCGTCCGTCGCGAATGGGACCAGCCCGGCACAGAGCATCGCCAGAAGCGCTGCCGCGCCCCCCGGACGTCGGTTCGATGTGTTGATCACCAGCAGGATCCCTCTCATCGGAGTGTTCAGAATAGCGATTTGACCGCTCCGTTGAAATCCTCTAACCTGCGGCCCTCGTTGCGTTTCTCCTCCTGTCCGAGGACGCGCGCGGTCCGAGAATAACCTGTAGCCCTGTGAGGTCCAGCCGCATGCTGTCGATGGAAGACGTCGAATCTGGATCCCGTGTGACCCACCGGAACACGGGGCTGCGGTACTCCGTCGTGGATGCGGGTGACGAGGAAATTCTGCTGAGTCCCGAGACCGACGGCCTGCAGGATCTGGTCGCACCGCTGAAACTGTTCCGGGAAGAGTTCGTCCTGACCGACCGCTTCAGTGCAGGTCGCGGCCGTGGCCGCGGCCGACGACGCGGCGGTGCCCGGCGTGCGCCCACCGTTCCGAGTGGGCCGAAAGTGAAGGGGCGAATCAAGAAGCTGGTCCGTGATCGCGGCTTCGGCTTCGTGCGTGGCGACGATGGCAAGGAAGTGTTCTTCCATCGCTCCGGCCTCGGCGCGACCGACTACGATGCGCTCTCCGAAGGAGACGTGGTCGAATACGTGGTCCAGGAAGGACCTCGCGGCGCGCGCGCCGAGAACGTTCGGGCGGTCGCAGCCGAAGCCTGACTTTCGAGTCGGGTTGCGTCGTGAGCGAGGACGGTGGGGCCGCCGCGCCCACTCCTGGCGGAACAAGCAGGGGACGAGTCAGTCCGTGCCTTCGTAGCGGTGGACGATGGGGAGGCGACGGCCGGAGCCGAAGGCCTTGGTCGAGGTGCGGAGGACGAGAGGGGACTGACGGCGCTTGTATTCGTTGCGGTCGAGGCGGGAGACGACGTCGCGGACCACTTTCTCGCTGACACCCGGGGGTGCAACGATGCTCGATGGTCCACGGCCGCCTTCGACGGCCTGTTCGAGAATGACGTCGAGGATGTCGTATTCGGGGAGGTCGTCGCTGTCGAGTTGGTTTGGGGCGAGCTCGGCCGACGGCGGCTTGTCGAGGGTGTTCTGGGGGATGCGCCGGCCGCCCCGGTTGGCGTGCCGCGCCAGGGCGTAGACGTCGTGTTTATAGACGTCTCCCAGCACGGCGAGACCGCCGACGGTGTCGCCATAGAGGGTGCAGTAGCCGACGGAGAGCTCGCTCTTGTTGCCGGTGGCGAGAACGAGACGACCCTCGGTGTTGGAGATGGCCATCAGGAGCGCACCCCGGATGCGGGACTGGATATTCTGTTGAGCGAGGCCGTAGTCGTCACGCTCACCGAGCATGCTGCGGAAGCTTTCGAGGTAGGCTTCGAAGATGGGCGTGATGGGGGCCCTGCGCACCTCGATGCCGAGCAGGTCGGCCATGGCCAGGGCGTCGTCGAGGCTGTGCTCGGACGAGTACGGGCTAGGCATGGCGACCCCGAGAACGCGATCGGTGCCCAGCGCGAGGGCGGCGAGGTGGGCGGTCACGGCAGAGTCGATTCCGCCCGAGAGGCCGATGACGGCGCCCGGCGGGAGCCCCTGCTTCTGGAAGTAGTCGCGGATTCCCACCACCAGAGCGGTCTCGAGCTGATCGATGCGATCCATGACGGGCGCCGTAACGACGGGAAGGGCGTCTAGATCGTCGAGGTCGACGATCTCGAAGGCACTCTCGAACAACGGGAGCTGTGCACGGACCTGGCCCGATCGATCGGTGACGAAGGAACCGCCGTCGAAGATGAGTTCGTCGTTTCCTCCGACCTGGTTGACGAAGACCGTGGGGACACCATTTCTGGCCGAAAGGTCGGAGATCAGCTTGCGACGCAGTGCGGGCTTGCCGATGTGCCACGGTGAAGCCGAGAGGTTCAGGATGATGCGGGCGCCGGCGGCGGCGAGGTCGGCGAAAGGGTCGACCGCGTAGCCCATCTCTTCGACCCAGGCGTCCTCACAGACGGTAAGTCCAATCGAGGTTCCTGCGAGCTCGACGGGTTTGCGCTCGTCTGCGCGGCGGAAGTAGCGCTTCTCGTCGAAGACGTCATAGGTCGGGAGCAGGGACTTGGGCTGGATGGCGGCGACGGCGCCATCCTTCAGCAGGACGGCGGCGTTGAAGAGCCGGCGCGGTCGGGTCTCGTCCTCGACGGGAACGACGACACCCAGGGCGATGGGCACCTTGTGGGAAACGGGGAAGAGCGCCTCGAGCTCGGTCAGCTGATCCCGTACGAAACCGTCGCGTTCAAGCAGATCCATCGGCGGATAGCCGGTCAGCACAATTTCCGAAGTTGCCAGGAGATCGGCGCCGGCTTCGGCCGCGTGCTCGGCCGCCTCTTCGACCAGGCGGCGGTTGCCGCGCAGGTCTCCGACCGTCGGATTGAGCTGGGCAATGGCGATCTTCATGACGCTCTACTCGGTTGCGCCCTCGGGGAGGTAGACGTAGACGACATTCGCGCGCAGCGCCAGGCGCTGGGCTCCTTCGACCTCGATGCGAATGGCGAACGTGACACGGACACCGCCGTTGGGAAGGTCGCGAGTGCCCTTGATCTCCGCGAGCAATCTGACCCTCGAGTCCGAGAGGACCGGGGAATAGAAGCGGAGCTTCTCGAGGCCGGTGTTGACTACGGTTTTCCAGCCGTCAATGGAGATGATCTGGGTGAGCAGTTCGGGGGCGAGGGACAGGGTCAGATAGCCGTGGGCGATCGTGGTCTTGAAGGGCGACTCACGGCCGGCCCGCTCGACGTCGCAGTGGATCCACTGGTGGTCGTCGGTCGCGTTGGCAAAGGTGTCGATCCGTTCCTGGGTGATCGAAAGCCATTTGCTCGGGCCCAGTGACGTGCCGGAGTAGTCCTTGACGGCGGTGAGGCTGGGGATCTTCAGCATTCCCACGGGCATGGACAGAGGTTCGGACCTTTCGGGTGTTTCGGCCACCTCACGGGCTCAAGCTGGATCGCCAGCCGCTGCTTCAACGGCCGCCGCCCGCAGTTCGCCGCTGCGGTGAACTGCCAGCCGCTGCTTCAACGGCCGCCGCCCGCAGTTCGCCGCTGCGGT
>Ga0209987_10000027_pt1 | contig 57681 bp, 44 predicted proteins | sample N074metaG_FD_182134 | JGI IMG/M metagenome (GOLD analysis project Ga0209987, IMG submission 182134) | Deep subsurface microbial communities from Kermadec Trench to uncover new lineages of life (NeLLi) - N074 metaG (SPAdes) (version 2) | ecosystem: Environmental > Aquatic > Marine > Ocean trench...
GGGTGAAATGAAAATGTTGGCGGAGGTTTTGAGAAAACTTGTCAGGTAGTGGTTCCGTGAAGAACCGTCTCAGCTGCCCGAAAGATAAGGGAATCAATCCTCTTCATCGCTTGACATTGATGGCCTGTGAACCATAATCGGACTGTACGTTACAGTTCACATTTGGACTCAGTCTATAATGGAGCAGGACCCTGGTGCCTCAGGGAAGAGTGGTGAGTGATGCCGGGTAACGGGAATTGCCTGGCTGAAACTCACGGAGCTGGACGCGTAGGGGGAAAAAGCGCGCACCGGTACGCCGGTGCGCGTTATTCAAATAATCATAGATAAATAGTAAATCCTCGATGCCACTGTCACGAAGATCCGCACTCAGCCGCATTATCGCAGCCGGTGCGGCGAGTATTTTCTGGCAGCCGAATCGTCTGTTTGCGGCGCAACCCGCAACCGGGAGTTGGCATCACCATCTGGGTCAGGCCAGCGACCTGCTGGGACGCCGGTTCTCTCTGGACATGCACATGCACCCGGCGTTGTTCCCGGTCAAAGACATTCCCCGATCGTCGAATCCGCGACCATACCGCGGCGATGATGTGTTTGCGGCCCGCATCCAGGGTATGCGTGAAGGACACATGTGGTGCGGATTTTTCAGCCCGGTGGTTGATGCCCCGGTACTCGGCATGACGCCGCAGGGGCCCGCCATGGTGCGGCCATTCGAGCGCGGTGAGGCCTGGTCGGAATTCAAGCGTCAGATGGCCGTCCTGGATGATCTCCTGCGCCGCAACGACGTCGTAAAAGCAGCTACGGTCACCGACGTCGAGACTGCTCATGCGGCAGGCAAGATTGCGGCAATAGTCAGTTGTGAGGGCGGCGATCATATCGAAGACAAGCCGGAACGGGTCGAGGAAATGGTCGCGGCCGGCGTGCGCAGTCTGCAGATTTACCACGTAGCACCGAATTCGCTGGTCAAAACTGACGGCACCAGGGACAGCGGATTATCGGATATCGGCCGCGCAACACTGAGGGAGATGAATCGCATCGGTTTGCTCGCGGACCTGGCGCACGCCTCATTCGAAACGACCGCGGAAGCCGCCGAAATCACCACTCAGCCCATCCTGTCCACGCACAGTCTCGTGCGCGCAGCAGACGGCTCAGCGCACGGCTTCGGCATGACGGTTGAGCACGCCAGGATCATCGCAGCGACCGGTGGTGTAATCGGCACGTTTGGTGGCGTGGGTGGCGGCATGGCCGGATTTATAGAACACACGCTAAGATTGATTGATACGGTCGGCATCGATCATGTCGGTATCGGCACTGACATGGATGGCACCGGCAACATGCCGGCTGCATTCGACCGGTATCCGTTATTGCCGGAGGCGACTGCAAGATTGTTAGCCAGCGGTCTGGATGAAGATGAAGTTGCCAGGGTAATCGGTGGCAACATTGCTCGCGTCCTTGATGATGCGCAGGCCGGCACAAATGAATCGTGATTGGGAGTGGTCCTATGCTTCGTGATGTATTCCAGCAATTGCTCAGCGGTTCCATTTCGAGACGGAAATTTCTTAACAGGCTGGGCCAGCTCGGCGTTGGTGCCATGGCAGCGACCCAGCTGGCTGATGTTTTCGCCGCAGTTCCCGAGTCCGAGCACAACGTCATACTCAACGAGGTCACGGGTGGGCGCATCACTTGCGAGACCCTGAAACTCTGGGGCGTCCAATATGTCTTCGGCAACACCGGCGCATACGAAGCCGGGTTCATCGATGCACTCGTAGATTTTGAGGACATCCATTATGTGCTCGGCCTCCAGGAAGGATCGGTGATGGCCATGGCGGACGGTTACGCCCGCATAACCGGGCAAACATCGTTCGTCAATATTCACTCGATTACGGGTACCGCCAATGCGCTCGGTATGATCGTGAACGCCTGGGCGGATAGCTCGCCGGTCGTGATCTCGGTTGGATTCAGCGAACGTAGCGGTGAAAACCTGGGCGTATTCACCGAAACAAACAAACTCGAGACCATCCCGGAGCTATTTACAAAACTGTCATTTCGATCGAGTCGTGTCGAGAATCTCGGCGAGTCCCTCCGGCGTGCATTCAGGCTCGCATCAGTGCTGCCATCCGGCCCGGTGTTTCTGGGTGTACCGTCCGATGTCTGGGCCGGTCAAAGCAAACAAACATCATTGATACCAGCCAGTCGCACGGTATCAACCAGTCGCATACATCCGGACGACAGCGACGTCGAACAGGCGGCACAATGGCTGGTCGACGCGGACAACCCCTTGCTGATCGCAGGCGCAGAACTTCCGAGATGGGGCGGCCTGGCTGAAATTGCCGCCATATCTGACCAACTGGGCGCAACCGTCAGCGGCGACACATCATCGAGTCGCTCCTCAATGGGATTTCCGAGCGATCACCCCAGGTATCTCGGTGCGATGCGGGGTCCGATACAGACAGAGACGCCATTCGACGTCGTACTGATCGCAGGCGCCAGCCGCTTTTCATTGTCGAGAAGAGGACACCCACTGATTCCAACAGAGGCGAAGATTATCGAGATCGGACTAAGGGAAGAGCATCTGGTGCGTAGCTACCCGGCCGACCTGCTGATCTATGCACATGCCCAGGAAACCCTCGGACAGTTGATCGACGCCATACGAACGAGGAATCCTGACCGGTCCAAAGTAAACTCGCGAAGCCTTGTAGCCGGCGAACTGAAGGCAGAAAAAGTTGCGCGGCGTACGCAGGTGCTCGAGAGAGTGTGGGACTCCAGCCCAATCGCCCCGGAACGGCTTGCGAGTGAAATTAACCAGGCGATCGCCAGCAACGCAGTCGTTGTCACGGAAGGCGTTTCATCAGACGCGGCGATCTGGGATTACATGACTTTCGATCAGCCCGGAGGAGGCCGCCGGCACCTGATTTCGTCGGGCGGCAGTCTCGGATGGGGAGTCGGTGCTGCCATTGGCGCGAAACTTGGTGCGCCGGACAACCAGGTCATTGCGCTTGTTGGTGATGGCAGCTACCAGTTCGCTGTACAGGCCTTATGGACTGCTAAGCGATTCGAGGTGCCCATGATCATCGTGATTTTCAATAACCTGGGCTACCAGGCAAACCGCTGGGCGCTTGCGGGACTGGGGGGTCGTGCCGCCGAAACCGGTCACTACATCGGTATCAGCCTCGATGACCCGCAAATCGATCACGTCGGCATTGCCAGGGCTTACGGCCACGAGGGCGAGCGTGTAAGCAGGGCCCGTGATTTAGGCAATGCCTTGAAGCGCGCGGTTGCAGCGGAGCAATCTGGTGGTGTGTACGTGCTTGATGTTTTAGTAGACCGGCGGGGGGGCGGCGCCGACGCAGACTGGCACGAAAAACATGTTCCGCAATTCAGTTCCTGATTAAGGACATCCATGAATTTCCTCTCGAAGCTCCTTTGGTCTTCATTGATGTAGTAACTGAGGCCGCCGCTCGGGCCAGTCAGCTAGCGAAACTGATTAAGCGAAACTGATTAAGGACATCCATGAATTTCCTCTCGAAGCTCCTTTGGTCTTCGTTGATGTAGTAACTGAGGCCGCCGCTCGGGCCAGTCAGCTAGTGAAAGACCGATTATATTTTTGATCGGGGAGGAGAGTATTGGGACCGGACGAGCAGTAGGCAGTTGTGATGTCTCGCTCGCTGTCGACTGTTCTTAGTAAGCTAGATTGCTATTTCCGCCAGTTTGATTTTGCCTTTCAGCCAATTTTGACCTAGATGGTGGCAGTACTTTTCTATTGCTTCTATTGATCCAACGGCGCGGTAATACCACTTGCCATAGTGATTCATTTCTTTAAGCCAACGATCACTGTCGAGGTTAAGTCGAACCAATATTGGCGGTACGTTAGTGGGAATTCGACCTCTTTTGTCGGCTTGGAGTTGGCGCCCGGTCCAATCGATCAGTTGCAAATAGTCCTCTCGCGGCATTGGAATCACATGCGCATCGTGGAGAGCATCATCGGCAAATGGGGCCAGATGTTGATCTCGATGATAAATTCGCGCTGCGATGGAGGTGTGAGAAGAGGTTTCTGGAGTTTTGGCCACTGCCGCACGTATGGGATTGAGATCCACATACGCCATACATCTGATCAGCGCTGTGTCATCAAGCAACGCCTGACACCGAAATCGCCCTTCCCAAAAGCGGCCTTTACAACCGTCTTCACGATTAGAAACTCTAGCCAGCGGCTCGTTGAGACAGCGCATGAACCAAGACAGGCTACATAGTCGCTCGCGCCAAAGCGCGAGTTGTTCGGATGACGCGTCTTCTGGCACCGAGAAGACTTTGCTCCAGCGTTCCTTGACCTCTTCGTCTGACCAGGTTTCGCTCTTGCTCGAATAAAGTCCTACCACTACATGGTAGTGATTACTCATGACTGCGTAGGCGAGTAAATCGATGGCAAAGATCTGGGACAACTTGGCCATCCGATTCTCCAGCCACTGTTTGCGGTGGCCAAAGTCTTTGCCAGTGTGGCGATCTCTGCCACAAAGATACGCACGTCGCACGCACCTAGTGGTGCAGTGGTAGTACGGCGTATGATCAAGACTGATCTGAAAGCGTCTGGGTACTGTCACGGCGATTTGGTCCCTTGAAACCTTAACGCATGACAAACTAATTACCGTACAAAAACCACGAGCTTTTGTTTGCTTTCTGGCCAATTTCGCAGTCAATGATGGGTGTCCCGGATCATCCCGGATCAAGAAACGGGAGATGATGGGTGTCACAGTTCAGAAGAAAGTGGTCCCTGATCCTGACAATTCGGAAAATTCAGAAGCGCAACACGATTCCGGCAAATGCCTCAAATTGCCACATCAATGTGCCCTCGATGCGAATGGCGCAAATATTGTTGGCCGGGCCGATCTGACAGAAGAGATCTGTGTCCGCATCCAATAGCGTGCCGAAGCCTCTTGCCTCGAGCCTGATACCCAGCCTGCTGGTCGGCCGAAGTTGCAGGCCAAGCCCGAGGGAAAATGAAAAAAATGTGTCGCTATCGTATCCCGCGGTACTTACGTTTATATGCGTTCCGCCCAGAGTCGCAGCGAGATACGGTCGAACATGCTCGCCTTCCCACAGGTATGTGCCGCCGGCATGCAAGTATTCAACGCTAAGGTCCAGCGTCGGGTCACTTAAGCCCAAACCGCTAGTGTCCGCACTCGTTTCCTGCCGCGAATAAAGAATTTCCCATTGGGTAACCGGCGAATGCTTGGCATTGAATATGAATCCATAGCTCCCGTTGTCGTTGAGATCAATCGAAAGATCCCCACCGGTTTCTTCAAACTTACCACCGACGCGGTAGCCACCATATGGTGTTAACTCGAAATTGAATGGCTGTTCCTGCGCAGGTGTTGGCGTCGAACATGACAAAACGACAGCGAATATGGAAATTCGCTGAAGCAAAATCCTGGGTTTAAACATGATCACTGGGTTTCCGGTTCCGATAAGCCGTACAAGTTAAGGAATCTTAGCAGGCAGATACGTCTGCTTACTCCTTATCTATTTACGCCGCAAAAGATGCTTACCCGGCGTGATTATGGAAAGACATTGCCAATCTTGTGATGCAGGTCACATTCCGGGCGCCTGACCGGCTTTCAATACGCATACGGATCACAGCCCAAAACTCCCTAACTGATTAATATTTCAAAAGTAATCGTGCCTGGCGAGGCTTGTCCCCGCCGGGCAGTCGGCGTTGGTTTGTTCATCGGAGGTTGATATGGCGCGTGTGTTAACGGTCGGCCTGATCTTTTTCGTGATGCCTTATGCGCAGGCAGCCGTTGAGACATATCGGGAAGGCGTAAGCAGTTACAACGGCACGCAGGACACGTTCCTGGAAGAAGATAACCCCGATACGGTGCGCGGAAGTTCAAGTCTCCTGAAGGTAGAGAACGATCCCCCACAGTTGCAACACACACTGATTCGTTTCGACAATATCTTTGGTGGCGGGCCCGGGCAGATCCCGTTGGGGTCGATCATTAACTCCGCAACTCTGACCCTCGACGTTGACAACACTTCCTCAGCTAGCGCGCAGATCAGGTTGCACCGCATGCTCGTGACCTGGTCCGAGAATTCGACCTGGAACTCGATGACCGGCGGTATCCAGACGAATGACGTTGAGGCGTTGTCCGCACACGATGCACAGGTGACGGATCCCACAAGTGCGGGACCGCAAGTGATCACCGGGCTGGCAGCGGCACTGCAATCATGGTCTGACGGTGCAACGAACTACGGCTGGGCGATGATCAACGACCATGCTGACGGATGGGATGTCGACTCGTCCGAAAACGGCACGACAGCGAACCGCCCATTGCTCACGGTCGACTGGACGCCCGGCATTTGTCCCGGTGGCAATGTCACGACCACGACCGATTCCACCGACAACAGTTCCTTACGCGCCTGCATCATCTGGTCCAACGCCAATTCCGGCACCGATACCATCACGGTTCCGGCGGGCACCTACACGCTGACCCTTGCTGGCACGGGCGAGGATGCGGCGAATACCGGTGACCTGGATATAACCGACGACGTCATCATTAACGGCAACGCCGCGGCAGCAACCATCATCGACGGAAATTCGCTCGATCGCGTGTTCGACATCCTGGGCGCAGACGTAACGATGACCAACCTGACGATCCAGGGCGGCGACGTTACTGCAGATGGTGCGGGTGTCGCAATCGACGCAACTGGATCGCTGACCATGACGCACTCGACGGTCAGCGGCAACACGACAACGGCGGACGGTGGTGGCATCGCGACCGCTGGAGGCACCGTTGATCTCACCAACATTACGCTCACCGTAAACACGGCGGACCAGGGCGGTGGCCTCGACTGCGCCGGTGCGTGCACCCTGACCAACGTGACTGTCACCAGTAATATAGCGCCGACTAATGGTGATGGTGTTCGCCAGACCGGCTCGGGCACAATTACGTTCGCCAATACGATCGTCGCCAGCAACTTGTCCGGCGGTGCGACCGAATGCGCTGGTGCCGCGGCCAACCTGATTTCCAGCGGTTACAACCTAAGCAGCGATACGAGCTGCGATTTCACCAGCACGGGCGACCAGGAAAATACCGACCCGTCACTGGGTATTTTGCAGGACAACGGCGGACCGACATTCACCCATGCGATCGCGGACGGCAGTCGCGCGCTGGATACCGGTGATAGCAGTGTCTGTGTAGGTCCCGATAACGATACCGATCAACGAGGTTCGGCGCGTCCGTTGGGTGTCAGCTGCGACGTTGGCTCTTACGAGGCGGCTGCCATAGCGTTCTGCACGGTGACGACGACGGGCGACACTGGGCTGGGCTCGTTGCGCAACTGCATCATCTATGCGAACAGCAATCCCGGCATAACGATTCGTTTCGACATAGCAGAAGCGACCAACCGCAGCGCGGGATCGGATGACTGGTGGGCTATCACGCCGGCAAGCGCTTTGCCTCCGATTTCAGCCGCTAACACTACGATCGACGCCACCACCCAGACCACCAACCAGGGCGATACAAACTCGAGTGGCCCGGAAGTCGAAATAGATGGCACAGGCGCGGGCGTTGCGACAGACGGGCTGGTGATCGGTGCAACCTCGAGCGGTTCCACCATCCGCGGCCTGGTCATCAGCAACTTCTCCGACAACGGCATCCTCCTGCTTGGCGGGAGCAATACCGTGGCCGGCAACTTTGTGGGTCTGAGTGCTGATGGCACGACACTTGCGTCCAATAACACCAACGACACAGCGCAACAGGGTGGCATCCGAATCGAATCCGCGTCGAACACCATCGGCGGTACCGTCGACGCCGACCGTAACGTTATCTCCGGCAATTTTCAATCGGGAATTGGATTTTACGGTGCCGGCGCGACCGGCAACGACGTCTATGGTAACTACATCGGGCTCGACGCCGGCGGCACGCTTGACAAGGGAAACACCGAAGAGGGCATCGATTTCGAGTTCGCCAACAGCAATACCGTTGGTGGACCGCTAACCGGTCAGCGAAATATTATTTCGGGGAACGACAGCGATGGCATCGAAATCGATGACAGCGATCTCAACGTCGTACAAAACAATTACATCGGCACGGACTATACGGGTGTCTTTCTCGTACCGAACACTCGCGACGGTATCGACATCAATGAAGAGGGTGGTGACGGTTCAAGCGGAAATCTGGTCGGCGGCAGCGGCGCCAACGAAGGCAATCTTATTCGTGGCAACGGCATCTACGGCGTTCAGATCCGGCAACCTTTGTCCACCGATAACACCATCATCCGCAACAGCATATATGACAACGTCGCTCTCGACCTGGATCTGAATGACGACGGCATCACCGCAAACGACCCGTTCGATGCCGACGGCGATCCCAACGATCTGCTGAATTATCCCGATGTCACCCGAGTGAGAAATTCGGGCGGCACACTAACTGCGGATTTCAGGCTGGATGTGCCGGCGGGTGACTACCGCATCGAGTTTTTCAAAAATCCCGGTGGCGCACACTCTTCCGGCAACGGTGGCGGAGAGGCATACGCGAGCGCGAAGACGATTACGCACGGCGGCACGGGCATCGAGGCCTTCACACATACGTTCCCGGGCTCATCGGGCGACATCATCACGGCAACGACAACGGAGGAATTCGGCGGGCCCACCTATGGTTCGACCTCCGAGTTTTCAATCCCGGAGACTGCCGTTGGCGATATTGCAGCCCGCTGGCCGCTGGATGAGACCTCTGGACTGACGGCGGTCGACATCACTGCCGGTAATAATGGCACCTACCGCAACGGGGTCTCGCTGAACCGGATTGCGGCCTGTGCGAATACCGGCAACGGCGTGTACTTCGATGGCTTGGATGACTTCGTCGAGGTTCCGCACTCGGCCGATTATCTGCTGGACGAAGGGACGGTGACCTTGTGGGCAAGAATCGATGCCCTGGGTGCCGACGAGAGCATGTTTTCCAAGGACTCCAGCGGCCTCGACACCGGCGGGCACCTGACCATTAGGGTTCAAGCGGGTGGCAATGTCCAGGTAAGACTGCAGAGCACAACGGCGAATAATTTCGTAACCAGTGCGCCGATCAGTGCCGCAACCTGGTTTCACGTCGCTTTCAGCTGGGGGCCCGACGGCATGGCGCTGTCCATAGACGGCGGCGTGCCCGTGACCGATCCATATACGGGTGGACTGGGGACCACCTCGGGTGGCGCCGGCAATTTCGAGCCGATCGCGTTGGGGGCCGGCACAGTCAATTCGGACGACTTCCTCGTGACACCGACGGGCCTTCATTTTAATGGCTATCTCGATGATGTCCGTATCTACGACGGGGCTTTGAGCCAATCCGAGATCCTGGCGCTTGCATCGTGTGCGCCACCGGTCGGCTTGAACCTCGTCAAACGTGCCTTCTGGTCTGACGGCACGCCGATTCCGACCGGCGCGACGATTCCGGGCGGCATCGAATTCAAGTACCTGCTCTACATCAACAACCAGGCTAGCGCAGAAACCGACGTCAGCGTCCGCGACGTACTGGAGCCGCTGTTCCAGTACCAGGCGGGAACGATCCAGGTTGACAACTCCGTCAGTGAATGTGCGGCCGCGACCTGCATACCCGCGGAAGAACAGACGATCTTCAGCGCCATCGATGCCACACCGTTCCTGAACGATGCCGTGGATGGAGACGTCGCGAGTTTCACGGCGGGGACGACGATCGACGCCGGCGACGGCAATGCAGCCAACGCACAGCTGAACATCAATGGAGATACGGTCTGGGCAATTTTGTTCTCGGTGGAGATGCCCTGACCGAAATAATGGAGAAATTTATGGGTGTCCTTATTTGAGTGGACGCTGACGAGAAGATTTTTTAAACGGGGGTGTGGACCCCACTGAAGGAGAAAAACGATGAAACGGCAAATAGGTAAAAACCTGCGGCATGTTGCCGCAACTGCATGCGCTGCCATATTGGCAATGTGCAGTTTTCAAACGGCGTTAGCCGAGGACAACACCGGTACCGGTGATATCAACGGCGATTCGGCTGCACTGGCTGACTCGAACGTGTTCCAGTTATCCAGTACCGGTGCTCTGGTACTGGTGAAGACGGCCTGGATGACCAGTGATGGCTCGCCGATCACCAGCGGCTCGACGGTGCCACAGGGCACCAGCGTGGATTTCATGATCTACATCAACAACCAGAGCTCAGTCGCGATCAACGACGTCAGTATCCAGGACGTGCTCGATGTGCTGTTTGTGTATCAGACAGAATCGATTCGTGTGGACAACTCCGTCGGCGATTGTGGGGCAACGTGTGATGCAGCAGAGGAAGCTGCAATCTACGCAGCCGCATCGGCAGTCGGCAACAATCTGGATGCCGTCGATGGTGATACCTCCAGTTTTGCTGGCGTCACTGTTGATGTTGGTAACCAGGCTGTCGGTAACGCACGACTGGATGTTGCGGCGAACAAGGTTTTGGCTGTCGTCTTCACGGTACAGGTGCAGTAACGGGTAACGTTGAAATTGCCGTTTCAATGATGACACCGGGTGGGCGCGGCCATGCAATGGCCGCCGCCCATCTGGTGCATTCCTGAAGCGCAGTTCACGCTCCGTTACTGGTTGCCGGTGTCGGTGGCACTTAGGTGTCCTGATACCCGTTGAGACCAGCTTGAAGCTCTTGTTGCCAAGCACAATTCTGTGCGTACGCAAACGCAAGTTTGCGTCGGTGCTGGTCATGCGCTGGAGAAACTCAATTCGGCGCAAACTGATCGGCCTGTGTACTGTCCTTGTCAGTGCATTATTCGCATCGGCTAGCATTTATGCGGCCACAAACTCCGCGACCGGTGGTTTTGGTGGAATCAACAACGGCACCCTCGTGGGTGGCGATGGTACCGGCAGGGCACGAATCGAAATCAATTCCGTGCAACTTGCGCTGGTCAAGGAAGCGCGCGACCTCGCGGGTACGGTGTTGGCGGCGAACGCCGATGTTAACCCGGGTCAGGAAATTTACTTTGTACTCTACGTCGATAACATTACCGACTTTACCGCCTATCGCCTGAGCATTCAGGACGCGATAGACGAAACACAATTTACTGTCGTTGCTGACAGCCTCGAATCCACGAGTGTCGCAAGCGGCGCCGATGCCGCCACTCGCTGGGCTGGTGCCTGGACGCCACTAACGGACGCATTGGGCGGCCCCGACGACGAGGCATCCATCCTCGACACCGGCGGACCCGCAGGTCCGGATCTGCTGACAGTCGGCGATGTGCCGGGACAGGCAAACCTGCTCCTGCAAATTCCCGCGCGGACGCAATGGGCGATTCGATTCAGGGTGAGGGTCTACTAATGGGCCGCCTCATCCGCCAAATATTCTTTAGCGCGGCGCTTTGCATTCTGCTGCCGGCGCTGTCCGGCGCGCAGGCGCTGCAGAACTCAGGCTCTGGTGAGCTGAATACGTTTAGCCTCGATCTCACGCAGGCGACGATAACGCTGAACCGCCTGCCTATGGTCGATGCCGCCAACTCAAGCGTTACCGTAGATCCCCCGGTGGTTGCAGCGGACGGCATTGCCTTCAGCACGATCACAGTGACCCTGCGCAATGGCAGCAATCAACCGCTGGCTGGCCGCACCGTGTCGCTGGCATCGAGCCGCGGCGTACTGGACGTCATAGTACAACCGTTGAATCCGACCGACGTCAGTGGTGTAACAACTGCAGAAATTCGGTCCGTAAATTCAGGACTGACCCAGGTGCTTGCCACGGACGTCCAGGATGCGGTGTTACTGAACGATCAGCCCGAAGTCGGCTTTGCCCGCGGCGAGGTGCTGCAACTGACCAAGACAGTCAGTCCCGATCGTGCCTCGATCGGCGACATCGTGACCTACACGATCGAGATTCAGAATACGACCGTTAACACAATCGGCAGCGTACGCATCAATGATACGCCCGCACCGGTGCTTGCTTATGTTGCGGGTACCGCGAGACTTGACGGTGCAGCCATTGCAGATCCCGTGCAGGGCTCGCCGATGTACTTCGATATCGGTGATGTGCTGTCGCTCGGTGACACTAATGGCAATGGCGTTGCCGATCCGGGTGAAACCGGATACCGGGTTCTGACTTACACCATGATCGTCGGTGCCGGCGCCCGCGCTGGCAGCTATGCAAACCTTGCGCTGGCGGTCGATGTTTGCGATGCGTGTGCAGTATCAGCACCGGTATCAGCTGAACTCGAAATTGGTGCAGATCCTATATTCGACCTGGGCACGATCATTGGCAAGGTATTCCAGGATCTGGACGGAGACGGCTGGCAGGACAGCGGTGAGACCGGCATCGCCGGTGCCATGGTCGCACTGGACAACGGCGTTTACTCTCTGACGGATACACACGGACGCTTTCACTTCCCGGCGGTTGAACCGGGCCAGCGCATGGTCAAGCTGAATGTAGCGGCAATCGCCGGCAACGCGCGCGTGACCGGCAGAGACAAACAGGTTCTCAACGTGACGCCCGGACTGTTGGCCAAGGCCAACTTCGGTGTCACCTATGACTTCGACAAGGAATCGATCGGAGCTGATGGCGTGTACGGCTTGAGAATCGATACTGCCGCCGAGGTACTTCCAGACCGGGTTACCGGCAGCGCCGGTGATCTGAGCCTCGTCGTAAACGGAGTTAGAGTCAGGTTTACCGACGGCGATGTTGCACTGACCAACGTAGACGCGAACGCTGTCATTCACATCGGTGAAAGCGGCGGGATTGAGCCGTTAAGGTTCGCGATCGGTGGCCAGGTCGTTGGCCAGCCTGTCGACGACTGGACGTTGCATATCTGGCGTGATGATGACGACAACGTCAAGAGCATCCGCGGCAGTGGAGTAATGCCGGACGAGTTGCGTTGGGACGATACCGACGAGATCAGCGAGCTGCTGTTGCCGGGCCGTGTTTACTTCTATCAACTGGAAGCGCTAGTTGGTGACGAACGCATCACGAGTCGCCGCAGCATGTTTGGCGTCAATCGCACGACCGCAATTGCGCTTGAACTCAGGGGCGGCGCCTTCGCTGTTAATTCCCGCGAGCTGACCGGTCAGGCGAAGCGGCTGTTAAGTGACGCGGCGAAAATCATGCGCCAGCACCCGGACGAGGTGATCCGCATCTACGGGCATACGGATTCAACCGGCACGAGAATTGACAACCAGGCGCTATCCGAAGCGCGAGCCAGTGCAGCATTCGAATATCTCGTGGGCGAACTCGAGCTTCCGCCGGACCGCTTCATCGTCAAGGGATTCGGTGAAGATCGCCCGGTTGCGAGCAACACGACGAGCACCGGACGCGAACTTAATCGAAGAGTGGAGATTGTCGGTGAGTTGACGACAGTCGAACGCGCGCGGCTTTATGAAACGCGTACCAACGAACTGTTGGTCGCAATGAATGGCATCGTGTTGGATGTGGATAACAGCGGCCAGTTTACGGAGATTCTGGATGCAGCGGGCACCGACACTCTCGAGCTGCAAATGATCGATAGAATCGGGCAGGGCATCCAGACGATTGTAAAATTGCCGCGCCTGCATCTTGACGCTCTGGCGGATTCACAGCTCCAGCCATTTGTCGATGATGATCCACGCCGCGTAACGCCTGGGCCTGAACCGAATGATGCCACGTACTCATATCGCCTTGCCGGCCACACAGATTCTGGCAACGTCGTGGCGATCGATGGCAAGGCGATTCCGCTTGCTGCCGACGGCAGCTTCGAGCTGCCGCTGCGCCTGGTCTCAGGCAGTAACCGTTACGTACTGAGCGTCAGGAATTCCAGCGGGCTGGTTCGCTATGCGAACCTGCAGTTTACGGTTTCGACCAGCATCGACGGCGAACCCGTGATCGCGGTAGCGCCAATTCCGGAACTGGTACTGCAGTTGCCGCCGGACGGCATTCCGATGCGTAGTCAAAACCTGGTTGTGCAGGGCTTCACGAGTCCGGGCAACAGTGTTGCGTTGAATGATGTAGCGGTTGAAGTCGATAGTGAGGGCAGGTTTATTACAAGCGTGCCGCTCCGCCCGGGCAACAACGAGATTGTTGCCCGAGTGACCGATCCGAATGGGTTTACTGGCGTTATTCGGCGCGATGTCACTTATACAACCGACTCGTTGTTCATCATGGCGCTCGCCGACGGTAAGATCAGCCAGATTCGCCGCACCGGGAATCTTGCGGCCGCGGGTGCAGATATCGATAGTGAAACGATAACCGAGGGCCGGGTCGCGCTGTATCTGAAGGGCACTATACTCGGCAAGTACCTGATCACTGCGGCCTTCGATACCGGCCACAACGAAATCGGTGAATTGTTCAGTGACCTCGACGCGATCGAAAACGAACGCCTGATCACCAATCTCGATCCCGATACCTTGTACCCGGTTTACGGCGATGACAGCACGCTGGTCTATGATACGGATTCGCAGGGCAAACTATATCTCGCACTGAAAGGTGAGCAGCTTGATGCCGTTGTTGGCAACTATGCGTTGAGTTTCACCGACACCGAATTGACCGCATATCAGCGAACACTGTTCGGTGCACATGCAAAATATGAGTCGAAGTCGAGGACCAGCGACAACGGCGCAAAAACCACGGCCGAGGTGTTTGTCGCCAGTATCAACCAGGCACCTGTGCGTGACGAGATCGCTGCGACTGGCGGATCACTTTATTTCCTGAGTCACACTAACGTCGTCGAGGGCAGTGAACAGATTTCGCTACTGGTACACGATCAGCACACAGGCCTGCTGTTGCAACGAATCAACCAGCAGCGCAACGTGGACTACGACATCAAGTACCGTGAAGGCCGCATCTGGTTCCGCCGCCCGGTGTCGAGCGTTCTGGACGATAGCGCGCTGATTGGTTCAAACCTCCTCGCGGGACACCCGATCACGATCCAGGTGGATTACGAAACGCCGGTCGATGGCCTGGAAGCCAGCGTAAGCGGAGCACGTTTCAAACATTTCTTCGGCGAGGGTAAATTCGGCATCGGCGCTACGTTGATCGAAGATGACCGCTTAAGCTCCGCATACAGCCTGCACGGTGTCGATGCCGAGCTTAAATTCAAGGGCACACGCATTGTGGCCGAGTACGCGGTATCCACGGGAAGCGATTCACTCGTATTCAGAAGCAATGATGGCGGGCTGCAATTTGTGCCTGTCACTACAGGTGCTCTGCAGGAAGGAGAGGCTTATAAGATAGCCGCCGAATTCGATGCGGGCCAGTGGTTCGGCCAGCCAAACCGCATATTGGGTAATGCCTACTACCGGCAGCTAACAGATGGCTTTGCATCGAATGGTACCTTCTCGCAAGGCGGCGAACGCCAGGTTGGTGCCGCGCTGACCTACAAGTTTGACGACAGAAATACCTTCCTGTTGCGGATCGATGATATGCAGACGGGGGCAAGCGTCTCGTCGACTCAGAGTTCGTTGCACTGGCGTCACCAGAGGGACAACCTCTCCATCGAGGCTGAAGTTCAGGGCCGCAGCACCAGTGTCGCAAATCAGGAAGCCTCGATCGCCGCGCTGCGCGCGAACTACGCGTGGTCTGATCAGATAAGCACCTCACTCGAACACCAGGTATCGCTGTCGGGAGATGTCGCTTCGCAGTCGGCGGCGGAAGTCGAATATGCGCTGAACCAAGACCTGCGAGTATCGGGCCGACTGGTTACCGGCCCGAACGGCGAAGCGTTTCAGGGAGGCGGAAGCTGGGATACACCGATCGGTCGCCTGTACGTGCAACAAACCATGCCCGGCGAATCGAATTCGGGTGATGCGACCGAGAGCACACTGATCGGTGCCGAAGCACCATTTGGCGCCGGCGGCACCGTGTATACCGAATACCAGTGGGATCACAGCGGCCAGCAGCGTGGTCTGCGCTCCATTGCCGGCATGCGCCGCGACTGGCGCATTACCGAAGGACTGACCTTGCTGCTGTCCGGCGAGCAAACAGTGCTCGAAACCGGAACAGGCAACGCGATGGAACAGAATGCCCTGATCGGGGGCATAAGCTACAGCCTGCACGGCATCAAGTTCAGTACGCGCAACGAATGGCGCCGGCAGCAGGGTGCGACGGAGTTGTCGCAATTCGCGTCGTTCAACTATGGCGAGATTCGCCTGCCCTCCGGTTTCACGATGCTTGGCGAGTACCGGCTCAGCAGAACCGATAATCGCCTGCAGCCGGAGCAGTCAACCGATTTCGAAGAAGCCAGCCTCGGGCTTGCTATTCGTCCAATCGAACACGATCGCTGGAATGTACTGGTCAAGCTTACGCGACTCGACAGCGAGGCGACGCCGGGCCAGGTCAATACGCGTTACGACACCAGCACCTCAGATATCCTTTCAACCGACTGGTCATTGCAGTTAAGCCGCAGCATCGAATGGGTCGGCAAGCAGGCGTTCAAGCGAAAGCTGACCCAACTCGATCCTGCTTTCGAATTCGAGACCAATACATCGCTGAGCATCCAGCGGTTGAATTTCCGCATTCCGCTGGATCTGTCGCTCGGTATCGAGTACCGGCTGCTGCGGCAGAAGGAAGCAGCGGATGAACGGTCCGGTTTTCTTGGCGAACTGATGTGGAACGGATTCGAGCACATCGGCATCGGCGTCGGCTACAATTTTACGGAATTTTCGAGCGACCTTCGCTTCGACAGTGATTACTCGGAGTACGGATGGTTCCTCAGATTGCAGGGGATGTATTAGATGAAGAGTGACCAGTCCATGCAGACGAACGAGCGGTTGAAAGAAACCGGACGCTTCAGTCGTGGTGCGGCCTTGATGGCCTTGTCCGAATTCAGCCTGGTGGTCGCCTCTGTCGCCGTTTTCTTCGTTTTCCTTATGGTGTTGATCAGGGTGTACTTCCCGCAAGGCACCACACTCGGAGAAAACCAGACCTGGTCGACTGCATTGTTGCCCGCTGGCGGAGATGTCGATCTCGAGTTTGGTTCGACTTCTTCATTCGCTGCACAGATTTTTGCCGGAGAAATTTTGACGATTCAACGACGGGTACAACGGCGAGGCGCTAATTCCCTGGCCTGGAGCGAGGCAAATGTTGGTGACACGTTCACACAGAACGACGCAGTGCAAACATTTGCAAAATCTACGGCGATCCTCAAAGTCAACGAACAAAGCCGAATCACAATCGGCCAGAACTCTCTGATCGTATTCGACAAGCGAGCAGCCGATCCATTCGTTTCGCAGCAGGGTTCGGTGTTGGTAATGATCAACGGCGAATTGTCAGGCACATTGACGAGTGACGACAACGTTCCGTTCGAGCTTGGCATACGTCTGCCAAGCAGTGACCTGACGCTGGTACGAAGGGCACAGGATGACGATGTCAAATTTCTGGTCACAGTCAACGACGACCAGTCGACAACGGTAAACCTGCACGGTGGCTCTGCGGAGATCGTGGGCCGCGACGGCAAGCGCATCAGGATCATCGAAAATCAGTCGGTCACGATCGATGCCACCGGTACGCGGCTCACGGTTAGAAATCTGCCGTCAGCGCCGCGGAGCACGGGTCCCGTTAACCGGCGGACTGTGACCTACAGAAACGTTCCGGAGACGATCGATTTTACCTGGGATGCCGTGGTGGGCGCCGATCGCTACCATATTGTTATCGCGCGAGACTCGGGGTTTTCGGACCGGGTCGTGGACGATGATGTGATCGGTACTTCTTTCCGGCACGGCGCACTCGGTCCTGGCACCTATTACTGGCATGTCCGCAGCCGGGTCGCCTGGTCGCAAAGCCGGATGAGCACAGTTCGCCGCCTGAAGGTAATCCAGGATACGGTGCCGCCGAGCCTCGAACTGGAATCGCCGCCGGAAACGGTGGTCGCCGGACAATGGCGCCTGCACGGCAAGACCGATGCAGGCGCTCATCTGTATGTGGACGGCTCGCTGGTGCCGCACGACAACGGTCTCATCGATTACCTGATGGAGCTGAAACCCGGAGCAAACATCATCGTTGTTAAAGCAATGGATGAGGTCGGCAATCTCAATTACGCATCAATATCAGTAAATGCAAAGTGAAATGACCATGAACAAATTTATTTTTCCACTCCGATTGAAAGTACTGATCACCGTACTGGCATTTCTCATGATGGTGGTTGGATTCATCACCGCAACCATGGCGGACCTGTTCCACCAGGACAAGACGGCCTATGTCCGGGACCTGAGTGCGTCCGTGACCAGCGATATCAAGAATGAAGTGGACACAATTCTTGGTGGTTACGTCAGTGCAACGAGAGTGTTGTCGGAAGTGCTGTTTGCCGACTATATAGAGCCGGATGCAAAGCAACGGCTTGTCAAGCCGCTGTTTGTGGCCTACCCGGAAATCCTGGCCCTGGTTACCACCGATCGCCACAATGAGCCGATTTCAATTTACAACGCGTCCGCTGTTCGAGAGGCGGGCATTGATGCGGATGGATTGCTGGATTTTGCATCGGCGCAGGCCATCGAATCGCCCGATACAATCGGCGTATACAGCCTGAAACTCCGCTCGGGAAAACACGCCGTCGCCTTGACACTCGAACACCATCTTTCAGCCGAAGGTGGCACCCGGACCATATCCGCAATCGCGACAGCGGGGTTGTTTCGACGGGCGATTGAACGTGCTGACGCTTTCCAGGCTGTGCTGATCGATGCGCGGGGCAATCCCGTCATCGGAACCGTTGACGCTGATACAGATGTTCGATGGGCGACGGCAATGCTACAGAATTTCGAAAACCTCGAAGACAGTGCGAGTGCTGTCATCAATATCTGGGATGACAATGTCGAGTATTTCGCGGGTGCTGCGAAAATCGAAGTAGGCGGGCTCCACGTCGTGACGCGCATCTCTGTCAGTGCCGCATACCTGACAGCCAGGCAACTTCTCAGTGACCTGATCATTGTGGGGCTCATTATCGTTTTCATCGCTGCAATCAGTGCCGTGGTGGTCTCGAGGAAATTTACCGCACCACTGGAGTCGCTGTCTGCGGCCGTACGCAAGATCGCGAAGGGAGATTTCGACGTGAAGGTCGATATCAGTTCACGGGACGAAATCGGCCAGCTTGCAGATTCGTTTAACAACATGGCCAATGAACTCCTGGAGCGTGAACGCTCGCTGAAGAGCGCGCAGCTGGCGCTGGTGCAATCCGAAAAGATGGCCGCGGTCGGCACCTTGAGCGCCGGGCTGGCGCACGAGGTCAAGAACCCGTTATCCGCCGTGCTGGGTTACGCACAGTTAGCAAAGCGCAAACTGTCACAGCCCGATGTGATCAAGAAGCATCTGGATATAATCGAGAACGAGACCCGGCGCTGCAACGAGATTATCGGCAACCTGATGCAATTCTCGCGGCAGGAGAAAGGGGAATTTACGGACGTTACGATCAATGAGGTGGTTGAAAAGTCCGTGGGTATCGTCGATCACCAGCTCGGCTTGAAAAATGTCCATGTCAATATGAAGCTGGCACCCGATATTCCCGAAATTATCGGCAATTCGAACCAGTTGCAGCAGGTGCTGATGAATCTCGCTATCAACGCGCAGCAGGCTATGGAGCCGGATGGCGGAACTGTCGACATTGCCACATACTTCGATAACGACAACGTTTATATTAGCGTCTCGGACACCGGCCCTGGAATCAGCGAGGAAGTAGTTGACAAGATATTCGAACCTTTTTTCACGACCAAGGCGGCCGGAGAAGGCACCGGTCTTGGGCTCTCTGTAACCTACGGCATCATCCGGGACCACAAAGGAGACATCAGAGTTGAAAGGGCAGACAGTGGAGGCGCCCGGTTTGTCATAGCGTTGCCCTTGCATATAACACGGGAACCGGGATCGACCGGTTCACTATCTCTGGAGAAAGCGTCATGAAAATTCTGGTTGCAGACGACGAACTGGCGATTCGCAGTCTTGTTGCCGAGTTGCTGGAAGACGAAGGTCACGTCGTCACATTGGCAGAGGACGGAGAGGATGCGCTGAAAAAATACCGCGAAGAGCGTCACGAAATCGTTTTCAGCGACATCCGGATGCCAAAAATGACAGGCATTGAGTTGCTCGAAAAAATCAAGAAAATGGGTGAACTCACCCAGTTCATCATCATGACCAGTCATGCGTCGGTCGATAATTCAATCGCGGCGCTGAAAAACGGTGCGTTCGATTACATTCTGAAACCGTTCGAGGATCTGGACGTAGTGGTCGACGCAGCAAACAGGGCGATCGTCGACCTGTTGGCCATTCGTGAGCAGCAATATCTCCTGAATACCCTGGGCCGGCAAAACGAGGAACTGGGCACGCTTAACAAGAAATTTCGAGAGCTTGCAATTCGTGACGGCCTGACCGGTCTTTTTAATCACCGTCACGGTGAGGATCGGCTGGCTGATGAGGTTGATCGTGCACGCAAGTTCAATCGCGAACTTTCACTTTTGTTCATTGATCTCGATTATTTCAAATTTTACAATGATTCACATGGGCATCAGGCTGGTGACGAGGTCCTGCAGTCGCTGGGCAAACTGATGTCCGGTGCGGCACGCGATTCCGACACGGTTGCCCGGTGGGGCGGCGAGGAGTTCATCATTATCGCGCCTGAGACCGATGAACAGCAGGCATGCCAACTTGCAGAGTCGATTCGAAAGAAAGTCGCCGAATTTGCATTTCTGCATGCGGATCAGCAGCCGCTCGGTCATGTATCCCTGAGTGTTGGGGTTGCCACGCTGTCGGATGGCATCGAAAATGCCGAGGAGCTCCTCGGGCTGGCCGACAAAGCGGTGTACAAAGCGAAAGAATCCGGCAGGAACAGAACCGTATTTTGCCGCAGTGAAAATGAAATGGAAGACGTATTACCGGATGAGTGAATTACGGCACCGAGCGAAATCTTATGACTTATTTCCCGGCACCGAAGATAATAGAGTAAGTTATAAAGTCACTCCGGGTATCACAGGGGGAAAGACCAGATGTCTGAGACAATGAACAAGCAAATCCGCCTGGCCAGCCGCCCGTCAGGCTGGGTGACCGAGGAAAATTTCACGGTGACCGAAGAAGCGCTGCCGGATCCGGGTGACGGCCAGCTCCTTGTGCGAAATATTTTCATGTCCGTGGACCCATACATGCGCGGACGAATGAACGACACGAAGTCCTACGTGCCACCGTTTCAGATCGGCGAGGTCTTGCAGGCCGGCATCGTTGGCCAGGTTGTTTCGAGCAACAATGCGGACTATGCAGAAAACGACTATGTCGTTGGCATGCTCGGCTGGGAAAACTATTCCATTAGTGACGGTGCACAACTGCGAAAAATCGAGACAGGTGCAATACCGTTGTCCTATCACCTCGGCATCCTTGGTATGCCGGGCATGACCGCCTATGTTGGACTGCACACTATCGCTCAGGCGCAAGCTGAAGATAGTGTGTTTGTATCCGCAGCGTCGGGGGCCGTCGGCAGTGTTGTTGGCCAGCTTGCGAAAATTCACGGCTGTCGCGTCGCCGGGTGTGCCGGTTCCGATGACAAGGTTGCTTTACTGACTGACGAGCTCGGTTTTGATGCTGCGTTCAACTATCGCAACAGCAAATCGCTGCCGGGAAGTTTTGCCGAGGTTTGCCCCGATGGCATCGACGTCAATTTTGAAAATGTCGGTGGGGAGATTTTCGAAGCAGCACTGTGGAGCATGCGTGATTTCGGACGCGTTGCACTGTGCGGCATGATCTCAAACTACAACGATGAGCAACTGCAACCGGGCCCGCGCGGGATGATGGTGATTATCGGCCGGCGGCTGCGGATCCAGGGTTTCATCGTCACGGACCACCCGGAGGCGTGCCAGGAATATGCTGTAAAAGCTGCCGGCTGGCTGGCCGAGGGCAAATTGCAGTATCGCGAGACGATTGCGGAGGGGATCGAAAATGCCCCGGGCGCCTTCATAAACATGCTCAAGGGCGGCAACACGGGCAAGCAAATCGTGCAGCTCGCCGCAGCCTGACAATGGAAAAAAATCATAAACCAACTTTGGTTGTCCTGGCGGCCGGGATGGGAAGCCGCTTCGGTGGCCTGAAGCAACTGGAGCCCTTGAGCGCGGACGGCAACATCCTCATCGAGTATTCCGTATTCGACGCCATTCACGCAGGATTCGACAAAGTCGTCTTCATTGTGCGGAAGTCCTTTGCTGATGAGTTTGCGAAATTGGTTGAAGACCTGACGAAGCACGTAACCGTCGAATATGCGTTCCAGGATGAGTATGAGCCGCCGGGCATCGATTTGCCCGACCGCGATAAACCCTGGGGCACCGGCCATGCTTTGCTTGCCGCGGAGCATCTGATTGCCGAACCGATGGCAGTCATCAACGCCGACGACTTTTACGGATCATCAGCTTATGCGACGGCCGCCGAATTCCTGCGTGCGCAATCAACGGACTCGAGCCATTACGGCATGCTGGGATATTCCTTACGCAACGTATTGTCCACGCATGGCAGTGTTTCGCGCGGCCTGTGCCAGCTTACAGACAATGGCCAGCTGTCATCCATTCTTGAGCACACAAAGGTCTATGATGCTGAAGGGGAGATTATCAGTGAGGACGAACGGGGCGAAAAAACCGTCTTAGCTGAATCGCAGCTTGCATCAATGAACTTCTGGTTGTTCACTCCGACATTTTTCCCGTTCCTGTACGCAGAGATGCGAATTTTCGCCGCAGAACATCGGAATGAACAGACTGCTGAGTTCCTGTTGCCGGATATCGTCGGCACGCTTTTGCGCAGCGGTGAAGTCACCGCCGACTGTCTACCCCATGACGATACCTGGTTCGGCATGACGTACCCGGAAGACCGCGAAAGTGCGGTGTCTGCCATTGGCAAGATGCATGACGACGAGATCTATCCGACACCGCTGTGGGGTGAGGAAAAAACCGATCTCTGATATTCGGGAAATCGCCACGCAATTCGAATTGGGCGGGACATTGATTGCCGCAGATCGCTACGGGCGCGGTCACATCAATGACACTTACCTGGTCCTTGTTGGAAGAAACGGTGGCGAAACGCGTTTCATACTTCAACGCATCAACCAACACGTTTTCCGCGACCCTGAGTCATTGATGGAGAATATACGGCGTATCACCGAGCACCTGAGATCGAAGATCACGGGAAGCCGCAGCTGTTTGTCCCTCGTACCGGCAAATGACGGCAGCTACTTTTTCCTTGATGAGGAAGCCGGGTACTGGCGCGCATACCAGTTTATCGAGGGTGCAAGTAGCTACGACGAAGTGGCAAATACGACACAGGCCAGGGAGGCCGCCGCCATGTTCGGACGGTTCCAAAGGCTGCTTGGTGATCTCCCAGGACCCCGGTTACACGAGACGATTCCCAACTTTCACAACACGCCGGCAAGATTTTGGCAATTTCACGAGGTCCTTGAGCGGGACGCGCATGACCGCGCAAGGCATTGCGCTGCGGAAATCGATTGTGCGCTGGCGTACGAGGAGGCCGCCGGTGCGCTGCAGGCCCTGCAGGATGCCGGCGAAATCCCGGAACGGATCGCACACAACGATACCAAGCTCAATAACGTGATGTTCGATGAGCACAGCGATAAGGCAATATGCGTCATCGATCTGGACACGGTGATGCCCGGTTCTGTCTTGTACGACTTCGGAGACCTCGTTCGTACCGCAGCGACGCCCACAATGGAAGACGAAACGGATCTTTCAGCGGTCAGGATGCGCATGGATTATTACGAGGCGCTGGTAGAAGGTTATCTCAGCACGGCGATGGGTTTCCTGACCGAAACAGAGGTTGGGAATTTATCCATGGCTGGCAAGGTCATCACGATCGAAACCGGGGTAAGATTTCTTACGGATTACCTGTCGGGTGACGAGTACTTCAGAATTCACCGGGCAGGCCAAAACCTGGACAGATGCAGAACGCAATTTGCGTTGGCGGCATCTATCGACGGGCAATTCGACAAGATGCTAAAAGTGGTGGACAGCGTTGCTTATCGCTCAGAAAGCTGACACTGACTCCAGGGCATCTTCGACAGCAGCAATATCTTCCTCGGTATCCACCCCCGGTCCGGGGCGGACAGACGCGCGGCCGACGCGTACCGTAATACCGAGCCACAACGCACGCAATTGTTCGAGCTTCTCGCATTGCTCCATGTCGCATGGCCCGGCAGCGATCAATTGCCGCAGCACAGCGCACCGGTAAGCATAAATACCGTGGTGACGCAGGGCTGTCTGCATCGTAAGCTTATCCGTGTGCTCGTCGCGAGAGTAGGGGATCGGCGCACGGCTGAAATAAAGTGCGTTGTCATGCTGATCAATAACGATCTTGGCAACGTTGGGGTTGCGCAAATCCTCGTCCGTCTCCATCGGGCTCGCCAGTGTACCCATACCCACCGAGTCGTCCTCCAGCAATGCGGCGCATTCGTCGATGAGCACCGGTGGGAGCAGGGGCTCGTCACCTTGCAGGTTCACGACCACCAGGTCATCGGGCCATGATTGCAGTTCGCAAACTTCAGCCAGACGCTCGGTTCCGGAATGATGGTCTGCGCTGGTCATGCAGACATTAGCGCCGAAACCCCGGGTGGTCGCCTCGATTCGCTCGTCGTCTGTGGCAATCCACACTTCGTCCGCCTTGCTTTGCATAGCAAGACGGTGCACGTGCTGAATCATCGGCTCGCCCGCGATCGGACGAAGCGGTTTGCCGGGCAGCCGCACAGATGCATAACGTGCCGGGATGACGACAACAAAATTCTTCATGCTTATTGTTTCACTGCAGCAAATACTGTTCTGACGGTGAAACCTGAGCTTAGCCGGAAACCGGCAAATATGTCAGCGCAGGCCGTCTTTTTGTTGAGCTGTGCAACTATAAACGGCAAAGTAATCATTGCGAATCACTGCGTGCCCTGAATGTGCTGATACTGGACCTTGCCTACCTGCTGGTATTCATTTTGCTGTCACCGCTGTGGCTGCTGATGCTGGTCTTGAAGCCTGCTTTTCGTGCCGGGCTGCGCGAGCGCTTCATACCGGCTGAGGTCGCGGACCCTGCAGGCAGTACGGTCTGGCTGCACGGGTCATCCGCCGGTGAAATTGACTTACTGCGCCCGTTGGTCGGCCGGATCGCAGAACGGTTCCCCGACAGCAGAATTGTTATTTCCGCGTTCGCCATCTCCGGGTATACGTTTGCCAGAAAGGCATTCCCGGATCACCGGGTAATCTACTTTCCGGCAGATCTGGCGTTCATCATTCGACGATTTTTTCGCGTATTGAACCCGGTCCTGATTATCGTCGTGGAATCCGAGTTCTGGCCCAATTTCTTCGCCGTGGCGGAGCGCTCGAAAATTCCGCTGTGTGTTCTGAACGGCAAGATGTCGGCGAAATCGTTCCGGTCTTACAGGAGAACCGGCCTGATTCCCTGGGCGTTACGGAAAGCGTCACTGTTCGCGGTGCAAACCGAAAATCATGCGGCCCGATTCCGGGGCCTCGGAGTTGCCGCCGCATCGATTCACGTGACGGGCAATATGAAGTACGACCTGGGCGACGATACTGACGGCAGCGAAGAAAGGCGAAAACTGCGTGCGCAGTATGGTCTCAGCGATGAGATGCTGGTCTGGATCGGCGGCAGCATTCACCGCGGTGAAGACGAGGCGCTGGCCTGGGCACAGAGTCAGCTCGTCAGCGACGAATACCAGCTGCAACTGGTGATCGTGCCGCGCTATCCGGCTGAAGCGCCCGCCATCGTCGACGTATTCGATAGACTGGGGCTCAAAGCGGTGTGCAAGACCGAATTATCCGGCAATGGAGGAACAGTTTTCAGTGACCCACGGCGCGTGCTGGTCGTCGACACAATCGGCGATCTGAAACGGTATTACGCGATGTCCGACATCGCATACGTCGGCGGCAGCCTGCATTTCCGGGGCAGTAACAAGGGCGGCCATAATCTTATGGAACCGGCAATTCTGGGTGTTGCTCCGCTGTTTGGACCCTATAATTTCAGTTTCTCGGAAACGGTCCGGGCACTGCTGGAGGCTGATGCCGGGATGCTGGTGCACGACCGGGAAGAGATTGTCAGCGCGCTCCGCGGGTTCCTCGACAATCCGGGCAGCGCCGCGGAGATTGGCGCCAAAGCACGGCAGATCATCCTTGATAATCGTGGCGCTACAGACCTGAATTTCGCGCTGATCGAGGCCGCTATCAGTGGCCGCTGAACTTGCCCTTTTCGGCGCAGCAGTTCACGATACGCCCGTCCAACAACACCGGAAGCGCCAGTACCCATGAAAGCCGTCAAACACGTCAATGTGGCCGGAATCGACTGCGGATCGGATGACCTGTTCCTGATCAGCGGGCCGTGCGTCATCGAGGAAGAATCGATGATGATGAAAACGGCGGAGCGTCTGAAGAAAATCAGCGAGAAGCTCGATTTGCCGCTCATATTCAAGTCATCGTTTACCAAGGACAATCGCAGCTCGCTGGACTATTTCCAGGGACCTGGTCTTGAAGAGGGAATGCGCATCCTGGGGCGAATCAAGAGTGAAATCGGCCTGCCGGTGTTAACCGACATTCACTATCCGGAGCATGCCGCGCCGGCTGCCGAGGTCGTCGACATCCTGCAGATTCCGGCGTACCTCTGTATGCAAACTGAACTTGTGACTACGGCGGCGAAGACGGGCGCCGTTATCAATCTGAAACACGGTCAGTTTATCGCGCCCGAAAACATGATCAAGCCGGTGCAGAAGATCGAGGCGGTTGGCGGCGACAAAATCATCCTGACGGAACGCGGCTATACTTTCGGTTACAACGACCTGGTCGTCGATCCGCGCAGCTTCTTCATGCTCAGGGAAGCCGGTTACCCGGTCGTGTTCGATATCACGCATACGATCAGAAAATACGGAATTCCCAGCAAAGACGCTCGCGGCGGCACTCGCCAGTACCTGAACGTGCTTGCCAGGTCGGGCGTGGCTGCCGGCGTGGACGGGATCTTCGTCGAGGCACATCCGAATCCGCCTGATGCGCTTTGTGATGCCGCCAGTCAGTACTACCTGGATGACCTGGAAGAATTCCTGACCCCCTTAATCGAAATTCACCAGCTGGTACGAAAATTACCGCACTGATCTGCAAGGACCAAAGATGGAGCTGTATCTCGACTCAGTCAATTTCCAGGAAATCGAAGAGGCATTTAATCTCGGTTTTCTCAAAGGGCTGACCACCACACCCACATTCATGCACCGGGACGGCATCACCGATATTGACGGTGCAATCGTCAAGCTTTCCAAGATGGTGCCCGAACTACAGGTTGAGGCGCTCGGTAATACGCACGATGAAATCATCGGCGAAGCGCATCGCCTGCTCGACTTGCCGCTGGCCAAAGAGCCTGTCTTCAAGGTGCCCATTTCCGAGGAAGGCGTTCGGGCTTGCAATACGCTGACCAAAGAAGGTCACCGGGTCAACGTACACCTTATATATACGCTCAACCAGGCGTACATGGCGATGGCCGCGGGCGCTGCATTTGTGTGCCCGCTCGCTGGTCGCCTGCAGGATCAGGGGCATGACGCAAGCGCATTGTTTGAACAGTGCGTCAACGTGGTCAAAAAGTACGATTACCAGGCCAAGATCATGTTTTCGTCCGTGCGCCACCCCGAGCATGTACGGCAGGCGCTTATCGCCGGCGTGCATGTTTGTACGATGCCGTGGGGCGTAATGAAGAAGCTGTGTCTCAATGCGCTCACGACGGTTGGCACGGATCAGTTTGTCCAGCACACGCAGTTGATGACGGTCACAGTGCGCGAAGCTCTCAGGGAACAGAACCCGATATGTAAACCAGCCGACTCGGTGAAGGCGGCAATAATCAAGATGACAGAGTCGCGTCTTGGCGCAGTGACGTTGATTGATGACAACGGCGCTGTCGTAGGCGTATTTACGGACGGAGATCTGCGTCGCAAAATTCAGGAAATAGGCTCTGAAGTCATTGAGATGACGCTCGACAAAGTCGGGTTCTCGAAGAATCCGATATCGATATCTGCGGATGCGTTGCTGTACGATGCAGTTGCGAAATTCGAAGAGTCGAAAGTCGATACGATCATTGCACTGGACGGCGACAAACCGATCGGCATTCTTGACGTTCAGGACGTTGTCTAATTGGGTTTGCCAGGGCTTTTCGAGAATTTCACCGCCGCAGGCGGCAACTTCGTCACTCCTGTCGAGGACCTGAAAAAAAAGGTCGCACAGTGCCGTGCCGTTGTATTCGACTGGGACGGTGTTTTCAACGCGGGTCGCAAGGGCCACACATCATCAAGTGGGTTCTCCGAGGCGGATTCAATGGGCACGAACATGCTGCGCTATGGCTTGTGGCGCAGGCTCGGCGAGCTTCCCTATGCGGCGATCATCAGCGGCGAGGATAACGAAAATGCGATCGCGTTCGCCAGGCGCGAACACCTGACTGCTGCCTATACCGGAATGCGCGACAAGAGGCAGGTCATCGCGCACCTCTGCGATAAACATGACCTGGAGCCAGAGCAGATTGCCTGTGTCTTTGACGACATCAACGATCTCCCGATGGCCAGAATGTGTGGCCTGCGTTTCAGAGTGCGCCGCCAGGCGAGCCCGATGTTCGCCGATTTCGCAGATCGCCGGGAATTCTGTGACTATGTCACCGGTGCGAATGCAAGCAGCTACGCGGTACGGGAAGTCTGCGAACTCTTACTGGGGCTCATGGATTCATATGCAGACGTGATCGAATCCCGGATCGCCCGCGATGACGCGTACGAAGAATACTTCAGGGCCCGGCAGTCGGTGGTCACCGACTGCTATGGGCAACGGGGCGACGTGATCGAAAAGTTGTGAGACGGTCAGTAGCGGGAGGCCAGGAGTCATGAAATACCCGAATCAGGATTCGAAATCCGCAGCACTGTTCAGGCAGGCGCAGAACGTGCTGACAGAGGGCGGATCACGCAGCACGATTCGCATCGCTCCCTACTCGATTTACGTGCGGGAGGCAAAAGGTAAGTACATCACCGATGTCGATGGCAACAAGTTCCTCGACCTGAATAACAATTACACGTCGATGATCCACGGTCATGCTCATCCGGATATCATCGACGCTGCGATGCGCCAGATTAATCGTGGCACCGGATACTCGTTTGGCAGCGAGGCCGAGCTCGCACTCGCAGAATTGCTCTGTGGACGCTCGCCCAACTTCGACAAGATCCGCTTCATGAACTCGGGTACGGAAGCGGTAATGAACGCAATCAAGGCGGCCCGCGCCTATACCGGCAGGCCGAAGATTGCGAAGTGTGAAAATTCCTATCACGGCTCCTACGATTTCGCGGAAGTCAGCCTCGGCGTGGATCCGACGGACCTCTCGACCGGCGATCCGGTTTCGCAGGCATATTCAAAAGGCACACCACAGGGCGTACTGGATGACGTTGTCGTTATTCCCTTCAATGAACCTGAGATTGCACGGCGGATTCTCGACGAGAATGCGGGTGAACTGGCCGCCGTATTAATCGATCCAATCGGCCAGGGGCTGGCGCGAATAGCAGCAAGCGATGAGTTCCTGGCGATGATTGAGCAGTTCTGCGAACAAAATGATGTTATTCATATCGCCGATGAAGTGATCGCGTTTCGGGCTGGTTGGTCCGGTTTGCAGGGAGAACGTAATCTCAAACCACAGCTGACCACGCTTGGAAAAATAATCGGCGGCGGCTTTCCGGTTGGTGCCGTCGTTGGCAACGCGGATGTCATGTCGGTTTTTGAAGCCGATGAGACCAGGGCGAAACTGCCGCACGGGGGGACCTATAATGCCAATCCGGTCACCATGGCTGCCGGGCTCAGGGCGATGGAAATGATGACCACCGATGCATTCACACGGCTCAATCAACTCGGCGACGCCTTCCGCAAGGGGGTTCAGGAGGTGTTTGACCTCTCCGACACGGATGGAGAGGTGCAGGGTCAGTATTCGATATTCTCGATGACCCTGTCAGATCCTGCGCTCGGCGACACCTCCGCTCGCGGCCATGTATATCGCAGCGCCGGCTTGCACCGCTACATGGTGCAGAACGGTTACTGGATGACGCCGGGCATGATCGGCGTTCTGTCGACCGTGATGGATACGGCCGACGTCGCGCCATTCTGCGAAACCCTGCTGAGCGGCATCAGGGAACTGCGCGAGCAAAAAGCAAGCGCAGCGTGAGGCCTGACTTCTAGCCCGTGGTATCCGGTTTGTAGATCGCGGCAAACACTGCGCCGGCCACGATGAATGACGCGATGCTGCTGATGAGCCAGATCGTTGCCACCTCGGCCGGGACCGGATAGATGACGTGCGGATCGATCGCCATCGGGCCCGCCATTAACAAACCGATCATCGTGCCGTAGCGAACGCCCTCCATGATGCCCTTACCTTCATAACCCCTGGTGAAGATGTAGCAGAACATGAACATCATTACTGCCCCGCTCACCATCATCATCCACATCATGTCCATCATCTCGGCTTCGGGCCGGAAGATGCTGGCCAGCTTTTCGTAGGTATCGCCCATCATGACCTCGTGGATCACGAACCCGAGGCCTTGCATCACTATGTATACAACGATCAATCCGATCCAAAACGTCTTGTTTTTCATAATTATTGCCTCTCTGTCTGGACGGTCCCGTAACGCTAGACCCCAAATCGCAGCGGATCAAGCTTATTGACGTCCGTAACCAGCATCGCGAGCGGCCAGACGGGAGGTTTGACTCACCTATGTGCCCGGCATAGGCTGGCGATCCGGTGAAGACCAACAGACGACATTTTCTCGCATCCTTGAGTGCGTTGGCGCCACTCAGTTCGCTCTCGCTAAAGGCAACCGCGGAGCAGGCGATGGCTACGCCGGACTATTTTGCCGATCTTGGGGTGCGTCCGTTCATCAATGCGATCGGCCCCTACTCGTCACTCGGTGGCGCCGCAATGTGGCCGGAAGTCATCGAGGCCATGGACTATGCCATTAAAAACAAGGCGCGCATGACGGACCTCCATGATGCGGTTGGCAGACGCATTGCGGAATTAACCGGCGCCGAGGCCGCGATGGTTACTGCCGGCGCGACCTGCGCGATCATTCTCGGTACCGCGGCCTGTATGACGATGGGCGACGAAGAGAAGATGGATCGGCTGCCCGATACCTCAGGCATGCCAAACGAAGTCATCATTCTGAAGAGCCAGCGCTATTTATACGATCGCTCGATTCGTGCGCCTGGTGCGAAGCTGGTTGAGGTCGAATCTGCCGCCGATATCCGTGCGGCCATCAATGCAAATACAGCGATGTTGTTTTACCTGCTGAATCGTCCGGATGATACGGCGATAGCAATCCCGGAATACGTCGCCATCGCCAGAGAGTATGGCGTCCCTATCATGTGCGATGCCGCGACCACGGTACCGCCGATCGCTAACCTGAAGTTCACCGTGGCAGCCGGGTTTGACCTGATCTGTTACTCGGGCGGCAAGGGTTTGCGCGGCCCCTACAGCGCCGGTCTGTTGCTGGGCCGGCCGGACCTTATTGAGATTGCACGACGCAATGGTTCGCCCAATCATCGTGCCTACGGCAGAAGCATGAAGGTGGCGCCGGAGGAATATCTCGGCATGATGGTCGCGGTCGAGAAAAGCATGACGTTCGATGAGGAAGCTGAATATGAACGTCAGCTGGCAATCGTCGACGCGATGGGACGCGATCTGTCCGCCATGCGAGGCGTTGACACGGTAACCCGTACGCCCGGCCTCGAGGCCCGCGAGCCCTACATCGAGGTTCACTGGGATGCGGAGTTGTACAAAACTACATCGGCCGAAGTGAAACAGGCGCTGCGGGACGGCGATCCCTCGATCGAAATTCGTGCCTTGTTCCTGTCAGACGAACAGATTCACCTGACAGCGACGATGCTCAAAGAAGGTGAGGCGAGCATCGTTACCGCCGGCCTCAAAAGTATCCTGCTGGCGAGCGCATAGGGCCGATGACATTTCGACGTACAATTTTGAAAGGCCTTGGCAGCATTCTCCCGCTGGGGTTGCTTGGCGGTTCTGCGGTTCGTGCAAGAGAAACACCAGCGAAGGCACCCGGCCGCGATTACTACCGGGAACTCGGGGTAAAGCCGTTTATCAATGCGGCTGGCGCCTACTCGGCACTGGGTGGCGCGAGGATGCGACCGCAGGTCACGGATGCGATGCGCTATGCCGCGACGCGCAAAGTCAAGATGAGAGAGCTGCACGACGCGGTCGGCAAGCGCATCGCCGAGCTCGTTGGCAGCGAGGCGGCAATGGTGACCTCAGGCGCCACAGCAGCAATGGTGCTTGGCACGGCCGCCTGCATGACGCTGGGTGACGAGGAAAAAATGCGGCAATTGCCGGATACGACCGGCATCAAGAATGAAATCATCATTCAGAAAAAGCATCGCTACACCTATGACCGGGCGCTCACAGTGGCCGGTGGCCGCCTTATCGAAGTGGAATCCGAAGAAGACGTCAGGCGTGCCCTAAACGCAAGAACGGCAATGATGTTTTTCCTGAAGCCCACACATATTGGCGACAATATTCCGGCGGATCAATACGTGACGCTGGCGAGGGAACTGGGCGTTCCCAGCTTCTGCGATGCGGCTACAACGACACCACCGGGATCAAATGTCGTTGCGGGAGTCAGCGACGGATTCGACCTGATCTGTTACTCAGGCGGCAAAGGTTTGCGCGGGCCTTATAGCGCGGGCCTGCTGCTGGGGAGGGAGCACCTGGTTCGATACGCAAGGCAAAATGGCGCACCGAACGACATCTCGATCGGCCGCGGCATGAAAGTATCGTCCGAGGAATATCTCGGCATGCTGGTCGCCCTCGAAACCAGCCTGGGTATCAGCGAAGAAGCCGATTTTGCGTATAAGCGAGAGCGGTTCAGCCACATCATCGACCAAATAGCAGATTTGCCCGGCGTTACAGTCCGTGTGTTCGTGTCCGGGAGCGAGACGAATGAGCTTTACCTCGACATCGACTGGGATACCGGCATCATCAAGCTGGACCGGCAGAAGTTCATTGATGCGCTACGCGCCGAAACACCTGCGGTCGAGGTGCGCTTGCTGTTATTCTCTGGCGGCAGAATTCACCTCTCCGCAACCGTGATGGACGACGGCCAGGATGTCATCGCCGGCCAGGTCATCAGGAAAGTCCTGCTGGAACATTCCTGAGCCGTTTTCAGCAAACTATTCCGCGAAGCAATGCATAAAAAGACTAAATCGCTCCTGTGGTCGCTGCCACTTATTCTTTGTGCATGCCTGAATGCACATGCCCATGGCAGCGTGGGACTCGCGGACGATCAGTGCGTGATTCAAATAGGTTTCTATTCCGCGCATTTTGCGATTTATCAGCCACAGACCAGTAAGCACGAGGAGTACTGCGAGGACATTCCGGAGATCACCGACAGCATATTCGTCATCGAGTACCTGCATGCCGTCATGCGCGAGGTGCCGGTCGACTTTCGCATCATCAAAGACCGCGAGAACCGGGGGAAATTCGTCAGTTGGGAGGATATCGAGAAAATCGACGATCTCGATCGGGACACGGTGTTTTACCAGTCTCCGCTCACCCGGCCTGACGGAGTATTCCTGGTCCATCACGAATTTGCCGATTCCGGCGATTACATTGGCATCGTGACGACAGCGCATCCAACACTGAACAGGACGTATACGTCGGTATTTCCGTTTCACGTCGGAGAAGCCGCCTGGGGGTATGTCCCGCTCTTTGTCGGCATTGCACTCTTGTTGCAAATCAATTACTGGCTCATGACCGGCGGATTTACGCGCTGGCGGAACCAGCGCAAGAGAGCAGCGCGGAAATGAATCATAGGCGAATAGTCGCATTGTGTGTTGCGGCAGGATTGCTGATGCTTGCGGCAGTCGGACTCGCACAGGAGCATGGCGCGAAGAGCTCGGACAAGGAGATGTTTCTCATCAGCTACGAGTCCGGGCTGCAGCCGATTTCAATCAACCGGATTCACAACTGGGTCGTCCACGTCGAAACATCTGACGGCAGTCCGGTCGCCGGCGCAACGATAACGCTCATCGGCGGCATGCCCGATCACGACCATGGGCTACCGACGCTGCCCCTGGCGACAAGATATCTTGGCGATGGTGACTACCTCGTTGAGGGCATGAAGTTTCATATGAACGGCTGGTGGCAGATAACGATTTCGATCACCGTCGCAGGCAGTAGCGACTCCGTGACGTTCGATCTGCAACTTTAAAGAACACGATGCAATTTCCACGAAAAATCGGCGCCATACTCGCCATCACTATACTGCTGGTGGGCGCGGCGCTTTGGTTCATGCGGCCACCGGCGCCGGGGGCATGGACGGAAGCTGAAATCGAGCTATTGCGATCGCTTTGGATCGGCAGTCTGCCGCCGGTTCCGGCAGATCCGGGCAACGCCGTCGCCGATGATGCACGCGCTGCCAGGCTCGGCCAGCGGCTGTTTTTCGATACACGCCTCAGCGCGAATGGCGAGGTAGCCTGCGCCACCTGCCATCAGCCGGAGCGCTTGTTTACCGATGGCCTGGATGTCGCACAAGGCATTGCCCGCGGCGAACGCCACACGATGAGTATTGTTGGCGCAGCCTACAGTCCATGGATGTTCTGGGACGGACGCAAGGACAGCCTGTGGTCGCAGGCGCTCGGCCCGCTCGAAAACCCGATCGAGCACGGCGGCAATCGTAAGCAGTACGCGGAGATACTGGCCGCCGACGAACAATACCGAACGGAATACGAAGCGGTATTCGGCGCCTTGGGCGGGATGACCGATCATGAACCGGCGATCACACAAGTATTCGTGAACATGGGCAAGGCAATTGCAGCGTATGAGCGCCTGTTGATCCCCGCGGATAGTCGTTTCGATCGGTACGTGCAGGCGCTGCTAGCGGATGACGAACGGCAATTCGACTCGATTCTGAGCGATGATGAGGCAGCAGGGCTGCGCCTTTTTATTGGCGATGCACAATGTATCAACTGCCACAATGGGCCGCTGTTCACGAACAACGAGTTCCACAACACGGCGGTATTGCCGGCGCGTGGCAAACTGCCATCGATGGGACGCGTCGCAGCGGTACGTGAAACCCGGGCCGATCCGTTCAATTGCCTGGGTCGCTTTAGCGATGACCCGGATGCAAATTGTGCCGAGCTGAGATTTGCCAGAACCGGCGACGATTTGATTGGAGCGCACAAGACACCGTCCCTGAGAAATGTTGCATTGACAGCGCCGTACATGCATGCGGGTCAGATGAATTCACTGGTGGAGATCATCGAGCAGTACGACCGCGCACCACTAGCGCTGGTCGGGCACAACGAGGCTAATCCGCTGAACCTGTCACGCAATGAGCGAAAACAACTCGAAGCGTTCTTGCACACGCTGAGTAGCCCGCTGGCGACATCGCCCGAATGGCTGGCAGCACCCACCGCCGTCCGATAAACATCACCGGGCGGACTGCCACTGTCGTTGCGTCGGAGCCCTTCTCAAGCGGGCGGCCGCCAAACTTCGGGTGGCCATCTCGTGGTATTTACAGCGCACAAGCGGCTGGAATCGGATCAGGAACATTCCATCTGGGACTGTCGACATCCGAAAAGCTGTCGGCGTTCAGGCTACCGCCGCGCCGGCGCATCCAGTCCGCGATGGCTTCTCGAACCAGCGGTGTATCGCGAACAATCGGAAATCCACCCTCGGGAATGATCGGCGTTAATACGTCATCGCCGCCGGTCGCGAGGAAATCGGTGGTCATGACCGCGAGCATTTCCTGGTCCTCAATTTCCGAGCCATCTTGCCGGATCATTGTCACGTGTAACTTATTATCGTCGCAGGCGGCGAATACGCGAATACCCGATATGCCGGCGCGTTTGTCCAGCTTGAAAACCTCGCGCTGCAAAACGCGGCGCAGCTCGGCGCCGGTCAGGTTGAGTTGCACGACGACATTGTCGAACGGGTACATTTCGTAGATGGAGCCGTAGACAAGATCGCCTTGTGGCAGATCGGTCCGTATGCCACCCACGACGTTGTGAATCAGGACATCGCCGCCAACGGCGTCCAGCATCACCTCGGTAAACAGGTGTCCTATGGCCGAGTTCGAACCGCCCGCTCTCGTAATCGGGGTTTCGAGATACACGCCGAGTTTTTCAGTCTTCAATTCACTGGCCCGCTGCGCGGCGTATTCGGCGATTTCGCTCACCTTTGCATCCGGCGACACGATGCGGCCGCTGTAGCTGGCAACCTGCGCCGAGCCGGTGACGTCATTCGCCGACACACAAAGCCCGCTAGTGTTGTCCACGTAGCCACAAATGGGCTGCGGTGGAAAAATTTCACGAGAATTCAATCTTCGATCAGAGCGGTTAAAGACGTAGTCAACGCGCCCGAACGCACGCGTATTCGAATAACTCGATGTAATTGCTATGCCATTGACCTCGTGAGCGATACCCTCATGTATGTGACCGGCGATGATCTGATCGACCAGGCCCGCTGGCAAATCGAGCGCTACCTGCATGATTTCACCGCTCAAATCACAGGATGACAGGTCCTGCGAATCACCGAAGCTTTCACAGGTGCTGCCTGCATGCGCAGTGACAATGATAAGGTCAGCACCAGCTTCTCGTAATTTCTTCGCCTCACGAATGGCGGTAGGCGCCAATGGCGCAATTCTTAATTCCGTGGTGTTGGCCGCAATGGTGGTAATCAGCGCCCGCTCCGTCATCAGGCCGATAATGCCGACTTTAATGCCACCGCGGTTGATCAGCGTCGAAGGCTTTACGTTGGGCCAGTTCACCGGCTGCCCGGTTGTCCTGTCGATCAGGTTGGCCGCGAGCAACGGGAAGTCTGCTTCGGTGGCGCGGAGTTTAAGCGCCCCCTGTGCATCGTCATTTTCGTTTGCCGGGGTTGCCTTCGGACCCACAGGACCGAAATCGAATTCATGATTGCCGATTGCCGCAGCGTCGTAACGGAGTACGTTGAAAACAGCAACAACGGAGGCCCCTTCGTTGAGATTCGACTCGAGCGTTCCCTGCCACATGTCGCCTGCGTCGACCAGCAATACCGCGCCATCGTCGCCAGCCCGGGTGTCTCGCAAGTTGTTAACGTATCCGGCAAACAGCGCCAGGCCGTGATTGCCATCGACCGGCAACAATGCGCCATGCACGTCATTGGTGCCGAGGACGGAAAGTGTGATGGTTGGATTATGCTCCTGCGCCGGTTGACAGCCGGTCACCAGCAACAGGATCGCAATTATTACAGAGAATCGAATTCGAACAGATCGCACCACTTAACTCCTTTATTTGGCTCCCTGACATACCCTTATAACTTATTCTTGCTGCCTGGCCCGATCATGTGTCTTACGCTACCCGTCAATACGTTATAAAGTAATGCCCGGCACAGAAGAACAGAAGAGCCAGGGGAAATCAACGCGTGCCAGGTTTGTCCGAAGTCACCGGGAGAATTGCATGTCAGAGGCTGCGCGGGAACAAATGAGTGGCGGCGGACTGCAGCGGACGCTCGGCGTCACGGACCTGGTGTTCCTTTATATTGCGGCGATTCTCGGCATCCGGTGGCTGTCGACCGCAGCCCAGATGGGGCCGTCCAGCCTGGTCCTGTGGTTGTTCGCCGTCGTTATTTTCTTCATACCCTCCGGGCTGGCCGTCATGGAGTTAAGTTCCCGGGATGCCGGCGAAGGCGGCATCTATCTGTGGGCGAAGGCCGCGTTTGGCGAACAACACGGATTCATTGTCGGCTGGACCTACTGGATCAACAACCTCTTCTATTTCCCCGGACTGCTGCTCTTTATCGCCGGCGCTTTCCTGTTTCTTGGCGGTAGCGAGTGGCTTGGACTTGGTGAAAGTGCCTATTACAACGCTGCGTTTTCGCTGACACTGTTATGGCTGATCATCGGCGTAAATATTATTGGCCTCAGTCGCGGCAAGTGGATTCAAAACGTTGGCGCCATGGCGACCGCCGCAGTTTTTATGCTTCTGGCAGTCGGCGGCATATGGGCGTGGGCCGAGCACGGCAGTGCGACGGAATTTACCCTGCCGTCGCTGGTGCCGAACTTCGGGCAGTTCTCGACCCTGACCTTTTTCGCCACGATGACATTCGCCTTCGCCGGCCTGGAACTGGGGCCGGTCCTGGGTGGGGAAATCAAGAACCCCGAGCGTTCATTGCCGCGAGCGATGCTCATTTCTGGCCTGATCATTGCCACGATCTATATTCTTGGAACGGGTCTCTTGATGGTTGCAGTGCCGCAAGGAGAGATAAACATCATCACCGGCATTCCGCAGGCGCTTGCTGCAATCGGTGATCGCATTGCTATGCCTGGTCTTGCGATCGCAGGCGCGCTGCTGGTCGTGATGAGTTCAATCGGCGGGCTGGGTGCGTGGTTCTCCGGCGTCTCCAGAATTCCCTACGTGATCGGCATCGACCGCTATTTGCCGGCGGCACTCGGCAGGACCCATCCGAAATGGGGAACGCCACACATTGCGTTGATTACGCAAGGCGTCGTAGTGACGTTGCTGATGATTGCGGCGGTGACCGAATCGACGATTGAAGAGGCCTACATCATGTTGCTCGATATGACCATCATCCTGTACTTCATACCGTTCATGTACATGTTCGCAGCGCTGCCCACATTGCGCAAAAAGGCCGCCGGAAACAATGCGGGCGTCAGCCTGGTGCCCGGTGGCAACGCCGGCGTCTGGTTGTGCAGCGGACTCGGCTTCAGTGCGACGTTGTTGTCGGTGGTGCTGGCAATGCTGCCGCCGGCCGGCTCGAGCGATCCGCAAATGTTTGTACTCAAGGTTGGTGGCGGCTGCCTGCTGTTCATCGTAGCCGGCCTGATTTTCTACTATCGGAATCGCTCGCTGGGGCGAGCTCCTACGAAATGATTCGCGGCCACCCTTCATAGGAGCCCGCCCCCGGGTCGTAATCTTATTGAACGACCTCGACTCTCTTTTTAATGATCTTGATGTGCTTGCCATCGGCACCGCCGCTGCCGTCAATGAATGTTACCTCGTCGTCACGACCTGCTGACTGCAATACAGCCTTGATGCTCTCCCGGGTGGCCGCATCCAGTGGTTCGCCGCTGATGATCGTCACACCGTCGGTATCATGACTCGTCAACAACTGATGGTCACCGATGATATCGATATCGATATCAGAGGAAAAATCAGAGCCGTCCACGTCAACGAATGCCATGTACGCACCAAGGTTACCCATGTCCGGGATCAGGACGGTCTCGCCGTCGATATCAAACCTGAAACCTTCCGCCTCGCGAGTAATCAGGACAGAGCGGCCCGACTCGTCGATGATCGAGTGCGTTTCGCCGAGCTGCATGCCGTGCATGTCAAAGCCGGAATCGTCGCTAATCCAGTGAAAAGTCGTGCTGTCGTCAGACGAGGCGCCTGCAATAACGATCTTCAGCTCCCGCTTCTCCTCGACCTCGGCCAGCGCCGCTGCACCGAATATCAAGGTCACGGCCAAAGCCAGTAGTTTTATTATATTCATCGAATTCGAACCCCTTTGTTTGTTTGTATGCTAGCAGTGATGCCCGGGCCGCCGAATTCGTCGCAACCTAATCCGGGCAATCCAGCCGTTGCCGGTTAACTACAGTGCCTGACAGGACGCCGGTGTATTGACTATCCCTGATCGCCAGCTTGCCGTTGATCAGCAGGTCGCTAATTCCCGTCGAAAGCTCGGTCGGGTGCTCGAAATCTGCAACCGGTCTGAAATTATCGAGATCGATGATCGCAATGTCGGCTTTCAGGCCCGGCCGCAGGTAACCCCGATCGCACAGGTAAAAGAAATCGGCAACCAGCCCCGCGCTGCGATGAACAAAATGTTGCAATGAGAACAGGGATTTCGTGACCACCATGTCCTGGTAGGCCTTGGGATAGCTTGCATATTTTCTTGGATGCCCCCCTGACCCATCCGAACCGGTCATTACCCAGGGCTGTATCGCAAGCGCGTCAATGTCGTCCGGATTCATGTTGAAGGATGCGATCGACGGGTCTCCACCGCGCACCACCTCCACTGCGGCATCTACAGGGTCGAGGTTCATGCGTTCGGCGATTTCCCCGAGCGTCATGCCGCGCCATTCGCTTTCTCCCGTGATCAGCAGCGACTCGTCGCCGCCACGCCGCCAGAGATTGGCCTCCATCTCTTCACGGATACGATCCTCGAGGTCCGGATTTGCAAGGCGTTCAAACATGGCTTGCTCCGAATCCGCCATGACCCATCTCGGTATCAGTGAGCTGCTCAGGCTGGTCCCGGATGCGCGCCACGGATACTGATCCGCCGTTATCTCGACGCCTCGATCCCGGGCGGCGTCGATCAGGGCGATGATGTCGCCGCTCTGCCCCCAGACGTCGCGGCCGAGGGCTTTCAGATGTGCGATATGCACCGGGATGTCTGCCTTTTCAGCAATTTCTATGACTTCTTTAACCGCACCGAGCAGGCCAATGTTGTACGAACTTTCGTCACGCATATGCGAGTCATAGACGCCGCCGAATTCTGCAGAAATTTTCGCCAGTTCGATGACTTCATCCGTCTCTGCATAACTGCCTGGCCTGTAGAAAAGGCCGGTTGACAAGCCAAGCGCGCCGGCACGCATATCGTTTGCGACAAATTCCCGCATTTGTTCGAGTTCTTCATCGGTGGGCGCGCGGTCTTCCAGGCCAAGAGTTTTTTCGCGGGCGGTGCCGTGGCCGGTGAAAAAGGCAACATTTGAACCGATGCCCTGCCGTTGCATGATGGCCAGTTTGTCTTCGAGATCAGGCAGGCCGCGGCCGTCGTTACCGACAAATACGGTGGTGACGCCCTGGGTCAGATAGTTGATATTTGCCTTGCTGGCATCGTCGAGCAGGTCACCTTCCGCGTGCGTGTGCGGATCGATGAATCCCGGCACTATAGTTTTCCCCGCTGCGTCAATGATCAGGTCCGCAGTCGCGTCGGGGGGCGCATCCATCGAGACAATACGGTCCCCGGAAATTCCGATGTTCGTGTTGCGCGCAGGCTCAAGCGAACCATCGTACACGGTGCCATTGATAATCAGCACCGAATAACGCTCTTGCACATCCCCCGGTGGCGGCGAACACGCTGACACGGCGACCAGCGTAATGACGGTCAGCACAGTCTTGGGAAATGTAATCATGGTTTTCTGCACAATAGCCTGACTGGTCCCATTACCTGGAATCTGCGGACGATCGAAGCGCTGCAGACTGTGATAAAACGTAATTTCGTATAGCCTCCGACTGTTCGGCGTCGAGCTGTGAAAAAGCCGGCATGCCGTTGGCGCGTCGCGCGCCACCGATCACGATTCCGTGCCATGCAGCATGCGTGTCTGCCGAGGAATAACGGAGATCGGGAACGGAGCCGCCGAAGCGGGCCGACGCGTCCTTACCATGGCAGCCGCCACAGCTGCTGGCGTACAGGTGCTTGCCGTTTGCAACCACTTCTGCCGAGGCCACAAGTTCGGGTTGCTCCGGAAGGGTTCGGGCGGCGCGCTCGGTGGAGGGGAATTCGCTGGCGCCGTCAAGGCTGAACGCGAGCAGCCTGGTCGGTCCCTGCGACTCGTTCGTGGCTCCGAGTTGCGGATAGACGAATTGAATACCGCCACCGGAGCCTATCGGTATCAGGATATATTGTGTGTCGTCGATCGCGTAACTCACCGGTGCCGCCGTGATTCCCGAACCGGTGGCCAGCGACCACTTTTCCTCGCCCGTACCGGCTGCAAAAGCGGCGATTCGCCCCTGTGCATTACCCTGGAATACAAGGTTGCCCGCCGTTGCCAGCACGCCGCCATTGAACGGCAATGGGTGCTCCACCGTCCAGCGCGTGACCTGTTGCACCGGATCAAACGCAATCAGTTTGCCGGGGCTGAACGATTCTCCGTCGACTTCGGTAAACAACTCCAGTGTATCTTTGTAATCACCATCGTCGTAATCACTGACTACGCTCGGAACGTCCAGTACCGGAATATAGAGAAGCTCATGCCCGGGGTGCCACGCCATCGGTTGCCAGCTGTGCGCCCCCCACATGTTTGGCCAGATAGCAACCGTGTGCTCGTCCGCACGGTTCCAGAATTCGCCCTCTACGTCATAGACGGGGCGGCCGGTTTCGAGGTTGATATGGGTCGCCCAGTTGACCTTTGCGTACTTCTCAGCAGAGAGCAACTCGCCTGTCAGCCGGTCCAGTACGTACTGAAAACCATTCTTTGGTGCAACAAGCAGTGTCTTGCGATCTTCATCGCCAATCCTTAAGTCAGCGAGGATGATGTTCATCGTCGCGTTGTATTCCCAACTGTCTTCCGGAACCGTCTGGTAGTGCCACACATACTCGCCCGACTCTGCATTGACCGCCAGAATTGAAGACGTAAAGAGATTGTCCCCGCCGTCGGGGCTGCGATACTGATACACGTAAGGCAGCGCGCCGGCAGTACCGAAAAACAGCAGATTGGATTCCGGGTCGTAGGTCATTTCGTTCCAGTTGCTGCCGCCACCGCCGAATTTCTCAAGTGCATCTCCGGACCATGTAGCCGCCGCCATCTTCATTGCGGGCGACGTGTTTTCTTCTGGCTTGTCGCTTGGCACCGTGTAGAAGCGCCACAGCATTTCGCCGCTTTGCACGTCGTAAGCGCTCACGTAGCCACGATTTTTATCACCCGATTCCGAGCCGGCGTTGCCGACAAATACCTTGCCGCCGCCAACATAGGGCGAATCCGTGATCGCGTAACCGAGTTGTGTGTCACAGGTCTGTTGCGACCATCGCTCGCCACCTGTAGCGGCATCCAGACCAATCAACCGGCAATCCGCAGTGGTTACGAGCACCATGCCGTCCCAGACAGCAACGCCTCGATTGACTCTTGCGGTCCATGACAGGTCAGGGTCGTCAGCAAACGCCTGCCGAACGTCCGGATCGAAGCTCCAGTTGACCCGACCGTCTGCGGCATCGATCGCATACACAATCGAAAACGCGCCGGAAAGATAGATGACGCCGTCCACCACAATGGGTGTCGCCGAAATTCCATCGGGTATTGGCAGATCTAATGCCCAGGCAAGGCCGAGATCTGCGACGTTCTCGTCGTTGATCTGTGAAAGAGGGCTGAAATGTTCGCCGCGAAAATTGCCGCCCTTCAGGAACCAGTTTTCACCGGTCGCGGATTCTTCTAACACGCGCTTGTTGGTAACCTCACCTTCCGCTGCCGCAGACGACACGAGAGTGAACACACTGACGGCGGTCATCAGGATTCGAACAAGTAGTCGATTCAGAATTTCTTCTCCACGGCATTCCGGCATTCGCTATTGTACCGCCTGATCGCATATTATTTTGAATCGCGGCTGAAGCCGCGAACCGATAAAAGAATCCTCATATCTACAACGGATCCCGGTAGGTATCGACCGCTGGTAAGGCCGCGCCAGTCAATCCCTCAGGCTCTTCCTCGGCAACCACCGGCATACGCAGCGTGCCGATGCCGTCGATCGTCGCCTCGACGACTTCGCCCGGCTGCAGGAAACGCTGGACACCACGTACCGCCGTGCCCATGCCAACGCCGCCGGATGTTCCGTTACTGATCACGTCGCCCGGATACAAGGTGATAATTGACGACGCGTACTCGACCAACTCCCACAGGCTGTGAATCATGTCGCCGGCGGTCGCTTCCTGCATCTGCTCGTCCCCGACTTTTAGTGTTTGCCGAAGTATCTTCATCGGGTTGCCATAGAATTCTTTCGGCACGATCCACGGACCTTGCGGCGCGAAGGTGTCGTGGCCTTTACCGACGAACCAGTCGAGCGTGAATCGTGCACCGCCCGGCGGCCTGCCGCCACGGTCTGATATGTCGAGCGTCACCATGTAACCGAAGATATAATCTTCCGCGTCGTTGGCGGATACATACTTGGCCGTCTTGCCAATTACAGCGCCGAGTTCCACTTCCCAGTCGGTTCGGTTTCGACCATAAGGAATAACGATCTCATCGCCGTTGCCAACCACTGCGCCGCGGCTCGGTTTTATAAACAAATATGGAATGCCGCGCTGTTCGCGTCGCAGTCTTCTTGCTTCTGTGCGTTCTTCCTCGGTGCCGGCTTCCTCCACATGGCTGTAGAAGTTGACGGCCGCGTTGAGAATCTTTCCCGGATACATGATCGGCGGCAGCGTCCGCAAGTCGCCGACGTCATGCACGTAGTCCGGACGGTCGTTGCCCAGGCTGTTGCTCGCCACGAGGTGGTTGACGATCTCGTACAGCCTGCGCTTCAGGCCATAATCATAGCGGCTGATGAGTTCCAGCATATCGGCTGGCAGGGGGATTACCGGATACGCAGAATTCCTCTCCAGCGCGAGGTTTGCCGCATCTAATTCCACGATCAGGCTGTCACGCAGCACGATTCCCACCGTCGGCGAACCATCGATCTCGAAAGTGCCGACCTTGAATGGTTCTGCGATCGTCGCCGGCAAGGCCGCTGACGGCATTGCAAGCATAATAAGTAAGGTAAGAAACAATGGTTTGCGCATGATGTCCCCCGACGATGCCGCGATTGTTGTTATTGAACTGTTTGTACTGCCGGCGGGTATTTCTGTCAAGCGAGGCGCAGTGAACCCATATCTGCATTGAACCAATACCAGCACCGCGTATTATCGGCATTCGATCAGGTAAAGGAAAATGCAATGCGACTATTGTCGATTTACCTCCTGCTCTGTTGCCAATGCGCGATCGCTGCCGAGGCACTCTCGTTGCCGGACTGGAGCGGCGTCTGGGAGCGATTCGAGGGCAACGGCGGCATCTTCGATCCCTCGACCGTCGAACCGAAAGACGGGCGCGCCGGCAGCCCGGGGGTGCGTCAATTCCCGCCGTTAACCGATGCCTGGGAAGCCAAGTACAAGGCAAACCTCGCATTGGCTGCAATAGACAGGTTGCCGGACCCGATATCCTTTTGCGGTACGCCGGCCGGGTTCCCTCGCTTGCTGGCGCTGCCGGACGTCTACGAATTTATCGCTCGGCCCGAGCAAACATGGATCATCACGGAAAACGGTCCCAACATCATGCGCATTTATACCGACGGCAGGGATCATCCGCCGCCTGAGGAAATGTGGCCGACATTTACCGGTGATTCAGTCGGACACTGGGAAGGACAGACACTCGTTTTCACGACCGTCAGCATGATTGGCGAGAAAAATACGGTGCTCGATCGCAGTGGCCTGACATTGAGCAATCAGGCCCGCGTCAGCACGCGCATGTTCATGACAGAAGAAGGGCTGCTGCGTGCAGAACTCACAATTGATGATCCGGTCGCACTGCGCGAGTCGTGGCACGTAGTGCGGCATTTCCGGAAGTTGCCGGACGGCACGCGGGTTTATGATTATGCCTGTGCCGAAAACAACAGGAACCCGATAACAGAATTCGGCCAGACGCTGACGCTCGACGCGGAAGGGAATACGATTGATATCGTCATTGACAATAAGCAGAGTAATTAAGATGCGATCCTTCCTCAGCATGCACAGAACCGCAATCACGATTGTGTTTGCTGCCAGTGTCATCGCTTTCGTACCGATTTCCAGACCTGCAATGGCGCACCACTCCAGCGCTATGTTTGACAAGTCCCTGGTTCGTCAGGAATCGGCAACGGTCAGGGAATTTCAGTGGACCAATCCGCATGTGTGGATACAGCTTTACATTGAAAACGAAAGCGGTGAGCAGGAGGAGTGGAGCATCGAGGGTGGTGGTCCCAACAGTCTTTTCAGAAAAGGCTGGAGACCAAATTCCTTCAATCCGGGCGATGTTGTCGAGATCAAATTCAATCCGATGCTGGACGGTTCCAGGGCAGGCTTTTTCGTCGGTGCCAGGCTTGCCGATGGCAAGACGCTCGGCAACTGGTAAGCCGATCCGGGGCCTGACTCGTTTCCCAAGAGGTTTGTTGATGAAACAGGTTTTTCTTTTGTTAGCTATCGTACTCGGCGTTTCCGACGCCGTTGTCGCACAAGAGAGCGTTACCTTGCTTAAGCCGGAGCAGGTGTTCGACGGTGAGCAAACACATGCCGGCTGGGTCGTGCTGGTCAAAGGGAATTTCATTCTGTACGCAGGCGATGCCGATGATGCGCCTGCCACGGATGTCGACAGGTCCATCGACCTGCCTGGCCAGACGCTTCTACCGGGCCTGATCGAAGGTCATTCGCACATCCTGCTGCATCCCTACGATGAAACCGTCTGGAATGACCAGCTATTAAAAGAGTCGATAGCGGAGCGGGTCACTCGTGCCGTCAACCATGTCAGGAGTTCCCTGATGGCCGGTGTCACGACAATGCGCGATCTTGGTTCGGAAGGTGCCGGTTACGCGGATGTCGGTGTGCGCGATTCTATCAACAAGGGAATTATTCCCGGCCCGCGTTTGCTGGTGGCCGGCAAGGCGCTGGTGGCCACCGGAAGTTACGGGCCGAAAGGGTTCCATGAGGGAGTCGATGTTCCGCTCGGCGCGGAAACCGCGGATGGCTATGATGACCTGGTTCGTGTCGTGCGCAGCCAGATCGGCAGAAACATCGACTTCGTCAAGGTATACGCGGACTATCGCTGGGGGCCCGACGGTGCCGCATCGCCGACATTTACACAACGTGAGCTCGAAACGATCGTCGAGGTAACGAGGAGCAGTGGACGGCCGGTTGTAGCGCATGCGTCGACGGCTGAGGCAATGCGCAGGGCAATCCTTGCCGGCGTCGAGACCATAGAGCACGGCGATGGAGCAACGGCCGACGTCTACAAACTAATGGTTAAGCACAATGTGGCGCTTTGCCCGACGCTGGCTGCGGGTGATGCCATTGCGCAGTACTCGGGGTGGAACAAGGGCGTCGATCCCGAGCCGCCGCGGCTACAAAACAAAAGGCGAAGCTTCAAGGCAGCACTCGATGCCGGGGTGACGATTTGTTTCGGTGGGGACGTCGGTGTTTACCCGCACGGCGACAATGTTCGCGAGCTCGAGATGATGGTGGACTACGGCATGTCCGCCGAAGATGTTTTGAGATCCGCGACCTCGATCAATGCCGGCCTGTTTCACATCGCCGATAAAGTTGGGCGAATTCGCACCGGGCTGCTGGCAGACATCATTGCGGTAGAGGGCGATCCCGGGCGTGACATATCCGACCTGCGCAATGTGCGACTGGTGATGAAGGACGGCGTGGTTTACCGGCAGTGACTGGATCATGCGATGAGTGAATCATGGGGGCCACATGATGTCGGCGGTCAGGAAGGCGGGCCGGTCGATTTGTCAGAGCACGATATTGCGCATTGGGAATGGCAGATCGATGCCATGGTGCGGCTCGCGCTCAGCAAAGGACTGATCAGCGATTTCGCGGAATTGCGCGATGGCATAGAACGCCTGACGCCGGAAGATTACGAGAACTTCACTTACTATGAACGCTGGGCTAAATCACTCGCGTATACGCTCGTGTCACGAGGCATCATCAGCGAGGTGGCGCTGGCGGAAAAAGCCAGGGCGATTCGCGACCGGCAGCAAGCGGAGGCTGCCTCATGACGGCGTCAAAGTTTACAACCGGACAGCGAGTGCGAATTGCTGATCGTACGCCGCCCGTCCACCATCGGGTCCCTTCATACGCGAAGGGGAAGGTCGGCATCATCGAGCGTGTCTGTGGCATGCACGGTGAGCCGGAGAAATTTATCCGTGGCGATGGAAAACCTGCACAGCGGCTTTATCGCGTGACCATCCCGCAAACGGCATTGTGGAAACCCTATGACGGCACGGCAAGTGACATTCTCGAGATCGAGATATTCGAACATTGGCTGGAGCCGGCGGAATGACAGGCCACGATCACACGCGAACGTTTCAAGCGGATCACCCGGAACCGACCAGTGACGCGGCGCGCATCGGGCTGGCGCTGCGCGAACTGCTGATCGAAGCAGGGCATTACACTGTGGATGAGGAACAAGCGGTGATCGCCGCGATGCAGGGTGCGTCACCCGAAAACGGTGCAAAAATTGTGGCGCGTGCCTGGACTGATCCGGCGTACCGGGAACGGCTGCTCAACAATGGTGGAAAAGCCCTGGAGGAAGCCGGCTTCGACATCGCGCCTTATGAATTCACGGTGATGGAGAATACCGGCAACATCCACAACGTTATCGTTTGCACGTTGTGCTCCTGTTATCCGCGTTCGCTGCTGGGTATGTCGCCTGCCTGGTACAAGTCCAAAAGTTATCGATCGCGCGTGGTTCGCGAACCACGCAAGGTCCTGGCCGAATTCGGTGTCAAGCTGCATGAAGACGTCGACGTCAGGGTGCACGACTCGACGGCCGAATTGCGCTACATGGTGTTACCGCAACGGCCTGCCGGTACCGACGGCTGGTCCGGGGAAAAACTGGCCAGCCTGGTCACGCGGGATTCGCTGATCGGAACGCAGCGTGATTTGCGGGTTCGGCACCGAACCCGCAATAAACTATAAAGCTATGACCGGCACCGAGCCCGCACATGTCGGTTCCTACTACGCGGCAACCGTCAACGACCATACTGAATTCGCGCCTCTGCGCGGCGAGCACAGGGCAGACGTTTGTGTTGTCGGCGCCGGGTTCACTGGCATTTCCACGGCACTTCACCTGGCCGAAAAGGGTTACAACGTGCACGTCGTGGAAGCCCAAAAGGTTGGCTGGGGCGCGTCCGGCCGCAACGGCGGTCAGTTGATTGCAGGAATCAGCGCGGAAAAGCGGCTGGCAAAAATGATGGGCAAGCAGGCGGTCTGGGATCTGCGCTGGGCAGGGCATGACATTATTCGGCAGCGAGTACGCACTTACGACATCGACTGTGACCTCAAATATGGTTACCTCGATGTAGCGATAAAGCCACGACACATCCGCGATCTCGAGAACAATTGCCGTTATCTGGATGACAATAATTTTTCGCACGAGCATCGACTACTGTCGCAAGCCGAAACCCGTGACCTGATTGGCACTGATGCATACCTCGGCGCATTGCTGAATATGGGCAACGGACATTTACATCCGCTGAATCTGTGCATGGGGGAGGCGCGCGCCGCGGTTACAAACGGGGCAACGATTTACGAACAGTCTCCGGTTACCCATATTGAACACGGAAGTAAAGCCGTCGTTCACGCCGACAGCGGAGCAGTCAAGGCGGATTTCGTCGTAATCGCCGGCAATGCCTATCACCGGCTTGAACGAAAACTGCGCGGGCAGGTACTACCTGTCAACAGCTTCATTATCGCCTCGGAACCCTTGACCGCCAAGCTCGTGCGGGAGATCAATCGGGATGATCTCGCCGTTTGTGACCCGAATTACGTTCTGCAGTATTTCAGACTCAGTGCCGACAAACGCCTGCTCTTCGGTGGTCGCTGCAATTATTTTGGAATGGACCCACTACTCATTAAATCGCAACTTGTGCCGCGGATGCTGAAAATTTATCCGCAGCTTCGCGATACCCGCTTTGAATTCGCCTGGGGTGGGTCGATCGCTGTCCCCGTCAATCGGGCGGTGCAGCTCGGCCGCGTGGCGCCGAATGTGCTCTACGCGCAAGGCTACTCGGGGCACGGCGTTAACGTTACGCATGTGACCGGGCAGATCCTGGCAGAAGCGATCGCAGGAACGTCTGAGCGTTTTGATGTGATCTCACAACTGAAGACCATGCGAGTGCCTGGTGCTGCAACTTTTTCCCGGCAATTGATCACGCTGGGCATGATTTACTATGGATTGAAAGACAGGTTGTAATTTCGGGGGAGATAGAGCATGAGAGCTTTTATATTAATTGCAGTTGTAGTCACATTTGTTCCTGCAACCCGGCCGCTGCTTGCCCAGGACGAAGATCCATCCTGGGCATGGTCGGAGCAGCGTATCGCGGATGCAGTCAACAAGGTCAGGGCTGGCCGGGATCTGACTCCCGATCACTGGCCGGGCGGCGCACGGGTTGCGGTATTGCTGTCGTTCGACGTGGACAATGAAACCATCTGGCTGCGCAATGGTGATACGAGCATCGGTGGACTTTCACAGGGTCAGTATGGTGCCCGCGTCGGGCTCGGCCGCATCCTGCGACTCCTCGATGAGCACGACATCGGGGCCTCTTTTTTCGGTCCGGCGATCAGTTTCTCGCTCGCACCTGAAATGATCGAAGCGATCCAGGCCTCCGGACGCCATGAGATTGGAGTTCATGGCTGGATTCACGAGAGAAATGCGCTGCTGCCGCGCGCCGACGAAGAGCGGTTATTGCGAATGGCCGTCCAGCGCATGACAGAGTTGATTGGCCAGCGGCCGGTCGGATATCGCGCGCCGTCCTGGAATTTCTCCGACAACACACTCGAACTATTGATGGAGCTTGGTTTTCTGTATGACTCGTCGCTAATGGCGGACGATCGGCCGTACGAGATTGTTGCCGACGGTGAGTCCACCGGATTCGTAGAGCTTCCGGTCGACTGGATTCTGGATGACGCGCCGCTCATGAATCCGCTTGGCGACCGCTATTCAAATCCGCGCGAAGTGCTGCAGGTGTACAAAGATGAATTCGATATTGCGTATGAGGAAAGAACGGTATTTCTGCTGACCATGCACCCGCATTACATCGGCCATCGATCGAGAATCGTCGTGCTCCGCGAACTGATTGAATACATCAAAACCAAACCAGGGGTCTGGTTTGGCACCCACGAAGACGCGGTGCGCTGGGTCAAAGAACAGGCGGGAATGGATTAAATTCCCGCCATTTTCTGCCCATATTGATGGTTCTGATTATTCGCCGACCGTGTCAGCCACCGCTCGATTGCAGGCATCACTGACTTCTGCCTTATTCTCATTTAGGCAAGCAAGAATCCTGCCTTCACCCATCGCAACACCGCTGCAATGCGTGTCGATATCGGTTGCGCACTGACTCGCAATATATGCTGTCGCCGTCGCAATTTGTTCGAGAATCGTTGCGGCCTGGTAGAACGCGTACTGGCATTGTCCCGAGATTTTATCCTCATGCGCGGCCATGCAGTGCAGCATCCGGCCTTCGCCCGGTGTTACCTGGCTGCAATAGGACTGGATGTCGCTCTCGCAAGCTTTGACCAGGTGTTCGACCAGTGAGTCCTGCGCCATCGATATCGAACCGATGAATAATCCGGCAGCAAAAGTCAGCAAGGCAATTGTTTTCTTCATTTCATTCTTCTCCCATCGTTTTGGTGTGTTGGTTGTTTTGTGTTTAGTAACCGTTTAGCCTACCTGCGGCGCTCGTATTTGACGACCTGTCGCGGCCCGACTTCGGCGCCGTAAATATTGCCGTCAGCGTCTACTGCAACGCCCTCGGCCGCCGTCGTTCCGGCTTCGTCCGGGTTTTGGTTCGGGTCTGGGATATGCATGGTTACCCAACCGTCGAGGGCGCTGCCAATGTAAATGCCGCGCGCATAGCCGCGATTGAGACCCCAGGTCGTATTGGATTCCGAGTCGGCCGCGTACAGGATATCGTTGCCGTCGATAAACAGGCCGCTCGGCCGGCCGAACTGTGTCCAGGTTTCGATGTGATTGCCGTCCTGGTCAAAAATCTGCAGACGGCTATTGCCACGGTCGCCGACAAACAGGCGGCCCGTCGAATCCATCGCAAGCGCGTGCGGGTCACGGAACTCACCGTCTTCCTTGCCCGTGGTGCCCCAGGTCTTGATGAAGTCACCATCGCTGTTGAACTTCATCACGCGATTGTTGCCCTCGGCGCCGTGCCCGTCGACAACAAAAATATCGCCATTAGGCGCAACCAGCACATCCGATGGCCCGTTGAACTCGTCGAGACCATCACCTGCAACGCCGGCTTTACCGAGACTCATCAGCAATTCGCCGTTGGCGTCAAATTTATGCACCTGGTGACCGCGGCTGCCGTCACCGCGCGCATCCGTAACCCAGACATTGCCGTCGGCGTCGACGTGGATGCCGTGCGGCCATACAAATACGCCAGCACCAAAACTCTTCAGCAGTTTACCGTCCGGATTGAAAAGGAACACGTTGTCCAGCTCTGTACGGTCGGTGCAATCGTTCTGGCCACAGCGCTCTGCCACCCACACATTGCCGTCAGCCGTCGTGTAAACCGCGCTCGTCGAGCCCCATTCACGGCCGATGTCTCCCCAGCCAGGTGTTGATTTGAACGGATTGCTGGCGGCGAAGCAGGCCGCACCTGCGAACAGCAATGCCGCGCACGCAGAAATACGAAACTTGCTCATTGTTGTCTCCCCCGGTTTTGAACCGGGAATAATAACTCAACAGGCACCAAAAAAACGGGCCCCGAAGGACCCGTTTCTATAAGGCTGATACCTCTTACTCAGCTTCCATCTCTTCCAGCGCTTCCAACTCTACCAGCAAAGCCAGCGCTTGATCACGGAAGAACGGCAGGTTCGCCGACAGGGTATTGCGGTAGGCCGCCCGAGTGGCGAGATCAACGGCTTTATGCCCATTGCCGAGATTCTTGTTTGCCACTGCCGCCCAATACAGTGCAATAGGATCAAGCTGGTTAGCCTGCGCCAACTCCGCCGCCGAGGTCTCATGGTCGCCGTTTGCGCCGGCGAGATATCCGGCGAGCTCATGAATCCGGCGCCGCTCGGAGGCCGTGCCATGAGCTTCTGCTGCCGCAGTATACTCGGCCGTACGCGATGCCGCGGTTTCGAGGTCGTCGTCTACGATCGCCGCAATCGCTGCTTTGTACAGATAAGTCCGCTCAGCCTGCGCTTTGTTGGCGTCATTGATATTCGATTCCTGACGATGACTAAGCGCAGTTTCATAATGTTCCAGGCCCTTGGCGCCTTCTCCTGAAATCAGCATCATGTCGCCCAGGTACTCACTGATGCCTCCCATTGCAGCGTAATTGCCCTCGGTGCTTGCCATCGCATACATTTCCTCGGCAACCGCAAGGGCAGCTTCGCTATTACCGGCAATCAGGTGAGCGGTAACTGACCGGTACATTGCTCCACGCTTCTCGCCATCGGTTCTCGCCGCGGCCAGCATTTCCGCAGCCGCTGCCTGCGCGGCTTCAGCATTTCCCTTCAATGACTCGTTAATCGAGATTCCGGCATACGCGGACGGAAAATTCGCGTCTAGCTCAAGTGCCTTGCGATAGTTTGCAATCGATTCGTCGTACTCACCCATTTCCATCAGCAGCTCCGCGTACGAATCGTAGGGATTCGCTTCGTTGGGAATAAGCTCCAAGTAACGGGCGAACGCCGCTTTTGCTCCATCAAGATCGCCGCTGCTTCGATGTGCGTATCCCAGCGAGTTAAAAGCAGCCGCAAAATCCGGGTTGATAGAAGTGGCATGTCCGAAGTGCTTAATGGCTTCTGCGAAATTTTGCTGCCCGTTGTAATAGTTGGCGAGTTGCACGTGAGTCCGCTCGTCTTTTGGATACATTCCCAGCAGGCTGGTTGCCGCGTCCAACTGGGCGGCCTGGTCATTTTCGGCGCCTGCAACCAGGGCACGGATATAGAGTTGTTCGCCCTCGCTGCTGTTCGCTGCATTGTACTCGGCCTCTCTCACAGACCTGAAAAATGCTGCGGCTGTTTGTGACGTTTGCGCGAGCCTGACATAGCCCATCGCGAAATCAGGATCTGCCTCTACGGCTTTCGCAAACTCTTCGTTCGCTTCGACAAAATGCAGGTTGTCTGCTAACGCGAGCCCTGCATCGTACAGAGCACGGGCTTCATTAGATGACGTCGTCACCGGCACTTTCTCCGCCCGTGTCATTTCCGCGGCCGCACCTTCGTCAACCGACCCGGTCGTTGCCTGTTCCTGGGGCCCGCAGGCTGTCACAGCGCATGCCGCGAAGCAAAACAACATCAGGCGTAAGATCCCATATGATTCAAAAGTACTCATGTCGTATTCCTTCTTATTCTGGTACTGACAGGCGTCGTGGCGATTTTGGTTGCCTCCCTGAGGAGGACAATTGTACTCCTTTCGCGATCGAAATCAGTATGGCGGCGACTACGTTGTGCCCTGATTTCAAGCTACCGGCTGGACTTCGCCGCGAGAATAGGTAAATGCCGAGGTTTCGGGAGTTGCCTGCTTATTCGTGCGAGAAGCTAGTCATCTTGCCTGAACACGAGACCACCTTTCACCACGACATCAATGTGTTGCAGAACACTGATGTCGGAAAGCGGTTCGCCGCGGACTGCGATCAGGTCACCGAAGCGCCCTATGGTCAACGTACCGACGTCCTCGTTCCAGCCTATGACTTCCGCGGCAACCGAGGTAGCTGCCTTGATAGCCTCCATGGGCGTCATCCCACGTTGCACCATGATGACGAATTGCTTTGCATTATCGCCGTGCGGATACACGCCGGAATCGGTACCGAACGAGATTCGCACACCAGCTTCATGCGCTCTGGTGAACACCTGCCGTTGCGCTTCCGTCGTCTCGTCGTTTTTCCTGATGAATTCTTCAGGCCAGCCGTCCTCTCGACCGACGGTTGCAATGTAACTGCCGTTATAAATGTCCATCGAAAACGCAACATCTTTTTCCAATGCCATCCGGATCGCTTCATCATCGGCAAATGTCGCATGTTCTATGGAGTCGACGCCCGCGCGGATTGCGTCCTTGATCGACTGCGCACCGTGAGCGTGTGCTGTGACCTTGATGCCGGCTGCATGAGCAACCTCGACCACGGCCCTGATTTCTTCTGCTGTCATCTCTGGTGCACCGGGTACTCCGTCAAAGGCAAGTACCGCTCCCGACGCGATAACCTTGAGCACGTCTGCGCCACCTGCAACCGCTTCTTCCGCCTTTTGCCGGAACTCATCCGGGCCGCGGGCAATCCCCATTCGCACCCGTGCAGGGATTTCGCTTTCTTCAAATCCGGGAATCACAAGGTCACCGCCGCCGGCAGGAATCGTCAGGTAGTACCCCGCGACCTGCATGCGCGGCCCGATGACTTCGCCGCGATTGATGCGATCACGCAGATCGCGGCCCGACCAGCCGACATAGGAACCGACATTGCGAACGGTCGTAACACCGGCTGCCAGGGTAACTTCGGCGTTAACCCGTGACGCCTCTCTCAATTCGCGCGAACTGATCGTGTAAAAAACGCTCAAATCGGCTGTGGAGATCGGCTCAGCGATGTGAGTGTGCGTATCGATGAACCCCGGCAGGCAGGTGTAGCCGGACAGATCCAGATCGACATTGCCGCTGCCGGAACTAACCGACGTGATTCTGCCGCTTTCAATGACGACAGTTTGCATCGTCCGCGGTTGGCCGGCTATGCCATCGACCAGGATGCCGCACCGAATCGTGATATTTCCGCTGTCCGGTTCGAAAGGCGCGGTGACGACGTCCCGGGCGCAGGCAGTTCCAAGAATCGTGCAGAGAATTACCGTGGACAGCAGTCGATAGGTATCCTGATTCATAACGATTCTCCGGCCGCGATCGGCAGCGAGATGCGATCGCCCGGGTCAGTGTAATGGAAGGGCATATCCCGCATATCTTTCCTGAAACATGGCAGCGTAAGAAATGGTAAGTTTTGTTTCTCCGGCCCTGATAAAAGCAAGATTACATGAAAACTATAAAAACCGGCTTATTGTTGTTCACCACTTTCCTGTCCACAGAAGGCCTGCTTGCGCAGGACTTCGGCTCCTTCGAATATCGCAATGTCGGCCCATCGAGAGGAGGACGGGTGACTGCCGTCGCCGGCACGGTTGTCGCGCCGTCGACTTTCTATCTCGGCGCGTCCGGCGGTGGCGTCTGGAAGACGGAAGACTACGGCACGACATGGAATGTCGTGTCCGATGGTTACTTTGAAACACCGTCGATCGGAGATATAGCGGTCGCACAAAACGATGCCAATATTGTCTACGTCGGCACCGGGTCCGATGGTTTGCGCAGTAACGTGATTACTGGCAAGGGCATGTACAAATCCATCGATGGCGGAGCGACCTGGGAGCACATCGGCCTCAGGGAAACCGGACACATCGGTGCGGTCGAAATCGATCCGACCAATCACAACGTCGTGTGGGTCGCTGCCATCGGCCAGGCGTTCAACGCCAACGAGGAACGTGGCGTATACAAGACGGAGGATGGCGGCAAGTCCTGGAACAAGGTGCTCTACATCTCGGATACCGTCGGTTTCTCGGACATCGAACTGTTGCCCGGCAACCCGAACATTGTTTTCGCAACTGCGTGGAAGGCACAGCGCAAGCCCTGGACGATCATCAGTGGTGGCACACAGGAGGAAGGCGGTCTTTTTAAATCCGTGGATGGCGGCGCATCCTGGGAAAAGATTACTGAAGGATTGCCACAGGGCCTGATTGGCAAGATCGATCTCGCTATTTCACCGGCTGACTCGAGCATTGTCTATGCGCTTGTAGAAGCGCCGGACGATGAGGGTGGTCTTTTCAAGTCTGTCGACCAGGGAAAATCCTTTGAGCTTGTTTCAACTGAAAGCTCAATCAGAACCCGTCCTTTCTACTATGCCAACATCGAAGTCGACCCGAAGAATCCGGACGTCGTTTATGCGATGGCGACCCGCAACATGAAGTCCGTTGATGGCGGCAAGACCTGGGAGCGCCTGCGGCCGCCGCATGGCGACAACCATGACATGTGGATTAACCCCGACAACCCGGACCTGTTTATCCATGGCAACGATGGTGGCGCCAACGTGACCCACAATGGCGGCAAGACCTGGTCGACACAATTCAATCAGCCGACCGCGGAGCTGTACCAGGTCGAGGTCGATGACCAGTATCCATACTGGCTGTATGCCGGACAGCAGGATAACTCGACGACAATTGCCGTGCCGAGCATGCCGCCGTTTCGGGCGCAGGATCCGGCCGCCTGGCTGGTCGATGCCGGTGGCTGCGAAACCGGCCCCGGTGTTCCGAAGCCGGGCAACCACAACATCGTCTATTCGAATTGCAAGGGGCGGTTCTTTGTCTTCGACAAGCGCATCGGCACGGAAAAAGGCTACTATGTAGGCGCTGCAAATTTATATGGCCACAATCCGCGGGATCTTCGCTACCGCTTTCAACGCGTGTCGCCGATTCACGTGTCACCACACGATCCGAATGTCGTGTATCACGCCTCGCAATTCGTGCACCGGACCATGGATGACGGCGAAACCTGGGAAACGATTTCGCCTGACCTGACCGCGTTCGAGCCTGATAAGCAGGTAATCTCGGGAAGCCCGATTACTCGCGACATCACCGGCGAGGAGTTTTACAGCACGATCTACTCACTGCGTGAGTCACCGCTGCAGGCCGGCGTTATCTGGTCAGGCGCAAATGACGGGCCGGTTTACGTGACTGAGGACTTTGGCGAATCGTGGCAGAACGTAACACCGCGCGGGCTGCCGCCGGGCGGTCGCGTCGACTCGGTCGAACCGTCGCCGCATAACGCTGCGAAAGCCTATATCGCCGTACTCCGATACCAGTTCGGTGACCGGAAACCTTATATATACAAGACCGGGGATTTCGGCCGGCACTGGCAACTCCTGACTAATGGCCGCAACGGGATCCCGGCAGACTACCCGACGAGAGTCGTACGCGAGGATCCGGTGAAAGAGGGACTGCTTTTTGCCGGCACCGAGTTCGGCATGTTCGTGTCGCTCGATGACGGTGAAAACTGGCACGAGTTTCAGCAGAATCTCGGCGTGACACCAGTTACCGATATCAAGGTGATTCGTGGCGATCTCGCGATATCCACGATGGGCAGATCTTTCTGGGTGCTGGACAACATCAGCACCTTGCGTCAGGACGCGTTTCAGGATTCCGCAAGTGACATCGTCGTGTTCAAGCCGAAAGACAC
>Ga0209987_10000028_pt1 | contig 57519 bp, 48 predicted proteins | sample N074metaG_FD_182134 | JGI IMG/M metagenome (GOLD analysis project Ga0209987, IMG submission 182134) | Deep subsurface microbial communities from Kermadec Trench to uncover new lineages of life (NeLLi) - N074 metaG (SPAdes) (version 2) | ecosystem: Environmental > Aquatic > Marine > Ocean trench...
TTGGGCCTGCTGGAGCAGTTCTCTCTCTGAGTCCACATGGTCGAGTTCCAGTGTCTCCCAGATGAAGGAAACCGTTCTGGCGAAATAAAGAGGCTTGAGGGCCTCGACAATCCCCAGTTGTTGATGGCGATCCGACTGGGCTGCATAGGCGGCTAGAAATGAGAAAACAATCTCAGCCCAGGCCGCGGCCGAAATTCGAAGCATCCCTCGCTGGAACATGGCCTCGACTTCAGATCCCAGTTTTGTGGGAAGGATCTCCAGAACAAGATCTTGATGGATAGAAAATTCTTTCTGAGCTTTCTCTTTTAAGGCCTTGTAATCAATGCTCAACGATTGAGGCCGCTTTGCCAGGTGCTGATTGTAGGCGATCACCGGTGGGGATTGGGGGCTGTGCAGATTGGGCTTCCAACTCGATATCGATAACTGACGAAATAGAGTGTCGACCACCTGGGTAAACATCTTCCCAAGTTTAGGAGCGCTGGGTTTGTGAATCTTCGAACCCAGTGCCACCTGTGCCAGGGAGAACCCCGACAGCACGGCCTCTGAGGTCATAAAGATGTCCACTCCATACTGCAGGACGTTCTCATCCCAGTCTTGACTCATCCAGTGCCCCAGCAGTCTTCCGGAGAAGGCGAAGTCTCCACCGATAGGTTGTCGAATATCACGGCCCAGCACACTGTAAAGGAGCGGATAGCACAGCTGGTTGGTGATGGTCCCGTCGTATTCATTGCGGCAATAGAGGGGGGTGACGAAATCGAAGCCTTTAAAAACGGTCCGCCCCAGGTATCGCACCCACTCCGGGCGAATACTTCGCAGGTCCGCGTCCACAACAACGACCGCTTTGGGATGATAGGGCAACAGATAGTTGAATAGATTCCTGAAATTGTTCCCCTTTCCTTTCACCCCGGCTGGTGTGGAGAGATACACCTTGGGAATACGGCCGCTATCAGCTGCTATAAAGGCGTCTTTGGTTCCGTCTTGGGAAAAATTGTCGGCGTTAATGATCACCGTGTTCAAATCAGGAAAATATTTCTCTAGCCCTGTAGCGACCTGGCGAACCACGAATTCGATGTTGTCTGCCTCGTTGTAGGATGGAATTCCTACAGCAAGATCTAGCGTATTGACATTGGGCATAGTAGGCTCCTTGTAAAGAACAATGCTGGGTCTTTCTTTTAGCTCCATATGGAGTAATGCGAAAAACAGGGGAAAAAGGGCTCACCGTCACCCACTTCCACACATAAAGAGGTCCCCCCATGGCGAATTTTGATGGGATCGTGGTGGGTGCCGGAGTAGCCGGTTCCACCACCGCTGCATTGCTGTCCCGACAGGGTTTTCGCGTCCTCCTGGTTGAAAAAGCGACCTTTCCCCGAGAGAAAATATGCGGGGAGGGGCTTATGCCGGCCGGGGCACGTATCCTTGATGAACTCGGAATCCTTTCCGAGCTGCGGGCCCAGGGAGCTCAGGCCTTCTCGGGAATCCATTTTCACCTCCCCCGAGACCGTTGCCTTGAACTGAACTTTGGTGAAGTTTCTCGAACAGCCCAGGGATGGGTGGTCCCCCGGATGATTCTGGATGAAAGCCTGGCCCGGTTTGCGGAAAGACAGCCCGGAGTCCAATTGTGTGAGGCCTTTAGAGTATTGTCCGCTCAAACCGGCCCAAGCCAGGTGGAAGTGACCGGCCTCTATCAGGGTCAATTACAGACCCACAAGGCAAGGTTGCTGATCGGGGCCGACGGTATCCGATCCCGCTTTCACAACGGGTTTGGAATTGACCGCCGGAAACGGCGCACTCGCAGATTTGCCCTGCGGACCTTCTACGACCAACTACAGGGAACGGGCATGGTTGAGGTCCACTGCTGTGAAGCAGGAGAAGCCTACGTGGCTCCCATGGGCAACGGATCGGCTCGGATCACCCTGCTCCTTTTTGGCACGCCCCACCGTCCCCGGGGAGCAGCCTTGTCGGACCTCTATTTTGAAAAGCTGGGTCTCTTTCCAGGCCTGATGAAACGGCTGAAGAGTCCCTATCCCCAAGGCCCAGTCCAAAGCACTGGAGCCGTCAGCTTGGAAGTCTCGCGCTGTCACGGCCATCGACTGCTCCTGGTGGGCGACGCCGCAGGAGCCGTCGATCCGGTCACGGGACAGGGTATGACGGTGGCCTTAAAAGATGCCCAGTTGGCCTGCCGGTTTCTCAAGGAGCGACTTCACGAAGACAGGCTCAGCGAGCAGGATCTTTGCGAATACACTCGAGCACGCAACGGCTACTTTCGTCCTGCTTTTCAACTGGCTCAAATGCTGCTTTGGGCCGTTCAATACCCTTTTCTGGCCCGCCAGACCCTCAAGGCCCTCTCTCGCAACAGGACCCTGAGACAAGCAGTCCTGAGAATGGCAACGCTGTAGGCCCGCAGGCTAAAGCCTGCGGCTCTGATGGAGCGAGTCAGAACCGAGCCGTGGGCTTTAGCCCACGGGCCCAGTCGGTTTCAGGCGGAAAGCTGGCGGATCTCCTCTTGAAACCGCTTCATGAAGGCCATTTTTTCATCATGGGGCAGGAATGACGAGCGAATACCTTGCAGTACAATTCGGTGCACTTCTTCCCGAGTCAATTCAAAGAACTGGACGGCCTTCTGATATTCTTCGCTCAAAGAAGTCTGGAAAAGCCCGGGATCGTCGGTGTTCAAGGAGACCGGTACTCCTCGCTGGAAAAGCAGCCCAAAAGGGTTGTCTGAGATGGGCTTCCAGGCACCGGTCAGGAGATTACTGGTCAGGCAGACGTCCAGACCAATGGCGTGTTGGCGCAGATAATCCATCAGCTTTGAATCTCGGGCGGCCTGAATACCGTGTCCAATGCGATTGGCACCCAAAATGAGGAGAGCATCCCACACCTGCTGGGCGTCGCCAATCTCTCCGGCGTGTACATGGATGTAGAGCCGATGAGCCCTGGCCCAGGAGAAAATCTCCTGATATTCCTTCATCTCAAGAGACTTCTCATCGCCGCCAAGACCGACCGCCACCACGCCCTGGTCTCGGAACTCCTCTGCCAACTCAGCGGTTCGCCGCGCCCATTCGGGTCCAAACTGACGCACACAATCCAAAATCCACCGAATCAGAGTCCCTTGAGTCGACTGGATCTGCTGGCTCCTCTCCAGAAGAGCCTGAAGAATGTCCTTGCCGTCTCGTTCATATTTCCAGGGAATGGAAGGTGTGTAGATGATCTCGGCATAGCGAATGTTTTCCTGGGTGAAGTATTCACCCAGCCCATCCAAGACCTTCACGTAGTCGGTCGGCTCCCGCAGGTGTTCGCAGACAATTCGATAAGTCTCGAGAAAGCTGTAGAAATCCTCATACCGAAAGAGCTGTCGCTCGAGTTCTTCCTCACTGAGCGTGCTGTACTCCGTTCCATACCTCTTGCTCAAATTTCGAAGGCCGGAGGGAGTCACCGAACCCTCCAGATGAAGGTGCAGCTCAGCCTTGGGGAGGCTTCTCAGGTACTGAATGCTGAAGGAATCAGCCTCTGGAAGATTTGCCTTCTTAGAGCGTGACCCCAAGTAGTTGAAGCTCCTTGAGATAATCGATGGTTTCTTGAGAAATAAAGTTCTCGTAGGTTTTCAATTCTTTTTCGGCTGGGGCCCGCTTTCTCATTTCGTCCCAGCACATGGGGGAAACAAAGATGAGTTCTGCTTCCTCGATGATCTTTTCGATCAGGTCGTCGCGGTTAATGGGTGCAATCCAAAACTGTTTCTCAGTTGAAGGGTGGTAGATATTCATGAAGATCTCCCAGGAGGCATGCATCGTTTGCTCGTCCTGGATCACGATGGCCACCTTGCGATCACGGGCCGCCTCCAGGATCTCTGTATAGATCTCATGGCTGGGCTTGATTTCCACAACTTGCTTGCCGTACTCCTCAGCCAATTGCCGGACCTCTTTCATATGCCAGCTGGTGGTCAGGAAATAATCACTCTTCTGGAATAATTCATTGGCCCCATTGGTCTGAATCTGATTCAAGGACACGGATGCAACATCGGCCCCCAGACGCATCTTCAACTCGCGTGAAAAAATAAAGGCCTCTTCTTCGTGATCAACCACCGCGAGGTTCAACTTCTTCAAGTGGGTTCCTGAGACGTAACTCTCCAGAAGCTCCAGGAATTTCCGGGGAGGTACTCCAAGCTTCTGCGCTTTTTGGGCCACTTCTCCCATCAACCTGAAGATGGCTCGACGACGCATCTGCTCGTAGCTGTTTTCTCCACTGCCCTTTTGCAGAAAGGCTCCACTGCCCTTGATAATTTCGATGTAGTTTTCGTCGGCCAAACGAAGGTAGACCTTGCGGGCTGTCTTGTAATTGATATTCAGGGCTTCGGCCAGTTCACGTATGGAGGGCAACCGATCGCCTTCCTTGATTTTGCCGCAATAGATGGCCGACAAGAGCTGCCCTTTAATCTGATCGTAGAAAGTCAGGCCAACTTCTTTGTCCAGATTAAATTTGATCATCGTCCACTCAGAAGGCTGTAGAGCCTGGCCAACTCTGGCTTTTACGTCATCTACCCTAGCACAAAAGGCTCTTCAGTCAATCGCTCCATCCCGTACATCCAGGGCCCCAGCACTTCGGGTATCCGCACCGTTCCATCCGCCTGCTGAAAATTCTCCAGGAGGGCAACCCAGGTTCGCCCCACGGCTAATCCTGAACCGTTCAGGGTATGGACAAATTGAGCTCGCTTGCTTCCACTGGCCTTGAAGCGAATGTCGGCCCGGCGAGCCTGAAAGTCCTCAAAGTTCGTGCAGGAAGAAATCTCTCGGTACCTTTCCTGGCTGGGTATCCAGACTTCCAGGTCATAGGTCTTGGCGGCACTGAAGCTCATATCCCCGGTACTGAGGGTGACCACCCGGTAAGGAAGTTCCAGACGGCGAAGGATCTCTTCGGCGTGGGAGGTCAGTTCCTCCAACTGCTTGTACGAATCCTCCGGTTTGCAGAATTTGACCAGCTCAACCTTATTGAACTGATGCTGGCGAATCAAACCTCTCGTATCCTTGCCGTAGGAGCCTGCTTCACTGCGAAAACAGGGAGTAGAGGCAACGAAGTTCACGGGGAGGTTTTCTTCCGCCAGGATTTCATCCGCGAAAACATTGGTCACGGGAACCTCGGCGGTGGGAATCAGAAAGTAGTCGGTTCCTTCCACATGAAACAGTTCGGCTTCAAACTTGGGCAGATTGCCCGTTCCAAAGAAGCTGCGGCGGTTGGCCATAAAGGGTGGGAGGATCTCCAAATAACCGTGCTCCCGGGTATGAACATGCAGCATGAAGTTCATGAGGGCCCGTTCCAGCAGAGCCCCCGAGCCGTAATAGTTGGTAAATCGAGCTCCCGCAATTTTGCCGGCCCGCTCCGGATCAAGAATTCCCAGATTCACCCCTAGATCCACATGATCCTTCACTTCAAAATCAAACTGAGGAGGCTCCCCCACTTCCCGGACCACCGAGTTGGAAGATTCATCGGATCCGACGGGAACGCTCTCATGGGGAAGATTGGGAATCACCGACAAAAACTCATGCATGCGAGCCTGCGATGCTTTGAGTTGCTCGTCCAGTTGCTTGATTCGAGCAGAGACCTCCTTCATCTGCTCAATCTTCTGATCGCCGGCCTTTCCCTGCTTTTTTTGTTCCGCGATCTCTTCGCTGGTCCGATTACGAAGGGCTCGCAGATCTTCCCACTCCACGCGCAGCGAGCGTTCTTCTTCATCGAGTCTTACGAACTCTTCTTGAGCCAGCTTGAAGCTCTTTGTTTCGAGCCGCTGGTGGACCCAATCAAGCTTTTCCCGAATCAGGGCTCTATCTAACATTCCTTCTCACAACTTCAGGTCTTTCAAATAGGCTCGGAACTGTTCTCCCAAATCCTTGCGCTGCAAGGCAAAGTCCACCGTGGCCATCAGATATTCCAGTTTGTTTCCCGCATCGTATCGAGAACCCTGAAAACGGTAGGCGTACACAGGCTCTTTTTCGATTAAGCTTCGGAGACCATCCGTCAGCTGAATTTCTCCCCCCACTCCGGGCTTCGTCTTCTCCAAAAACTCAAAAATCGTGGGGGTGAGAACATATCGGCCAATCACGGCCAGATTGGAAGGAGCTTTCTCTGGAGGAGGCTTCTCCACCACATCCTTGACGGTAAAGAGCCGGTCATCGCCTGGTTCCACTGGCTCAACTGCCACCACGCCATAACGAGAAATAGCCTCCTCTGGAACTTCTTGCACGGCCAGAACGCTGGCCTGGTGTGTTTCGTAGACACCCAATAACTGCTTCATGCAGGGGACTTCGCCAACGATGATGTCGTCGCCCAAAAAGACCGCGAAAGGTTCGTCTCCAATCAATGTCTTGGTTATGAGAATGGCGTGCCCGAGTCCCAGCGGCTCTTTCTGGCGAATCGACGACACGGTGATCATCCGGGTGATCTCCCGCACCGCCTTCAATAGCTCAAGCTTACCCTGTTCCTGGAGTTTGTGCTCCAGCCTGTAGTCGTAATCAAAGTGGTCCTCAATCGCATTTTTTCTGCTGCTGGTGACGAAGGTGACATCTGTTAGACCCGATGCGACCGCCTCCTCCACCACATACTGGATGGTGGGTTTATCCACAATGGGAATCATTTCCTTGGGGATCGCCTTGGTAGCCGGAAGGAATCGTATTCCCATTCCAGCTGCTGGAATGACTGCCTTTCGAACACATTTCACGGGAGTTATTATTGAAAAAGGGATGATAGTACGCAAGCCGTCCCTAGGAAAATCCGCCTCACCGCTACTCGCTGCCTCGCTTTGTGCCTATAATAGCTTACTTGACAACCCCGGAATGCCGATCTTATATCCCCTTCCGGTAGGAGTACGAATGCCTCTATATGAGTACCGTTGCCAGGATTGCGGTGAAACGATCGAAGTCATTCAAAAGTTCTCCGATTCACCACTCTCAAAGTGTGAAGACTGCGGAGGAGTACTGGAGCGCCTCCTCTCCGCTTCCGCCATCCAGTTCAAGGGGTCTGGATGGTACGTGAACGATTATGGGAAAAACAGCCACAAAGACTCCACGCCCAAGCCTTCCTCGGAAAAGAGTGGAGAGAAGAAATCAACAAGTGCCTCGGACTCCAAGAGTGAATCCGGAAGTGGAAAAGGGGACTCCAAGAAATAGGGAGCCGTAACTCATTGCATTGAAAGTACTTGTCGTCGGTTCCGGTGGCAGGGAACATGCCCTGGCCTGGAAAATCAAGCAAAATCCCCAGCTCGAGCAACTCTACTGTGCACCGGGTAACGCGGGAACCGCACAGCTTGCCCAAAATGTCCCCATTGATGTTGAGGACATCGACGGGCTTCTCGACTTTGTCGTTTCCCAGCAAATTGACCTGACCGTAGTCGGCCCTGAAGGGCCTTTAGTCGCCGGAATCGTCGATCGATTCCAGCAACAGGGTTTGCGCGCTGCCGGGCCTTCGCGTGAAGCATCTCGTCTGGAGGGCAGCAAGGCCTTTGCCAAGGACTTTATGAAACGACACGCCATTCCCACCTCCGGATATCAGGTCTTCGACCAGTTCGAGACCGCGGAAACCACCCTCAAGCACGACGCTTTTCACTTCCCGGTGGTTCTGAAAGCAGATGGGTTAGCGGCGGGAAAAGGGGTCTTCATTTGCCCCGACCTGGCCACCAGCTTAGAGGCGCTGGACTGCATCATGCAGGAGAGAAAATTCGGAGCCTCTGGAGATCGATTGGTGATCGAAGAGTTTCTGGAAGGAGAGGAAACCTCTTTTATGGTCTTCTCTGACGGGGTGAACACCTTACCTATGGTGCCCTCTCAAGATCATAAGGCCATCTACGAAGGAGACCAGGGGCCCAATACGGGGGGTATGGGAGCCTACTCCATTGATGCCATCCTCTCGGAGGAACTTCGTCGAAAGGTCCTGGATGAAATCATCTATCCAACCATAAAGGGTATGGCTGAAGAGGGAAATCCTTACCAGGGTATTTTGTACGCAGGCCTCATGATGACCCGTGAAGGCCCGAAGGTGCTTGAATTCAACGTCCGCTTTGGAGATCCGGAAACCCAGGTCATTTTACCCCGAATGGAAAGTGACCTTCTGGACCTCCTCTATGCGATGGCCGAAGGCAATTTAGAGAATGTGGATATCCGCTGGAACCAGAATGCTGCCGTGTGTGTTGTGCTTGCCGCAAAGGGGTACCCGGGATCCTATGAAAAGGGCCAGGAGATTTCCGGGCTGGACATGGCAGGTGAGGATGAAAACACCGTTGCTTTCCATGCCGGAACCACCTTGAAGAACGGAAAGACCGTCACCAATGGAGGCCGAGTTCTTGGGATCACCTCTGTGGCTCCCACCCTCCAACCTGCTATTATGCGCGCCTATGAAGGTGTGAACAAGATCCATTTTGAGGGGATGTACTGTCGTCGAGACATAGCCTCTAAAGGACTAAAAAGGAATTGACATGACCACCCCAAAGATTGGAATACTCATGGGTAGTAAATCAGATGCTGACATCATGGGTGAATCCGCCAGGATCCTGGAAGAGTTTGGCGTTCCCCATGAAATGAAGGTCCTTTCGGCACACCGTACTCCTCAGGAAACCTCCGAATATGCTCAGTCGGCCGAAGGTAGAGGGATTCAAGCATTGATCGCGGGGGCGGGGTACGCTGCTCACCTGGCGGGAGCGCTGGCCGCTCACTCTACCCTTCCCATTATTGGTGTACCGCTGGATGCTTCCTCTCTCCAGGGGTTGGACTCTCTACTCTCCACCGTGCAGATGCCCAAGGGAATCCCTGTTGCCTGTATGGGCATCGGTAAGGCAGGGGCCATCAACGCAGCTCTGTTCGCCGTCCAGATCCTTGCTCGAAGCGACCCGGCCCTGGCTCAAAAACTGAAAGGATACCGGGAGAAGATGCGTCAGGAGATTCTCCCCGGTTAGGTCCTGGGCTACTGCCGAAACCCTGCCAAAAGCCACATCCGCCCTGTCTCACCTTCTCGGCGATAGGAATAAAACAGATCGGTTCGACAAGCGGTGCACATTTTTGAATCCAGGATTTGCGTCACTCCCAACTCCTGCAGTTGAGCCAAATTGGCCTCCACCAGATCGAGTTGCTGGCCAGAGAAGCACCGATCCAGGTCGTGTCCTGACCGAGCATATTGATCTCTGACCTCCGGTCCCACTTCGTAGCAACATTTTCGAATACAGGGTCCCATGGCGACGATGAGCTGCTGGGGTGAAGCCTGGGTGACCTCGAGGAACTGGGAAACCCCTTCTCGAGTGATTCGATCCCGGGTCCCGCGCCAACCCGTGTGCAGGACACAGACTTGCTTTTTCTCTGCTAATAGAACAAGAATTGGAAGGCAATCGGCCGTTCGGATAACCGGAAATTGGGCCGGGAGAAGCGTGATCACGCCATCTGCAGAACCCAGTGAAGTCGGACCCGCGGACTTCAAAGTCGGGGCATTCACAGTAACGACCCGGTTTGAGTGCACCTGATGTAAGAATAAGAGCTGGTTGGGCTGCAGGCCCAGGCTTTCCAGCAAGAGCCTCTTTTCCAGAGGGACTTCATCCGATGGAGCGGGCTCTTGGTTTGTAGCATCGGTCTGCCGTGAGGTGAAAGCGTGAACAAAGCCTGGAACTTCTTCCAGTTCCTCGAACACAAAGAAGGAGGCTGGACCCGGATTTTTTTGGCGAAACATCGAGAAGAAAGGCTAACACAAGTCCATGATCATTGGCATCGGCGTTGATATCGTCGAAATCCGTCGCATTCGGAACGCTCTACAGGGCACTGAGCGAATGCAACAGAGAGTTTTTACAGAGGAGGAAATCCAGTTCTGCACCAGCCGCAAGCATCAGTATCAGCACTTCGGGGGAAGGTTTGCGGCCAAAGAGGCAGCCTTGAAAGCACTGGGCACGGGGTGGAGCAGGGGAATCCGCTGGAAAGACGTCGAGATCACCGACGACGAGAGGGGAAAGCCGCTACTGACTTTCCAGGGCAAAGCCAAGGAAATTTTTGATGAATTGGGTGCCCAAACAGCCTGGATCTCCATCACCCACTCGCCCGACCATGCGGTGGCCATGGTGGTGTTGGAACATTAGCTAAACTTCTAGCCCGGCGTCTCCAACACCTGGTAGCCCTCTGGATCTTCAGCCACCACCCTGGCCTGGACCAGTTGGTTAGCGGGCATCGAAGGGTCCAGTTTCGCTTTCAGATAGTTTCCGGAAAGAGCCGTTCGCATCCCATCTTTGGTCTCACTGAGGGTCAGTACGGAAAGGGATTGTCCCAGAAACCGGCGTCGAAAGGCCCGGTTTTTGTCTTCCGAGATCTGTCGCAACTCACTGCTGCGGCGCTTGATGGTTCGGGAATCTACCTTGTCCTCCAGCCTGGAAGCGGCCGTACCGGAACGATCACTGTAAGGAAACACGTGGAGATAGGTGAAGGGCATCCGGCCAATAAACTCTACCGTCTGGCGGTGATCCTCCTCCGATTCTCCCGGGAAGCCTGCAATAACATCTGTTCCGATGGCGGCATCCGGGATGCACCGGCGAATCTCCTCAACGATAGAAGCAAATCGGCTGGTTTTATAGGGCCTGAACATCCTTTTCAGGATCCGGTCACTTCCACTTTGAAGACAAATATGGAAATGGGGAGCGATTTTCTCGCAGTTTGCAGCCAAAGCAATAACGCGACGGGACAGCTGCATGGGCTCAATGGAACTGAGCCGGATCCGCTGCAAACCCGGCACGGCCACAATCTCACCCAATAAGCGATCCAAGGAATAGCGGGGTTTCAAGTGCACTCCGTAACTGCCCATGTGGATGCCCGTTAAAACAACTTCTTTGAATCCGTTTTCGACCAACTGAGCGAGCTGTCGCAGAACGATCTGGGGGGGCACACTGCGGCTGGGACCGCGGACATAGGGAATAATGCAGTAGGTGCATTTGGCGTCACAACCATCCTGAATCTTAACGAAGGGCCTGGTTCTCCCCCCTGTCTCAGTGGCGGGCGTCATCTCCATGGCCGCGACGCTGCGAAAGTCATCCCGGTAAATGGCCGCGATTTCCCCATGAGTGGGAGGGTGGGTTTCTTCACACTCAAAGGCGGCAACAATGGAACCGATATGGCCTTTGTGGCTGTTTCCCACCACCGCATCCACACCCGTGATTCGTGCCAAACTGCTGGGATCGCGCTGGGCATAACATCCGGTTACCACCAGACGTGCAGCAGGGTTCTGGCGACGCAAACTGCGAGTGAGTTGCCGCACCTGCTGATCCGAACGATGGGTCACCGTGCATGAATTCACCACAATCACGTCGGCTTGCCGGCACTCCCGGGTTTCCTCGAATTCACGAGAGAGGAGATCCTCCCGTAGGGCCGCGCTGTCCGCTTGATTGGTTCGGCACCCGAAGGTTGCGATGTAGAATTTCTTAGCCACTGTTTCTCATTCCCCCAGAAGGCACGGACAGTCCCGTGTCCTTCCTGCCTTTTTTCTTTTTCACACTCAACTGATACATTCTACCTCACCGTGAAAGTATCCGTCCTGGGAAGTGGAAGCAGTGGAAATTGTACGTACATCGCCACCGAGAAGACCTGCGTTCTGGTCGACCTGGGTTTTGGCCCGCGCAGTTTGAAGCGACGTCTGGACCAGGCCGACCTTCAGGCCGAGAGAATCGATGCCGTTCTTCTTACCCACGGACACTCGGACCATGTCAGCGGAGTTCCGGGGTTCCTGGCCCGCCGCCAGGTGCCGATTTTCATGAATGAAGGGACCCGGGAAGAAGTACCCGGACTTCAGAATATTGACCGCTGGGAAAGCTTCCGCTCCAACTCCTCCTTCTTCATTGGCGACCTTCAGATCGAAGCCTTTTCAGTCTCTCATGACGCCGCAGAGCCTGTCGGCTTTCGTTTCTCGGCACAAGGCATTTGCGGTGCTCTTGTCACCGACCTGGGAGAATTCACCCCTTCGGTGGTTGAAAACCTGTCGGGATGTGACTGGTTCATCGTGGAATCCAATCATGACGAGCAAATGTTGAAGATTGGCCCCTATCCCTGGAGCATCAAGCAGCGTGTTCTGAGCCGACTCGGCCATCTCTCCAACCAGGAATTGTCGACCTTTTTGAGCAACTCCTTCGACGGGCAGGCGGCCCACATCTTCCTGGCTCATCTGAGTCGTCGAAACAATGATCCGAAGATCGCGCTGGATCATGCTTCTCGTGCCCTTTTTCAAGACCTTCCTCTGTACGCCAAATGCTGCAACCTGCACTTGACTCATCAGAGCAAACCTTCCATAGTCCTAGACTTATGATCCCTCGATATACCCTGCCTGAGATGGGTCGGGTCTGGTCTGAGGAAAACAAGTTCCAAAAGTGGCTTCAGGTCGAGATTGCAGTTTGTGAAGTTCTGGCGGAAATGGGCGAGATCCCTCAGAAAGAGCTTTCACAAATCCAACGAAAAGCCGGTTTTTCCATCGACCGAATCAAGGAAATCGAGAAAGTTACCCGCCATGACATGATTGCCTTCACCACCGCGGTGGCCGAGAAGGTAGGGCCAGCCTCACGTTTTATTCATTTTGGTCTCACTTCAACAGATGTGGTCGACACGGCCCAGGCGCTGCAGGTCAAAGAAGCCTCCGAGTTGATCGAAAAGGAACTCTTAGGACTTCTCTCCACATTGAAGGCTCAAGCGCTTCGTTATAAGCAGGTGCCTGCCATCGGCCGCACTCACGGCATCCACGCGGAGCCCGTGACGTTTGGACTCAAACTGGCGGTTTGGTACTCCGAGATGGAACGCAACCTGCAACGTTTCCACCGGGCCCGAGAAACCCTGGAGGTTGGAAAAATCAGTGGGCCGGTGGGATCCTTTTCCCACCTTCCTCCCCAGCTCGAAGAGAAGGTTTGCCAGAAACTGGAGATTGGTTTTGCCCGAGTCTCAACCCAAACCTTACAACGTGACCGGCACGCTGAATATCTGTGCACCCTGGCCATCCTGGGTTCCACCTACGATAAAGTGGCGACAGAAATCCGCCACCTGATGAGGACTGAAGTTCAAGAAGTGAGTGAACCGTTTGGTTTCGGCCAAAAGGGTAGTTCAGCCATGCCTCACAAGCGCAATCCCGTGACCTGTGAAAATATCAGTGGCTTATCTCGGCTGATGCGGAGCAACGCCCAGGCCGCCTTGGAAAACATCCCTCTGTGGCACGAGCGGGATATTTCACACTCCTCCGTTGAAAGGGTGATCCTCCCCGACAGTACGACCTTAGCCCACTATCTGACCATCAAGCTCAACGACGTCATCCAGAATTTAGAGGTGCACGAAGAGCAGATGGAGGCGAACCTCCAGTTGACCAGGGGCTTGATCTTCTCGGGAACACTTCTGCTCGAGTTGGTGCGAAGGGGCGTCCTTCGGGAGGAGGCTTACGAATGGATTCAGCGAAACGCCATGCGCGTTTGGAAGGAGGGTGTGGATTTCAAAACTCTGATCCTAGAAGACCCAGACATCCAAAAGCACCTCACCCAAAAGGAAGTGAAGCAGGTTTTTAACGTTCAAAACTCGCTTAAGCACATCGACACTGTCTTTGAGCGTGTCTTTGGATCGTCATGAAAGTCGATCCCCCCTGATGAAGAAAGTTATCGAATACATTCAGGAAAACCACGACCGGTACATCGGGGAATTGAACGAGTTCTTGAGAATTCCCAGTGTGAGCACCGATCCGGAACACCATGAGGCCGTTAAAACCGCTGCCGAATTCGTAGCCAAGCAACTTCAGGAGGCGGGCATGACGACCGTGGAAATCTTCCCGACCGAGGGCCATCCCATTGTCTATGCCGAGCGGCTGGTGGAAGCGGCAAAACCCACCCTTTTGGTGTACGGCCATTACGATGTCCAGCCGGTTGACCCGATCGAGCTTTGGGAATCAGCACCCTTTGAACCGACCATCCGCAATGGCGAGCTTTATGCCCGGGGAGCAGCCGACGATAAGGGGCAGGTCTTCATCCACTTCAAGAGTGCTGAAGCATTCCTGAACACGGGCCGGCAACTTCCGGTGAACATCAAGTACCTCATCGAAGGTGAAGAGGAAATCGGCAGCCCTCACTTGGACCCCTTCATTGAAACCCACCAAGATTTGCTCAAAGCCGATGTGGCCATGGTTTCGGACACCGCCATGTTCGCCCATGGGGTTCCCTCAATCTGCTACGGACTTCGAGGCCTGACTTACTTTCAATTGGACCTGCAGGGAGCCGACACCGACCTCCACTCGGGATCCTTTGGAGGCGCCGTTGTGAATCCCGCCTTCGAGCTCTCCAAGATCTTAACCGCGATGAAAGATGAAGCCGGTCGGATCACCATCCCTCATTTCTATGATGACGTCCGCGAATTGACGGAAAGAGAGAGAGCAGAGTTTGCTCGCTTGCCCTTTGACGAGGCCAGTTACAAGCAGGCCATCGGCCTGAAGGAGCTATCGGGCGAAGAGGGATGCACGCCTCTGGAACGGCTTTGGGTACGACCTACCTTTGAAATCAACGGCCTGGAGAGCGGCTTTACCGGCAAAGGTGCCAAGACGGTCTTGCCCGCCAAGGCCATGGCAAAGGTGAGCATGCGGTTGGTTCCCGATCAAGATCCCGACAAGATTGCAGATTTATTCGAGGATTACGTCCATGCTCTGACCCCCTCATCGGTGCACCTTGAAACCACCCGGATGCATGGAGGGAAGCCCTGGGTTGCTTCGCTGGATCACCCGGCTCTGAAGGCAGCGACTCAAGCCATCAAGAAGGGATTCGGCAAGGAGCCGGTGTTTCAACGAGAAGGAGGGTCCATCCCGGTGGTGGCAACCTTTGCAGAACTCCTCAACATCCCCAGCGTGCTCATGGGCATCGGCCTGCCGGATGAGAACGCCCACGCCCCCAACGAGAAACTGAATCTGGATAACTTCTACGCTGGGATCAAGAGCTCCGCCTATTTTCTGGACGAGCTGTCCCGTTCCGGGCTTTAACCTAAGGGCACGGGCCTGGCCCGTGGGCTGAAGCCCACGGCTCTGACTGATTTCTGTAACTCCTTCAGAGCCACAGGCTTTAGCCTGTGGGCATCCTCGATCGATCGAGCTGTTGACGGCCTCCGCGGCTAATCCAGGTATTTCGTGGAGAGTTCAAAGGCAACCAGGGAAACCAACAAAGCAGAGACGGTGAGCAGGGAGAGTTCGCTGAACGAGCCTCGGTAGAACCTCCAGGCCAGAACCCCGAAAAAGCCAAACCCATAGCTGAGCCGAATCCCCCACATTCGAATCTCCGAACCATGGGGGTACTTGACCATGAAAAGGATGAACCCTCCGGTGGCCATTGTGAAAAAGAAAAGCGAAACAAGACCCAGCATGGAAGTGACCACTGAAGTCAGGGCACGGCTCTCACAGCCCGCCCGTTACTCCACTCGATGTTGGCGAATAATCACACCGGCTTCCCGGAACAACTTAAAAGAGGTCTCGTTCAGGGGATAATCCAGGTTGTAAACGACCTCTATAATGCCCGCATTGATGATCATCTTCGTACACGTCAAACAGGGGGCAAAGGTTGAGTATAAGGTCCCTTCCTTGACGCTCATGCCATGATAGGCAGCCTGGGTGATGGCATTCTCCTCACCATGGGAACAGAGACATTCGTCCAGGTGCGTACCGCTGTCGGCAAGGTTGTTGCAGCGCGGACAACCGCCTTCATAACAATTCTTGGTTCCTCGTGGAGTTCCATTATAGCCAGTGGAAATGACTCTCTTATCGCGGACGATTATAGCAGCGACTTTTCGCTTCACACAGTTACTGCGTAGCGACGCTACCTTGGCCAATTTCATGAAATACTCATCCCAACTCGGACGTACCAGATTACCCATCAACTGCGGTAGCAACTCCGAAATCTGCTCGGTGAGCTCAGACAGCGAACGGTTATTGGTGATCTTAAAGTCAGCCTCCGCTTCACAGGCTGCAAGTTGCTGTCCGTAGGAATCCTTGCTGGATTTTTCCCGTTTCTCCAGGTCCAAGAATTCTTCAATCGTCGCAGCGTCACTCTCCCGCTTCCGTTCGCGAAGTCTTGCGAAGCGCACTTGGGCCTCGGCCTGAATCAGGACCAGGTAAAAGTCGGGACGGGTCCTGAATATCTTCATCTCCTCCGGATGCCTGAACGAGTCGACCACATAATTTTTGTCCTCCTCGATCTGGGAAAGAATCCGCTGAGCCAGAACCCCGTTTCCCTCCTCACAACGCAGTTCTCTTCCCACTTCAATCAGCCTTTCACGTGTGATCTCCAACCCTCGCCTGCGCACTTCTTCGCGAATCACGTCCGATAGGGAGTAGGAGTAAAAACCCTTGCATTTGAGAAATTCAACGACCTCCCCCTTGCCCGATGCGTTGGGACCCGTCAAACCCATGATCATGGCCCCTTTATAACATATTTCCTTGAAAACACTGCCCCTTCCCTTCTGTGCTATATTCCAGGACCATGGCATTCGAGGGCGTGGATTTCCTGGGGCTTGAAGATCTTCTGAGCGATGAAGAGAGGCTGGTACGGGACAGCGTACGCTCCTTCGTGGAAGATCAGGTCATTCCGATTATTGAAGACCACTACATGAAGGGAACCTTCCCATCGGAGTTGATCAAGCCGATGGGCAAACTGGGTTACTTTGGAGCCAACCTGAAGGGTTACGGATGTGCGGGATTGAACAGCATTGCTTACGGTCTCATCATGCAGGAACTGGAGCGGGGGGATAGCGGATTGCGCAGCTTCGTATCGGTCCAGGGTGCTTTGGTCATGTATCCGATCCATAGCTTTGGGAGCGATGAGCAGAAGGAAAAATGGCTTCCCCAACTTCAGACGGGATCAGCCATTGGTTGTTTTGGATTGACCGAACCCGACTCCGGCTCCAATCCTGCCGGACTCAGGACACAGGCTCGCAAGGAGGGAGACGAATACGTCCTCAATGGCACCAAGGCCTGGATCACCAATGGAAGCATTGCCGATATCGCAGTGGTGTGGGCTCGCTGCGAGGATGATCACATTCGCGGCTTCCTGGTGGAAAAAGGGACTCAGGGCTTTGCCACCCACGACTATCACAACAAGCACTCATTGCGGGCCTCCGTTACCTCGGAATTGATCTTTGACAACTGCCGAGTGCCGGAGTTCAATCTTCTGCCTCAGACCCAAAGCTTGAAACAGGCTCTCCTGTGTCTCAACCAGGCTCGTTACGGCATTGCCTGGGGAACCGTTGGGAGCGCCCAGGCTTGTTACGACACGGCAAGACGGTGGTCCCTGGAACGCAAGCAGTTTGGCGGCAAACCCATTGCTTCTCACCAATTGGTTCAGAACAAGCTGGTTCACATGCTGACGGAAATCACCAAGGCGCAACTGTTGGTTTTTCGTCTGGGACAACTTAAAGACGCAGGTCAAGTCCGACATGACCAAATCTCCATGGCCAAGCGCAACAACGTGGCTATGGCCCTGGAGACGGCCCGAATGGCTCGAGATATCCTGGGAGCCAATGGGATTCTAAGCGACTATCCCGTCTTTCGTCACCTGGCTAATCTGGAAACGGTATCCACCTACGAGGGAACCCACGATATCCATACCTTGATTATTGGCCGGAGCATCACCGGGATCTCGGCGTTTGAATAGTTAGCCCGGCGGGCTTAACTCCCCTGAACCATCTTCCGAATATCTTCCACGATCTCCGGGTTGGCGAGAGTGCTGACATCACCCACCTCGGTTCCGTTGGAAATCGCTGCCAGCACCCGGCGCATGATCTTTCCGGAACGAGTCTTGGGCATATCGGGCACGATGTACACGTGTTTGGGTCGGGCGATTTTTCCAATGGTGGTCTCAATCACCTGAATCACCGCCGCCTCGATCTCTTTGCTGGGATCTTCATCCGGCTTCAGGGAGATATAAATATCGGGGACTCGGCCCTTGATTTCATCGGCCAGGGGGACAACCGAGGCCTCGGCAACGGCGGGGACGGTCAGACAAGCGGATTCGAGTTCCTTGGTGCCCAGCCGGTGCCCGGCGACATTGATCACGTCATCGATCCTACCCAGGATGCGATAGTATCCATCTTCCGCCTGCATGGCGGCATCGCCGGTGAAATACGGCCAATCCTGCCACCTTTTGCTCTTCTCATCTTTGCAGTACTTCGCATAATAGGTCGAAACATACCGTTGACGATCTCCCCATATGGTCTGAAAGGCTCCGGGCCAGGGGTTTCGGATACAAATGTTCCCGGCCACGCCGGATCCCGCTTCAATTTCATTTCCCTCTTCATCATAAATGACGGGGTGGATGCCCGGCACGCTGGGGCCGGTGCTTCCCGGTTTCATAGCTTGAAGAGCGGGCATGGTACTGCAAAGAAAGCCTCCTGTTTCTGTTTGCCACCAGGTGTCGACAATGGCCGCTTCGCCCTTTCCGACCACCTTGTGATACCACCTCCACACCTCGGGTTCGATGGGTTCTCCCACCGTCGTCATATGCTTGAAGTGGTAGTTGTACTTGGCTGGCTCATCAGGACCTGATTTTCGGAGCATCCGTATGGTGGTGGGAGCGGTGTGGAAGATATTGACATCCAGTTGCTCAGCAATTCTCCAGGCTCTCCCCGCATCGGGATAAGTGGGAACCCCTTCGTACAAAACACCGGTGGTGGCCAGGGCAAGTGGCCCATAAACAATATAGGAATGGCCCGTAATCCAGCCGATGTCGGCCATGCACCAATAGACATCTTCCGGGTGGATGTCCTGAATATACTTGGCGGTACCGGTCACATAGGACAGATAGCCTCCGATACTGTGCTGACAGCCCTTGGGCTTTCCCGTTGTTCCGCTCGTGTACATCACAAAAAGCGGATCCTCCGCAGGCATGGGGACAGGGTCGACTCGAATTCCCTTATAGTCTTTCAACACCTCGTCCGTGAAGTAGTCACGCCCTTCAACCATCGGGGACTCAGAGGAGTATTTTCCAGGGTAGCGTCTCCAGACCAGAACTTTGTCGACACTTTGGCCCTCCTTCTCGGACACCTTCACGGCAATATCGGCGTTCTTTTTGTGATCCAGCAGCTTACCCGAGCGATAGTAGCTATCGATGGTGATCAGGACACGGCTTCCAGAGTCGGCGATCCTCTCACCGCAGGCTTGCCCACTGAATCCTCCATAGACTTCCGAATGGATGACACCCAATCGGGCACAGGCCAGCATGGTAATGGGAAGTTCGGGGACCATCGGCATGTGAAGTGTGACTCGATCCCCTGCCTTCAGTCCGGCAAAGTCTCTGAGCAGTGCCGCCAACTCATTGACCCTCACATAGAGTTCCTGAAAAGTGAGGGTCACATGGGGCTCATCCTCGGGCTCCGGCACATAAATAAAGGCCGCCTTGTTTTTGTACTTCTTGAGGTGTCGATCAACACAGTTATAGCAGGCATTGATCTTGCCCCCCACGAACCACTTCCAGCAGGGAGCATCACTGGTATCCAGCGTGGTGTGCCAATATTGGTACCAGCTGAGAAGATCGGCATATTCCTTGAAGCATTCCGGAAAGTGATCCAGGCTGAACCGCTCATAGATCTCCGGATCGGTCATGTTGGCCTGAGCAATAAAGGCGGCTGAAGGATGGAAATACTCCTCTTCCTGCCAGTGCACCGCGATTTTGGCTTCGCTCACTTCTACCGATTCTTCGTCACTCATGCGATCCCCTTCCTTGTTGGGTCCCTATTCTTCCTGGCCCGCCAGGCCTAAATCTTCTGCCACCTGGGCCATGGCATCTCGAACAAAAGCGATATGCTCGTCCAGGTCAACCTTCAGATCGGTGGCACCCTGCCGGATCTCCTCTCGATTGACCGAGCGGGCAAATCCTTTGTCCTTCAACTTCTTCTTGACTGACTTGACAGGCACTTCAGCAACCCTTTTTCCCGGACGTACCAGAGTGGCTGCCGTCAGAAATCCGCAAAGTTCATCCACTGCAAACAGGGTCTTGTCCATCAGGCTGTTTCTGGGCAGACCCATATGCTCGGCATGGGCCTGAATGGCATAGATGATGTCCTGGGGATAGCCCCGATCCTTCAGAATAGCAGCACCCACTCGCGGATGGTCTTCGGGGTCCGGATTCTGTTCATAGTCAAAATCATGGAGAAGTCCAGTGACTCCCCACTTTTCTTCATCCTCATCAAATCGGCGGGCATAGGCTCGCATGGCGGCTTCCACGGCCAGAGCGTGTTTGATCAAACTGACCCCTTGGGTGTGTTTTTTCAACAGTTCTCGAGCCTCTTTGCGGGTGACCTTCATTGGATTCAATCAGTCCGATCGGCGCTCTATGGTAACCTAAACTTCTATCTATGCGAAGAGCAAAAATTGTTGCCACCATTGGTCCTGCCAGCCAATCCCCGGAAATGCTTGGCAAACTGGTGGAGGCGGGAATGGATGTGGCCCGGCTCAACTTCTCTCACGGTGATCACGAATCGCATGGGAAGACAATTCTCCATATTCGTGAGGCCTCCCGGCTGCTTAAGAAGCCCGTCGCCATCATGCAGGATCTTCAGGGACTGAAAATCCGAACGGGTCCGTTGGAAAATGGATCGGCAGTCGAACTGACCACCGGCCAGCACTTTGTTCTCACCACCCAGGCCGCTGCAGGAAGCAGCGAAAGGGTCTCGACCTCCTACCAGGCTCTGCCTCAAGATCTTCGCCCGGGAGATCGGCTTCTCCTTTCCGATGGTCTTATTGAGCTTCGAGTGCTCACCACAACCCATTCCGACGTGGAGTGTGAGGTGATCGCCGGCGGCCTACTGGCTGAGAACCAGGGTATCAATCTGCCCAACGTGAAGATTTCAGCCTCGGCGCTGACCGAAAAAGATTTGCGGGACCTGGACTTCGGAGCCGAGCAGCAAATCGATTACCTCGCCCTGTCTTTCATTCGAAGACCCGCCGATATCCTCAAGTTGAAGGAAAGGCTTGCCCAAAAAAAACGGGACACACCGGTGATCGCCAAACTGGAAAAGCCGATGGCCATCGAAAACCTGGATGCCATCATGGATGTCTGTGAAGGGGTGATGGTGGCCCGCGGAGATCTTGGGGTGGAAATGGCTCCGGAGAAGGTGCCTGTGATTCAAAAACACATCATTGCCGAAGCCAACAAGAGAGGGAAACTGGTCATCACCGCCACCCAGATGCTGGAATCGATGGTCCACAACCCACGACCGACACGGGCCGAGGCCTCAGACGTGGCCAACGCCGTCCTGGATGGAACCGACGCCGTCATGCTCTCTGCTGAGACGGCAAGAGGCCAGTACCCTGTGGAGTCGGTTTCCATGATGACCAAGATCATTAACGAGGTTGAAAAGATGGAGAGCGGAACCCACACCGACCGATTTCGGGAGTCCACGCCTCTTTCTTTTCCGGAAGCCGTTTGCGATGCCGCCTACCATGTCTCCCGATCCATCAAGGCCCGTGCCATCGTGGCCTTTACTCAAACCGGTTCCACCGCGCGCCTGATCTCCAAGTACCGGCCTCCGACCGATATTTTGAGCTTCACCCCCAACCCGGACATCTTGAATCGAATGGCTCTTTACTGGGGAGTTCGACCCACGCTCATGCACGAAATCGGCAACGTGGATCAGTTGATTGAAGCTGTGGAGAAACTTCTCCTTCAAAAAGAGTGGGTGAAAGAAGGCGACAACCTGATCATCCTGACCGGCGCACCCATTGTCGAGAAGGGCCACACCAGTTTGATGAAGCTGCACAAGGTGAAGGGGAAGAAGCCTTAAGCCCTTGGGCGCACGGCTGTGCGCCCCTACACAAGAAGCCTGGGCCAGTCGACTTTTGAGACAGTCTCGTCTGTGCGCCTCTGCCTACAATGCAAACCGAGATTAGCCGGTGTCCTCAGGAGCCTTTCCCAGCCATCACCCTCGTGCGTTTGAGGGTCAATAGATTGGCGATCGCACCAATGGCTCGCTGGCAGCCTCGACTCACATCATCCATGTAGGAATAGATCGTGGGCAGGATGATGAGGGTCAAAAAAGTCGAGGTGGTCAGCCCGCCCAGTACGGCTAGACTCACGGGAGTCCACATCTGGGAACGCCCCCGCACGGCCGGAAAATATTCCGGCAAAAGAGCTGGCAAGGTTAAGGGTAAGAGACCGAAGATCGAGGTGATCGCGGTCATAAGAATGGGGCGAAGCCGGTCCATTCCCCCCTGGCGAATAGCATCATTTCGGGAAAGGCCTTCTCGTCTCAAAATATTGATGTGATCCACCAGAATGATCCCGTTGTTGACGACCAACCCAAAGAGAACCAGGATACCCAGATAGGCCATTGCGTTGAGCGTCGTTCCCGTTACATAAAAGATGCCGGCCACTCCAATGATGGAAAAGGGAACACTAAAAAGAATCGTCAGCGGATGGATAAAGCTCTCGAACAGCGCCGCCATAATAATGTACATGAGAACAACGGCCAAAATGATGCCGAAGAAGCTTTGCTGTTGGCTTTCCTGAAAGCGTGCCCACTGCCGACCGAAACTAAAGGAATAACCTGCAGGAAGCTGAAGTTCACTCTCCAACCGATCCTGGATCATTTGGTTCAGAAACATTCCGCCGCCACGCTCCGCATTGGCTGTGATCTGCAGCACTCCTTTCCGGTCATCCCTCCGGATCGACAAAGGACCCTTCGCATACTGATAATCCACAACGGCATACAGGGGAATCATCTCCCCATCGCGATTTTCGAATTGGAGATTCTGTAGCTCCTGGAGGCTCAACTCATTCTCACCCTGGAGTTGGAGTATGACATCGATCTCACCCTCATCGCTCTTGTATCGAGTCACAGCACGGGTGCTCAAAGCCGAAGCAACGGTCCGGGCCACCAGCTGGGGTGAAATGCCAAATTTTTCCGTCTTCTTCCGGTCCACCGTCAAATGGACTTCTTCTTCTCCAGTTTCAAGCGAACTTTCGATATCGGTAAGCTCCGGAAAGGTCGAAAGGATCGACATCATTTCCTCTGCATACATGGACAGGACAGCAGGCTTATCCCCCCTGAGCTCAACACTCACGCCCATTTCACCACCTCCCATGTGCCTCATTCGCCCGAAAGTGAACTCGGCTCCAGGGACCTCAGGAAACATCTGTCGGATCTCTTCTCGCACCACCGACACTTCTTTGATGTTCCCCTCCTCTTTCAAGAAGAGGGTCATGCTCCCCCGGTACTGTCCCCGGTTGGTCGTGCGGTTATTAAAATTGCTGGAAATAGCGACAATATCCAGCTCATCCTTGCGATCCAGAAATCTCGTTTCCATATCCCCGAATAGAGCAATCATGTCTTCGGCTGAAAAGGAGCGCTCCATGGTCACGCTCACCCGAAGATTTCGCTGAGCCACCCTGGGAAACATTTCCCGATCGATGGAGTTGAACAGTGCCCAGGAAGACAATCCAAGCGCTGCCATCACGATCAGGGCCACAAAGCGCCAGCGCAGCAGCCAGCCCATGAGCGCTCCGTACACCTCGGTAACCCAAACGATCATTCTCTGCTTGGGTTTCTCCTGGCCGGTAAAAATGCGACTCGCCAGCATGGGCACCAAGGTGAGGGAAACAAGCAAGGCGGCGGTCAGGGCCACTCCGATGGCCAGACCGAAATCCCGCATGAACCGACCCATCTGGGAGCCGGGAATAAAGATAAAGCTGACAAACACCACGATGGTGGTCGCTGTGGAGGCAAACACGGCCAATCCTACTTCCCGGCTGCCCGAGATGGCAGCCTCCCGTGCGTCGAGGCCTTTTTCCTGCTTATGGCGAAAAATATTCTCCAGCACCACCACACTGCTATCCACCAGCATCCCTACAGCAACCATGAGCCCCATGAGGGAAACGACGTTCAGGCTGATGTCCGAGCCGGCAAAAACCCTGAGTAGATACATGAAAGCGAACGTGAAAATGATGGACACCGGAATGGCAATGGAAATAATGAGGGTGCTGCGAAACTTCCCCAAGAAGAAAAAGAGCACACCCATGGCCAAAACTCCCCCGTAGATCCCGGCAACCTTGAGGTCATTCAAACTCTTGGTAATGTCTTCAGACTGATCCCGAAAAATCTTTACCGACAGACTCCCCTCCAATTGTGGAAGCTGCTGGACCATCTCCAATTCTTCCTTCAGCAATCGGGCTACGGTAACCACATTGGCGGTGGAGGCCTTGTAGACATCAATGTTTACGGCATCTATGCTATTGAGCCGGGAGAATGAAGTCTTTTCAGGATATGCGTATTGCACCTGGCCCACATCGGCCAGCCTCAAGAGACCTCCCTTCAAGGGCAGGTTGGCAATATCGTCCGGTGACTGGAATTCACCGACGCTTCGGAGGCTATACTTCTTTCCTCCATCCATGATGTAGCCGCCGGCTACATTGACGTTATTATTGCGAAGGGCCTGATTCAGGTTAAAGAGGTCAATGCCATAAGCTTGCAATAAACCCTGATCGATATCGATGATGATTTGCTTGGTGTCCATGCCTCTCACTTCAACATTGGCCACACCATCGATCCTTTCCAATCGGGGGCGCAGAACATCTTCCACGGCCCGGTAAAGCTCGTCTTGTTCCCCGCTCCAGGCTACGGAAAAACGCAATACGGGTTGGTCGCTGGTATGCCATCTCCTGATGGCCACCCGTTCCACATCAGTGGGCAACCTGTTTCTGACCTGATCGATCCGATCCCTGATCTCCAGGAACATCAGATCCATATCCGTGCCATGCTGGAACTCGAGGCGCAGGTTCGCCCTGCTGCCCGATGAAGTGGAGCTGATGCTTTCCAGATTATCCAGGGTGCTGAGAACCTCTTCCAGAGGCCGGGTGATATTGCGTTCCACTTCTTCAGGGGAAGAGGAGGGGTAATCGACGTTCACGACCAAAGTAGCGGTGGAAAACTCTGGCATATGTTTAAGAGGTAACCGCTGCAGCGACAGGAAACCCAGAACCAGAACCGACATCGTCACCATCAAGACGCTTATGGGCCGAAGGACTGAAAATTTTGAAAGATTCATGCTTTTTTCTCACTGGTCATCAAAGTGTAAAGAACGGGAACCAAGGCCAGCGTTAGCAATGTCGAGGTCATCAGACCCCCGATCACCGTCACGGCCATAGGAACCCTGAGTTCAGAGCCTTCACCCAGGCTCACCGCCATGGGAATCAATCCAAGGACGGTAGTGCTGGTGGTCATCAAAATGGGCCGCAGACGCACCGCGCAAGCCTCCTGAATGGCTTGAAATTTGTCTTTGCCCTGTCCTCTAAGTCGATTGGTAAAGTCTATCAGGACGATTGAGTTGTTGACAACGATTCCCGCCAGGATCACACCTCCGATCAAAACCACCACGCTGAGCACCAGACCCGTCAAATAGAGAGCCAAAGCTACCCCAATGAGCGCAAAGGGTATGGAAAACATGATGATGAAGGGCTGAACCAGGGACTCAAATTGGGAGGCCATGACCAGATAGACCAGGAAAACAGCCAGCAGGATGGCAAACTGCATGCTTTCAAAGGCCACTGCTCTCTCTTCACTCTGCCCTCCTACATAGACGAACATATCGGGCGGAAGTTCAAACTCCTGCAAAGCCTGGTCAATATCATGGACCACGCTCTGTAAATCCCGATCGACAAGGTTGGCCGAGATGATAGCCACTCGTTGAGGTCCAATGCGCCGAATCTCGGTGGGTCCCTCTGCCAGCACGATATCGGCTACGGTGGACAGGTGAACAGGACTGCGGTTGGGCACGTCCAAAACAAGGTTCTCCAAATCAATCAGTGACCTGCGATCTTCCTCCAGGATTCGGACCCTAATGTCGATCTTCCGGTCAGGCTGGTTCAGCTCAGTTGCAATATCGCCCTGAACCTTATTGCGAAGCAACCGCGCCGCCTGGTTGATGTTGAGTCCATAGTTGGCCAGCTTTTGACGATCAAAGTGGATCTGAACCTCAGGATTTCCACCGTCGGTGCTGGCCTTGAGATCTCTCAGTCCCGGAATTTGGGCGAGCCGTTCACGGATTCGATCGGCATGGGTTTTCAAAGCCTGCAAATTGTAACCCTGCACGATCACCTCTATGGGCTGCTTAAAACTGAAAAGAGCTGGCCGGGAGAATTTGTAATCCACGCCGGGAATATCCCTTAAGCCCTCCCTCAGCCCTTCCAGAACGGCGGTTTCTTTCTCGTGAAGCATGCCCGGACCGAGGGCAACCAGAATCTGCCCAATATGCTCCCTCTCTTCCACCGCTGATGCTCCCGTTTGATTGCCCGAACCCACAATCGTGTAGTACCGTTCAACATCCGGCTCTTGTCGGATGACCGCCTCCACTTCCTCTATTCTTCGCGAGGTCTGCTCCACCGGGGTCCCGGGAGGAAGCTGCAGATCAATGAAAAACTCACCCTGACTGATTTCAGGGATGAGCTCTGACCCCAACCCCGCCAACAGACTGAGGGCGGCTGCAAACAACACCAGGGCCACACCCAGGAAAACCAGCCGTTGGCGTAGGGCATAGGCGAGAAACCGGGAGTAGGGACGCACCAGGAAGAACTCTCTCACCTTCTTGGGTGTTTCTAACTGTGTGTTGTCGCCACCACCTTGGCCCAGGCTGGCCAGCATGGGGATGAGCATGATGGCAACCACCAGAGAGGCCAACAGCGAGAAGGTGACCGTCAAAGCCTGGTCGGCGAAAAGCTGACCGGCTATTCCCTCAACAAAGATAATCGGTGCAAACACGCAAACGGTCGTCATGGTGCTGGCCACCACGGCATGTCCAACTTCACTGGCTCCAAGATTCGCCGCTTCGCGGGGACTGTGCCCCTGGGTCTGATAACGATAGATGGCCTCAAGCACGACAATGGAGTTATCCACCAGCATCCCGATACCCAGCGCCAAACCGCTTAGCGACATAATGTTGAGGGAGATGTTGGCCCCATACATCAGAAAAAAGGTGGCCACAATGGAAAGGGGTATGGACAAGGCAATAATCAGCGTGCTCTTGACACTCCGTAAGAAGAGAAAAAGGACAATAATGGCCAGGATGCCACCGATCATAGCGGTGTTGAGAACTTCATCGATGGAGTGTTCGATGAATCGAGATTGGTCAAACACGACTTCGAAATCCAGCGGCACCCTCTTTCCGCTGTACTCCTGTTCCAGCTCCTCCAGCCGAGTTCGAACCTGAGCGGCGGCCGTCACGGTGTTGGCATCGGCTGCCTTGAAAACGGCGATCTCAACGCTTTCCTCACCGTTGATCCGAGTGATCACCTTGCGTTCTTTATAGCCGGAGTAAACAGAGCCCAAGTCGCTCAGACGAATGGGCACCCCGTTTCTTTGGGCCACAATCACTTGGTTGATTTCCTCAACATCTTGAAACTCGTTGAGAGTTCGAACCAGATACTTGCTTTCGCCCTCCTGGAGGGTTCCCGCCGTCAGGTTGATGTTCTCCTGGCCCAGCCGGGTGGTCACTTCCTGAATGGACACTCCCAGTGAGGTAAGTTTCTGCTCATCCAGATCGACGTGGATTTCCTCTTCGAATCCTCCGGAGATCCGGACGGCCGCCACACCATCAATGCTTTCCAACTCGGACTTAACGAATTCCTCACAGAGATATCGAATCCCCGAGAGATCAGAGGAACCGGACACACTGATCCTCATAATGGGGTCCGTTGAAGGATCGTAACGCAGAAGAATGGGCTTATCGGCATCCAGCGGCAACTGCAAGACATCCAGTTTTTCCCGGACATCCAGGGCGGCAAAATCCATATTGGTTCTCCAGCTGAATTCCAGAATGACGTCGGAAACCTCAGGCTTGGAGATAGAACTGACGCGAATCACATTGTTGGCCACGCTGACGGCATTCTCGACCGTTTTCGTGATCAGGTTCTCGACTTCCGCTGGCGCGTTGCCTTCGTAGTGGGTACGAATGGTGAGGGTGGGGTAGGAGATTTCAGGCAGGAGATTCAGGGCCAGCCTGCCGTAAGAGACACCGCCAAAGACGGCAATGGCGACAAAGAGCATCGTCACCGTAACCGGTCGACGAATGGAAAACCCGACGATCTTCATTGCCGCCGGAAATCTCCCCTGAATTGCCGCATCATTTCCTGGGTGAAGATTCTTTTCTTTTCAGAATCTGTGGCAAGTTCGGGGTCCCGGGCTAACCGGGCTTCGTATTCCTCTTTGACCTCGGGATTTTGCATCAACCGATCCATCATCCGATCAACCATTTCAGGAGGCATTGTTTGGCCGCCAGGGCCACGGCTCCCGGGAGACCTTCTTCTGGCCTGCTGTCGGGCCGGAGTATCCCTGCCCTGGGGAGGACTTAGCCTGTCAGCGGGACCCCTTTCTTCCGGAGAAGAGGCTGGCTCCGAGGCAACAGAAACTGAGGGTTCTTCTGGAGGAGGTGCTCCCTCCCAGGAGATAATATTGACAGCGTAGCCATCGGCCAGGCCCTCATAGCCCACCGTAACAATATCTTCCCCCTCCTGGATCCCTTCCAGAATTTCAACCCGGTCTTCCTCACTGAATCCAAGGACAACCTCGCGCTTTTCCACCAAATTCTCGGCGGTAATGACGAAAACACGGTTTTCACCACGCTCACGTAAAACGGCCTTCTTGGGAATGACAATGGCGTCTGGGCGCGTCTCGGTAGCAATATAAACCGTTCCAAACATGCCCGGTCGCAGTCGGTCCGTTCGCTCCATTTCAAACGTCACCTTGACGGTGCCGGAGGTCGCATCAACGGTGGGATTAATCAGTTTAATGGTGGCTTCAAAATCTTGATCAGGGAAGGTATCGACACGAACTTGAGCTTTCTGTGCAACCTTGAGCTGAGGCAAATTTCGCTCAGGAACAAAAATTCGTGCCCACAACGGAGGAAACTCCGAGACGCTAAAGACCTCCTCATTGCCGTTGACTCGATCCCCCACTTCAACCAGTCGCTCCGTGATAACGCCATCGATGGGTGAGGGGATCTCTGTGTATTCCAGCTGAATCGAGGCGGCTCTCAGCCGCGCTCGGGCAGCCTCGAGTCGCTGATGGGCTGTCTCTAAAGCCAGCCCATCGATACGATTGGTCAGGGTGACCTGATCGAACTCCTGCTTGCTGATCAACCGCTGCTCAAACAGATCCAGCGATCTTTCGTAGTCGGCTGCGGAGAGCTGCACTTGAACCTCGCCCTGCCGAAGCCCAAGAACGGCCTCGTCAACGGCTATACTCGCCTGCTCGTACTCGTTTCGAACTTCGCGGTCCTCGAGACGAAGGAGAACATCCCCTTCGCCCACAAAGGCTCCCTCCTCAACCATGATTTCCTCAATAATGGCATTGAGCCTGGCATATACGGTGACTTTTCGAATCGCTTCCAGGGTGGTATTGGAAACAATATAGGTAGAAATGGGCTCCCTTTTAGCCCGGTAAGCTCGGATACTGATGGCCCGGGACTCTACTGTCCGACCCCCGCCAGGGCGTCCTCGATCACCTGGTCCTGGATTGCTTCCTGTTTGAGTAACCTCGCTGCTGGAACAGGAACCGAGCACCGCCCATAACAGGACAATCGGCACCATTAAGATCCGCCAATACCGCATAGATACCTCAGTCCATAAAGGGTTTCGCCGTCAGGTTAGTATACGCCTACAGCACCCATTCGTTTCAATTAGTGCCTCGCTTCATGACGACACTTAATCGCTTTAGGGTTATCAAGTAAAGATGTTAAAATGGGCAGCCGGTAGCCGGGGTGATGCATAGGTTCTGGTCACGAGGTGTGGCGAAAACGCCGACCTGGGTGGGTTGCGCCACGGGCGCGACCGAGGCCCCCGCAAACGTACTCTCTGCAGTACGTTGAGGGGGACGGGGGTACCCGCTGCTTGCGGGTCGCGCTGTCAGGTCGGATGGTTTCGCCGCTGCAGTAGAGAATTTATGCATCATCCCGGCTCACAAAATAGGAGGAGCGATCTATGAGCGTTGAATACGTGGAGAAACTCTACAATCGTTTCTCCACCTTCTACGACCTGATATACGGTATCAGGGTTTTTAACCATGGCAGGGAACTGGCCCCGGAGTATCTTGATCTCTTCCCGGAGGCCCAGCTTCTGGAAGTAGGGGTGGGAACCGGCCTGGCCATCCCTCCGCTGCCCAAGAATATCAAAATCACCGCTATTGACGTCTCCCAGAAAATGCTGAACCAAACCCGAAAGCGGCTTCATTCACTGAGTATTCATAACGTCCAGCTCTTTAAAATGGACGCCACCCACCTGGGATTTCCCGATAACAGCTTTGATCGAATTCTGGCGGCCTACTTCCTTTCCGCTGTGCAGGATCCCGTCAAGGTGATTTTGGAGATGAAACGAGTGTGCCGACCCGGAGGTTATCTGGTCTTCCTCAATCACTTCGAGTGCGAAGTTCCCGTGATCGGTTCTATCGAGAGACATCTCTCCTCTATCTTTTACCGATTGGGCTTTAACGCGGGCCTGAACCTGCAGGAGTTGATGGAGCAAACGGGTCTGGATGTGGATAGCGAAGAGAAGATTGGTGCCTTAGGTCACTTCAAGGCGGTCAGGTGTATTAATCGGGACTAAGCGCTCCCTTTCATAAATACAGTAACGTTTGCGGATGGGGCTTACCAGGGGAGATCCAGGCCCTGATCTAGGTCTCTCGCCTCGGGAAGGGTCGGCGTTTCTTACGAGCACGCTTTCTTGCCAGTGCTTCCTTCAAACGACGCTTTTCTCCAGGTTTCAGGTAGAAGGAATGTCTCTTGGCATCTCTGATGATGTCTTCGTGCTGCACCTTTCTCTTGAAACGCCGCAGTGCGCTCTCAAGGGACTCGCCATCTTGAACATAAACTTCAGCCAACTCTTTTCACTCTCCTTGCATGGCCATTATTGATGAAAGGCCGGATGAGCACTATAAAGGACACTTTCTTGCTCTGTCAAGCGAGTCAAGCGAGCCCGGGGAATGAATAGGTTCTTGTCCCGAAGCGAGGTAGGGGCAAGCCGATGGCTCGCCCGAACAGTTCGGATGGCAAACAACACAGGCGGTGCAGCACGCCGGATGATTGGGCCGCTACAGTAGAGATTTCCTGCATAATCCGGGCTAGGCAAGACACTTCGAAAAGGAAGTTCGCTGTTGCCGATCAACCGCCAGTAAAGCGTTGTGGTTCATACACTCTTGCCTTGTTGTCCAGACGCTTGAGCAAATCTCCCTTTTCTTGGGCGGAGTATTCGGAAGTCGGAATGGTTTTGGCTACCTCGATAGCCTTTGCCAGATCACCCAGGAACTCATAACTTTCAATGAGTCCCAGCCGCGCCATGCGGCGACAATCATCACATTCCGGCCCTTCTAACACCTGGTTGAAGTAGTCCACCGACTCTTCAAACTGGTTTTGAATTTGCAGGATGATTCCCGCTTGGGCCCGGGCCCTTTCCGCTAGTGAATCATTGATTCCGTCATCCATTAACAGCTGAAACTTTTGAAAGGCCTCCTCAAATTGGTTCAACTTGAAATACGCGTCTCCCATCTCAAAATAGATCTGTCGGCGAAGCTCCAGCGCGACATCCAGGGCAAGGGTCTGACTCCAGTAATCGATGGCCTGGGGTAAATCGGTCAGTTCTACTTCATGAATCTCGGCTAGCCGCATATAGGTCTTAGCGGCCAAGGAGCTGTCGGGATATTGGGTCACAAGCTCACGAAAGTAGTGCAGAGCACGATCGGCATTATAAAAATTGATGTAATAGATGGTCCCGACTTCAAACAGGGCTTCCTCCGCATACCGGCTCTTGGGATAATCTTGATAGACGGACTCATAGATCTCGATGGCCTCCATGTAGTCTGTTTCACGCCACTGCTTTTGAGCACGAAGAATTTGTACCCTTACCTCATTTTCCGTCTCAACGTAGAGCCAGATGGCACCTGCGAAAAGCAGGAGAGGAATGGGGAGTATCCATCGAAGCCTACTATTCATCGAACCCCTGGTCATCCTCCTGGGGCACACGAGTCACGGCAGCCACCTCGTCGTCATCCCCGAGATCCATGAGCTTAACACCCTGAGCTCCGCGAGAGATGGTCTGGCGAATACGTCCTGCCTGTTGGCGAATAATCTTCCCCTTGGCGGTGATGATAATAATCTCATCATCATCCTTTACCGTAAATGCCGAGACCACGGGACCGTTTCTCTTGGTCGTCTTGATGTTGATGACTCCCTGCCCTCCTCGTCCCTGCCGCCGGTATTCGCTCACTGGGGTGCGCTTACCGTAGCCGTTTTGGGTTACGGCCAGGATCGCTTCCGAGTCATCGTCGATGATATCCATGCCGACCAGGACATCCTCTCCCTTGAGGGTCATTCCCTTGACACCCCGAGCCGTACGGCCCATTTGTCGAACCTGTTTTTCCGAAAAGCGAATGGCTTTTCCATCACGAGAACAGAGATGAATATCGTTGTTTCCGGCCGTGGTTCCCACGGCAATCAACTCGTCTCCTTCTTTCACTGCACAGGCAATAATCCCAGTAGAGCGAGGATGAGAAAAAGCACTCAGTGCAGTCTTTTTCATGTAACCCTGACGAGAAACCATGGCGATAAAACCGGGAGCGGAGAAATCCTTGACGGCGATAATGCCGGCAACCCTCTCTCCTCTTTCCAGATTGATGAGATTCCCAACCGGCTTCCCTCGGCCCGCTGATCCCACTTCCGGTATCTCGTACACCTTGAGCCAATGCACCTTTCCCCTGTCGGTGAAAACGAGGAGATAACTGTGAGTGGAGGCGACGAACAGGTAGTCGATCACATCTTCTTCAGTCCGAGTGGACATGCCGATACGCCCCTTACCCCCTCTTCGCTGACTCTTATAGATGTGTAAGGCCGTTCTCTTGATATATCCATTGTGGGTCGCCGTAATCACGGCGTCTTCTTCGGCAATCAGATCCTCCATCGTCAACTCAACCTCTTCATCCACAATCACGGTCCGGCGAGGGTTCTGATAATTCTCCTGAATCTCAATCAACTCATTTTTAATGACTTCCTTAAGCTCCTCCTCGCTGGACAGGATCTTCTCCAACTCGGCGATCTTCTTAAGGATCTCCTCGTACTCCTCAACAATCTTGGTTTGCTCCAGCCCTGTCAGACGCTGCAGCCTCATATCCAAAATGGCCTGAGCCTGGATTTCGGAGAGCTCAAACTGGCCGGAGAGTTGTTCCTTGGCCTCGGCCGGGGATTTGGCCTTTCGAATCAAGGTGATCACGGCATCAAGGTGATCCAAGGCCTTTTTGAGACCCTCCAAAATATGCGCCCGCTTTTGCGCTTTTCCGAGGTCATAGATGGTCCGGAATCGGACAACCTCTTTGCGGTGATCCAAGAACAGGTTAATCATTTCCGCCAAGGTCAGTACGCGCGGTTGTCCGTCCACCACGGCCAACATGATGACACCGAAAGAAGTCTGCATGGGAGTCAACTTGTACAGTTTATTGAGAACAATTTGCGGTTGCTCTCCCCTCTTGAGCTCAATCACCACCCGCATCCCATCGCGGTCGGATTCATCACGAAGGTCGCTGATTCCGTCAAGTTTCTTGGAATGAACCAGGTGGGCAATCTTCTCCACCAGCCTGGCCTTATTCACCTGGTAGGGGAGTTCGTCAATAATGATGGCGTCGCGGTCCTTCTCCACCTTCTCCATGGAGGCCCGAGCCCGAAGCCTTATGATGCCGCGCCCGGTCTTGTAAGCTTGCCGGATACCCTCCCGCCCGTAGATAAAGGCTCCCGTGGGAAAGTCCGGTCCCGGAATCAGCTCCAAGAGCTCGGCGGGGGAAGCGTCGGCTCGATCGATCAATAAAAGGGCCGCGTTGACGACCTCACCAAGATTGTGGGGCGGGATGTTAGTAGCCATACCCACTGCGATACCCGAGGTTCCATTCACAATGAGATTGGGAATCCTGGCGGGTAACACCACCGGCTCGGTCAGTGAATCGTCATAGTTGGCTTGGAAATCCACCGTTTCCCGGTCAATATCCGCCAGCAGCTCTTCCGCGATGCGTGACATCCGGATTTCCGTGTAACGCATGGCTGCCGCAGAATCACCATCAACGGATCCAAAATTCCCCTGCCCATCCACCAGAAGTTCACGCATGGAGAAATCCTGAGCCATTCGCACGATCGTGTCATAGACGGCGGAATCGCCATGGGGGTGATATTTGCCTATGACGTCGCCAACCACACGGGCCGATTTCTTATAGGGCTTGTTGTGAAAATTCCCCAGTTGATGCATCGCATAGAGAACCCGTCGATGAACAGGCTTTAATCCGTCGCGAACGTCCGGCAGAGCCCGCCCGACGATCACAGACATGGCATAGTCCAAATAGGACGCCTTCATCTCTTCTTCGATGTTGACAGGGATTTCCCGTCCGTGATGTTCGGGCATTACTTCTTTCTCCTATTGGCGGGTCAAATGTCCAGGTTCTTCACGTTGAGGGCATTGTCCTCGATGAATTTACGGCGAGGTTCAACCTTTTCCCCCATCAGAATCGTGAAGATCTCATCCGTCTCAATGGCGTCCTCGATCCTCGTCTGCAGCAAGGTTCGCGTGTCCGGGTTCATGGTGGTATCCCAAAGTTGCCGGGGATTCATTTCACCCAGTCCTTTGTAGCGCTGAATCACGACATTCTTTTTCCCGGCAGCGACGATGTAGTCAACCAACTCGCCCTCATTGTTGATCACCGTCTCCTTATCCTTTTCCTTGATGAGCAGGGGACTTCCCCGAAACTCTTCGACCTTGCGATAGAGGCCAAACAGCTGCTTGAATTCGGCTGAGGACAAGAGATCGTAGTGGATCACGACAGGAGTGCCATGTCCCACCCGGATCTGTAGCTGGTGCAGGCTGTGCTCTTCATCGTAGGTGATTTCACCTTCATATCCCTGTTTCTTCAAAACCGCCGCCAGGTCCTTCAAATGTTGTTCTTTCGCTAAGTAGTTCCGGTAAAAATCATCACCATTGGTGAAGTTGCTCTGAGCCAGGATGTGCTCCAGTAACTGGTCAACGACTTTGCCATCTCCCAATTTCCTGCTGAGCTTCTCGTAAGTCGCTCTAAAAGCCATCAGAGCATGCATCTTATCGACAAGATCCGCGCGCTCATACGATTTACCAGTCCTGGAGACGCTGACCACCAGGTCTTGGGTTGCCTTATCCATCAAATACTCTCTGAGATGCTCCTCCTTGTGGAGATATCTCTCGGCGGAACCTCTTTTGACTCGATATAACGGGGGTTGAGCAATGAACACATGTCCAGCCTGAACCAGCTGTGTCATCTGCCGATAGAAAAAGGTGAGGAGTAGAGTGCGGATGTGACTTCCATCCACATCCGCATCCGTCATGATGATCACCTTGTGGTAACGCAGCCTGGTCAAATCAAAGTCATCGGCCCCAATACCCGTTCCAATTGCCGAGATCATGATGGCGATCTCTTCGTTGCCCAGCATTTTGTCAAAACGGGCCTTTTCCACATTCAGTATCTTTCCCTTAATGGGCAGAATCGCTTGAAATTTCCGATCCCTTCCTTGTTTGGCCGAGCCTCCGGCAGAGTCTCCCTCAACCAGGAAGATTTCGGAAAACTGCGGATCTCTCTCCTGGCAGTCGGCCAGCTTTCCAGGAAGGGAGAGGTTTTCTAAAACACCCTTGCGGCGGGTGAGATCGCGAGCCTTTCGAGCCGCTGCGCGGGCGCGAGCGGCTTCGACTGCCTTCTCCACGATCCGCTTGGCCACAGCAGTATTTTGTTCCAGAAAGATACTCAGTTTCTCATTGCAAATCGTCTCCACCAGGCCCTTGACTTCACTGTTCCCCAGCTTTGTCTTGGTCTGTCCTTCGAACTGAGGCTGAGGCAGCTTGACGCTGATGACGCCGGTGAGGCCTTCCCGGACATCCTCACCACTCAGGTTCTGTTTGAGATCCTTGGCGAGATTGGAAGCCGAAGCATGGGCATTCAAAGTCCGGGTCAGGGCTGCTTTGAATCCTGCCAGGTGAGTGCCCCCTTCGATGGTGTTGATGGTGTTGGCGAAAGAGAAAAGGGTTTCGTTGTAACCATCGTTGTACTGGAGAGCGACCTCAACCTCAATATTGTCCTTTGCCGCATGGATATAAACAGGTTTCTCGTGTAGGACGTTCTTGTTCCTGTTGAGGTGCTCAACGAAGTCGACGATTCCGCCTTTGTACTGAAATTTGAGCTTTTTATCGGTACGCAAATCCTCAACCACAATAATCAAGCCCTGGTTGAGAAAGGCCATTTCCCGCATGCGTTGAGCCAAAGTATCGAAGTTGAATTCCAACGTTTCAAAAGTCTGAGCGTCGGGTTTGAAAGTGATCTTCGTTCCCCGCTTCTTGGTCTTGCCGGTCTTCTCGAAAGGTGTCACGGGAATGCCGTATTCGTAGCTCTGGCAATAGACCAGGTGGTCACGCCAAATCTCCAGGTCCAATCGCTCCGACAGGGCATTGACCACCGACACACCCACACCGTGCAACCCCCCCGATACCTTGTAGCTATCGTGATCGAATTTCCCGCCCGCATGAAGTGTCGTCATCACCACTTCTGCGCCCGGTATCCCTTTCTCGGGGTGAATATCGACGGGAATTCCTCGTCCGTCGTCGATGACGGTCACCGAGTTATCGATGTGAATCGTCAGCTCAATGTTTTTGCAATATCCCTCCAGCGCTTCATCCACTGAGTTGTCTATGACTTCATAGACGAGGTGGTGAAGTCCCGAAGCTCCGGTCGAACCAATGTACATGGCCGGGCGCTTCCGTACAGCCTCCAGACCCTCCAGTATCTTGATTTTGTCAGCGGTGTAGCTCGTCTCGAGATCGAGTGCGTCGATTTTCTCAGCCATACATTATTCGCCCCTTATAAACTGCCCTCATTATAACATATGACCTCTGTTGACTCTCCCTATATATTGAATATGTTGTGTATGGCAATAGATCGATACACTATATGTTGTGTTTCTAGCACTTTTCCCGAAACAGGGCCCGGGTGGCCCACCCTGAGCCCGCTAAAAGGGTGAATTGGGCGGTCAGATAGAGTTTTTAGGAGGGGAAATGAGACCCAGGTCGCTAAGACCCCTGTGCGGGTGAAGCCCACTTCCTGGCCGGCCCGTGGGCTAAAGCCCACGGCTCTGAATGCGTCATGCCAAGGGCGGGTGCCATCCTAACTGTTCCGGCTAGAGTTTCATGGGCATGATCACGTACTGATGGAGATAGTCCCCTTTGGGCTTGGGTTTCAAAAGGCCCTGGGTTTCCTCATCGCGGAGGGCAAGCTCGATCTCCTCGCTGTCCAATCCGGAAAGAAAATCGAGCAGGTATTGGGCATTAAACCCGATCCCCACCGATTCCCCTTTGTAGATGGCAGGCAGGCTTTCCTTTGCTTCCCCGACTTCCGCCCCACTGGAATGAATGTCCAACTGATTTTCTGTGACCGACAGACGGACTGCGTGCGATTCTTCATCGGCCATAACGGACACCCGTTTGAGGGCATCGACAAACTCACGGGTGTTTAAGACGACTTGCTTGTCGTTCTCCTGAGGGATAACCATATCGTAGTTCGGGAATTGTCCCGTCAGTAGGCGTGAAACCAACAGTCTTTTGCCAACCCTGAAAAAAAGGTGATTTTCGCTGCTTCCAAATTCAATGCTGGACGCATTGTCCGCCGTCAATTTACTCAGCTCCGTGAGGGCCTTCTTGGGAATCAGGACCTTCTTCTCTTCTTCCAGCCCCGCAATCTCCATTTTGCGGGAGACGAAAACCAGTCGATGTCCATCTGTGGCCACCAGGGTGATGCTTCCCGGCTTAAGGATCATCAAGGCCCCATTCAGGGTGTAGCGAGATTCTTCCTGGGTGATGGCAAAAATACAGCTTGTGGTCATGTAGTGGAGGGGCTGAGCGGGCAAAGCGATGGTGTTGGTATCCACGGTGGGAATTTCCGGGAAGTTGTCCTTGGGCAGACTTGCAATCTTAAATCTGGACCTGTCGCAGTTGACCTGAATCCAGTTTTGGCCATCGCTTTTGAAATGAATATCGGCTTCAGGAAGAAAACGGACAATATCGAACAACTTGCGGGCAGAAACAGCCAGTGCTCCTGCCACTTTAATGCGGGCAGGGCAGGTGCACTGAACCGTTACATCCAGATCCGTAGCCGTCACCACCAAGGTATTCGCCGTAGTCTCCAGTAACAGATTGGAAAGAATAGGAACGGTGGTCTTTCTCTCTACGCCCCCTTGTGCATACTGGAGTTCCCTGAACAACTCCGCTTTTTTCACCACAAAATCCACAATAATTTCACTCCCTTTCTGCAATCATTCCGCGGTCATCGGATTGCATTGGCTAGCTTGCTTAATGTGCTCTCGAACTTGGGATCCTTGTTGCGCTTTCCCTCGACCTTCCGGATCGAGTGAAGAACCGTCGTGTGGTGTTTTCCCCCGAACTCCCTTCCGATCTGAGGCAACGAACACTCGGTCAGTTTCCGGCACAAAAACATGGCCATTTGACGGGGCCCAGTCACCCGCCGCGAATTATTTTTCGCCTTGAGCTCAGCGACTTTCAAGGAATAGTGATCGGCAACTACCTTCTGGATACCCTCGATGGAGATCACGCGAGTATTGTTTTCGGTGAGGTTTTTGAGAACCTCCTGGGCCAGGGGAAGAGTGATCCTTTCTCCGGTCAAGCTGCTGTAAGCCGCCAGCCGTATCAGGGAGCCCTCCAGTTCTCGAACATTCGACTTGACGTTCTTGGCGATGAAATAAGTCACATCCTCAGGTAAGGTCACATTTTCAAAGCTCGCCTTCTCCCGCAGGATGGCAACTTTGGTCTCCACATCGGGAGGTTGCATATCCGCGATTAAGCCCCATTCGAAACGACTGTGAAGCCGTTCCTCCAAAGTGGGGATCTCTCGGGGGGGGCAATCGCTGGTGATGACAATCTGCTTCTGGGAGTCATAGAGAGCGTTGAAGGTGTGAAAGAACTCCTCCTGGGTTCGCTCCTTGCCGGCCAGAAATTGAATGTCATCCATTAAAAGCACGTCGATATTACGATATTTGTCTCGGAATTGGATGGTTTTGTCGTAGCGGATGGCATTGATCAGCTCGTTCATGAAGTGCTCAGAGGACAGATACATGAGCCGAGTCTGCGGAGCTTGAGCCTTAATGAAATGCCCCATAGCGTGCATCAGGTGGGTTTTTCCTAATCCCGCGGCTCCATAAATAAAGAAGGGATTGTAGGCCTTGGCAGGTTGTTCCGCCACAGCAACCGCAGCCAGGTGAGCGAACTTATTGCAAAAACCCACCACAAAACGACTGAAGGTGTACTTATCGTTCAGGCGGCACTGGGCTGCATCCGGACAGGGCCCTTGCAGGGCCGCCGCCACCCGGGTTTCACTCACCCCCTGTTGGCCTGAATCGTCGTCGGCCACGAATGAGACCCTGAAGTCCTCAAGTCTCAGCTCATCCAGCGAGGCTTGAATGACTTCCGAATAGTTCTCCGCGAGCCAATATTTGAAGTGCTTATTGGGAACCTGAACAAAAAGTCTCTTCTTGCCAAGATCCTCTCTCTTAAGAATGGTGGGCTTGAACCATATATCAAAGTTCTGATGAGAAACTCGCTTTTCAATACACGACAGAACGCTCTCCCAGACCTCCATAGTCCTCCCTCTGCTCCCAAGTTCAGTGCAAATCCTCTGCCAACTGGACCCCTCTTAGACCTGCTGGAGTCCGCATCACTTTCCACAACAATTTCCACAGATGTGGAAAACCTTTCGGTTTCCCTGAGTGAGAGTGTGCCCGGGAAAGATCTAAACCTACCACGGGGTTCAACGGGCTTCAATGAAATTTTTGAGAAACTGAGACATGAAAATCTCTCAGCCCGGTCCCTTCAAGGCCATAGGGCCTTTCCGCCCAAATCGAGGCCATTTCCTTCAGAAAGTCCTTTAAAAACTGTGAAGGTTGAGCATATTTCCTTTCGACAAGCATAGTTGCAGAAAAGATCCTCACCTGGAGAAGGAAAATCCCTTTTTCCAACGATGTGCTTTTTGATGTTTTTACCGTTTTGGGTGTTTACCCATTCTCATTTAGTGTCTCGCCCCATAAATACGCTGATGTTTGCTGATGGGTGTTGCGAGGCGAGGTCAAGGAGCGAGGAGGAGACAATGCAGGGACATCGGCAACGACGAGACCCAGAGATCGTCCGCAATCCCCATCAGCCTGAAGGGTGGTGGCGGGACGGCATCGACTTCCTTGTTGCTCCTAACCAGCGTTACCGTGTTTATGGAACGAGACACTAGCCCGCATTTCTCACACCGAATCTACTCCGGCAGCAGATCTGGCCGCACCTACTGCGCGACCTCGCTACGATCAGGTGTGAGAAATAAGGGCTAGGTGAGGAAGTGAGAGGCAAGTTTTTCGTAGGTTGTTTCCAGATCTTCCGGGATGACCCGAGTCTGTCCGATCACGGAAACAAAATTGGCGTCGCCTTCCCAGCGGGGAACGATATGGAGATGCAAATGACCGGCAACACCAGCCCCCGCACTTTTCCCCACATTAAATCCGATATTGAAGCCATCGGGTTGGTAGACCTCCTGCAAAACCTGCTCGCACCGTTGGGCCAGGACCATCATCTCTCTCAGTTCGGGGCCTGCTGTGTCGGTGAGTGTAGCCACATGCCTGTGGGGAACCACCATCAAGTGGCCTGTCGTGTAGGGGAATCGATTCAGAACCAGGAAAGTGTGCTCCTGGCGGAGAAGGATAAAACTTTGCCGATTCTCATCCGTGGAGGAAAGAAGGCAAAAGACACAGTTCGCTTCCTGGCGACCCGAGGAAAGGTAATGGAAGCGCCAGGGAGTCCATAGGTGATCCATCTATGAATTGATCAGTTCTCTCAGGTCCTTTCCGGGCTTGAAGTAGGGAACCTTCTTGGCAGGAACAAAGACCTTCTCGCCGGTTTTCGGGTTGCGACCCTCACGGGAAGATCTGTTCCGAAGCCGGAAACTGCCGAAGCCCCGAAGCTCTACTTTTCCACCGGCCTTCAGCGATTCGACGATACTATCCAAGACAGCTTGGACGATTGCCTCTGCGTCTTTTTTGCTCAACTCCGAATTTTTGGCCACCTCGTCAATAAGGTCAGCTTTCGTCATCATCGGCTCCTTCTACCTGCTCGGCCTTCTTTTTCAATTGACCCAACTGCTCACCGGCAATATCCCCAATGGAAGTGGTTGCGACTTCGGGCTTATAGGCCCAACCTTCTTCTCTGTCAGAATCCTCCGTCAGGGCTCTCACCGAAAGGCCAATCCTGCGTTCCAACAAATTCAGCTTAATGATCTTCACGTCCAGTTCCTGTTCAACCTCAAAGTGGTCCTCCGGGTTGTCGATGCGTTGCTCCGCCAGTTCGGATACGTGACAAAGCCCTTCGATGCCCTCGCTCAACTCGACAAAGATTCCGAAGTTGGTCAACCGGACAATCTTTCCATGCACCACATCTCCGATCTGGTGCCCAGAGAAAAAATCCTCCCACTTGTCTGGCTCGAGCTGCTTGATCCCGAGAGACAAGCGTTGATTGTCCGCATCAACGTTAAGGACCACGGCGCTCACTTCGTCGCCCTTCTGCACCACCTCCGAGGGGTGTTGCACCTTCTTGGTCCAGCTGAGATCCGAAATATGGACCAACCCCTCGATTCCTTCCTCCACCTCAACGAAGGCCCCGAAATCGGTCAGGTTTCGGACCTTCCCCGTGATAATCGAGTTGATCGCGTATTTTTCTTCAATGGAGTCCCAAGGGTTGGGCTCCGTTTGTTTCATCCCCAAAGAGATTCGTCGTGCTGAAGCATCCATGTCCAGAACAACCGCCTCCACCTCATCCCCAACGCTCAACAGCTTGGAGGGATGCTTAATGCGTCTATTCCAGGTCATCTCGGATATATGGATCAGCCCCTCAATGCCTTCCTCAAGCTCAACGAATGCTCCGTAGTCGGTCAGGCTCACTACCTTGGCCTTCACCCGGGTGTCTCTCGCATAGCGCTCTACGGCGCTGAGCCAGGGGTCCTCGCTCAGCTGTTTGTATCCCAGAGAAACTTTCTCTTCCGATCGTTCGAATTTCAGGATCTTGACCTCAATCTCGTCGGCCACTTTGAACAGATCCGATGGATGGTTCACCCGCCCCCAGGACATGTCGGTGATATGCAACAGCCCATCGATGCCCCCGAGGTCCACAAAAGCTCCGTAGTCAGTAATATTCTTGACGATTCCTGAAACAACCTTTCCCTCCTCCAGCTCCTTGAGGGTGGTTTCCTTCAATTTGAAGTGCTCTTCTTCCAGCACCGCCTTTCGAGAGAGTACGATGTTGCCACGCCGCCTGTTCATTTTGATGACACGCATGCGCAGCTCCTGGCCACACCAGCTATCCAAGTTTCTGGTTGGTTGCAGATCAACCTGGGAGCCGGGCAGAAACGCCCTCACCCCGACATCTACCGCCAAGCCACCTTTGACCCTCTCAATCACCCGCCCCGTGATGATCGACTCATCCTGATAGACCTTCTCAAGTGCGGTCCAGATCTTCATCCGCTCCGCCTTCTGCCGAGACACCACGACATTGCCATTCCGATCTTCTGTGCGCTCAAGAAGGACGTCCACTTTGTCTCCCTGCTTGATGGTCAGGTTGCCGGCATCATCGCGGAATTCGTCCAGAGAGATTTGTCCTTCCGACTTGAACCCTACATCGACAACCACGTGAGAGTCGGAAATCTTCAATATCGTTCCTGATACAACCGCGCCCTCTGCGATATTCTTGAAGCTGAGGTCGTAAGCCTCCTGCATCTCTTCGTGGTCCATCTCCTTGGGGCTTTCAATGACAGGGGCTTCGATCACAGGGGTTTCGACCAATGGGGTTTCCTCTTGAGTTTTAACCTGGGCGGCGGCTTCTCCCTCCTCCGCCTTTCTCCCAGCTACAGACATTCGGACCTCCTCAACAAGCCCTTTCCGATGCGAGCGGGACAGCTGCCTGCAAACGGCAACGGACAAGGGACATCTCTCAATTCAAAAAGTGTCGCGCTATTCGCCAATCGAAAGTGCGGAGCGAGCAAATTCTTCTCACCGCCCTTGCTGAAGTCTAGGTCAGACAATGTTTAGCATCCCCTCGCCGAAAGATTTGAGTAGCAACTTATACCGCGCAACCAAGGGCTTGTCAAGCTGCAAAGCCCATGAGATATCAAGGAACGAACGATGGATCTATGGATTGTTTCCGCTTGTTTGAGGCCGTTTGCGAAAACAGTTTCTAAGGTTGGCTTCAAAGGGAAATGGGTCGACTTTCGCGGTCGACTTTTGATAAACTACTCTCCCGCGGCGGTGCCCGTCACTGTGATCCGCTGTAACCCAGCAAGCTTCTGGATCGCTGCGCAAGGAAGATTCAGTGGTCATTCATTTGATTTTGCTATGAGCTAGGAGTTGATGTTATGAAGAGTGGTATTCACCCCCAATATGAGTTGGTATCCGTGCGCTGTGCCTGCGGCAATCAGTGGGAAACGCGCTCCACAATGTCTGGAGAGGTCCGTCTGGATATTTGCTCCGCATGTCATCCGTTTTACACCGGTAAGCAGAAACTGGTCGACACCGCGGGAAGGGTCGAACGCTTCCGCAAAAAATACGCAAAGGGAAAGTCAAAGCGCCTCTCAGGCTAATCTCCTCTCCTCATGTTTCAGAAACTTCAAGCACTTGAGGAAGAATATGAAAATCTCTCGCAAGAGCTGGGAGATCCGGAGCTGATTGCGATCCCGGAGAAGTATCGTAAAACGGCCCAGGCCCATGCAGAGCTTCAGGAAGTCGTCGACAAATTCCGCGAGTACAAATCGATCTCACAAGAAATCACTGGAACAAACAGGCTTCTGGATGAAGAACAGGATGAGGAACTTCTCGAAATGGCTCGCCAGGAATCTGAGCAGCTGGAGAAGCAAAGAGCGAGCTGCGAAGAGGAACTCAAGGGACTTCTACTCCCCACGGATCCCAACGACGCCAAAAACGTTATCCTGGAAATCAGGGCCGGCACGGGAGGAAATGAAGCCACTCTTTTTGCTCAGGGAATCTTCCGGATGTATTCGCGATACGCCGAGCGCAACAATTGGACCGTCGAGGTGCTTTCGGCTCATCACTCCTCGGTAGGTGGATTCAAGGAAGTTATCGCCATGATCTCGGGGAAAAACGTCTACAGCCGCCTGAAATACGAAAGCGGCGTTCACCGGGTGCAGCGAGTTCCCGAGACCGAAACCCAGGGACGCCTCCACACCTCTGCCGTCACTGTGGCGGTCTTGCCCGAGGTCGACGAAGTCGATATTGAAATTGACCCGAAGGAGCTCAAAATAGACACTTACTGCTCCTCGGGACCTGGCGGGCAGTCCGTCAACACGACCTACTCGGCAGTGCGCATCACCCACATTCCCACCGGAGAAGTGGTGACCTGTCAGGATGAAAAGTCTCAGATCAAGAACAAGTCCAAGGCCATGAAGGTCCTGCGTTCCAGACTTTTCGAAAAAGCGCTCCAGCAGCAACAAGGCGAAATTGCCGCAAAGCGAAGAGCCATGGTTGGAAGCGGAGACCGCAGTGAGAAAATTCGGACCTACAATTTCCCACAGAACCGGGTCACGGACCATCGCCTCGGCCTGAGCTTGCATCAGCTCGCTCTCATCATGGAAGGCAACCTGGATCCGATCGTTGAGGCCTTAATCACATCCGAGCGGACAGAGCTGTTAGGAAATCAAAAAATCGCCTGATCGGGACAACTCAAGAACTAGCCCGATATTTCTCACGCCTGCTCGTCACGAAGCGGCGGAAGGGCCGGCCTGAGAAGGCGCGTGACCCGCAGGCGGGTGCCCCAGCCCCCCGCAAACGTACTGTATGGTACGTTGAGGAGGCCGACGGTGTGCGGGTCGCACAGTCAGGCCGGATCATTTCGCCGGTGCAGTAGAGGGGGTGTGAGAAATGCGGGTTAAGGCCGTGACGGTTCAAGAGGCGCTCCAGTCTGCAGCCGATTATCTTGCCAAGCGCCGACTCCGATCCCCTCGCCAAGACGCTGACCTTCTGGTTGCCTCCGTTCTGAAGCGCGATCGAACGTTCCTGTACACGCACCCGGAACATCAACTTTCTACAGCGCAGAAGCATCTGCTTCAGCAGTGGTTGATCAAGCGGGGCGAGCACTTTCCACTGCAATATCTTCGTGGTAAGCAGGAATTCTATGGCCGTGAATTTTCGGTTCGTCCTGGGGTCTTCATTCCCCGACCCGAAACAGAGCTGGTTTTGGAGGCTGCTTTGGGTCTTCTGCGGGAAAGCCCCGAAGAACACCTGCGGGCAATCGACGTGGGCACGGGATCTGGCTGCATCGGCATCACCCTGGCCTGCGAAGAACCTCGGGTTGTGGTTACAGCAACAGATGTCTCTCCCATTGCCTTACAAGTGGCCCACCAGAATGCAAAAAAGCACCGCTGCCTGGACCGCCTTGAGTTCCGAGAGGGTCAGACACTGAATCCCGTGAAAGACCGACCCGGTTATTATCATCTGGTCGTCTCCAACCCTCCTTATGTGAGCCACCAGGAAAGAAACCGGGTTGACGCCTCCGTAGACAAACATGAACCACACGAGGCGGTCTATGCCGCAGAATCGGGACAAGCGATCTACAAACAACTGTTTTCCGAAGCCCGCAAAGTTTTGCGGGATCAGGGGAAATTGGTGGTCGAATTGGGTGAGGGCGCCAAGCAGGGGATTTGCCGACTGGCGCAAGCAAAAGGTTGGGTTTTGGAAGGTTCACGAAAAGATCTTGCCCATATCGACCGGTGTGCGATCTTTGGACGCCCGTTGGATGAGAAGCCATGAAAACCTGATCATTATCTGATATCGTTAACCTGTCACTACCCAAAGGAGCACCTATGGCGGATTGTATTTTTTGCAAAATTGCTCAAGGAGAACTGCAGTCGGACATCATTCGTGAGGACGATCAGGCTGTGGCCTTTCGGGATATCAACTCGCAAGCACCGACCCATATCCTGATCATTCCCAAGAAGCATATCCCTACCCTTGCTGAAGCTTCCGAAGAAGAGGGGAGCCTGCTGGGCCACCTCCTCTTGATGGCCCGCCAGGTAGCCGAGGATCAAAACCTCCGGGACGGCTATAGGGTGGTCCTTAACAACGGCGTGGCTGCGGGGCAGACGGTCTTTCACATCCACCTTCATTTGATGGGCGGACGAGCCTTCGATTGGCCTCCGGGATAGCCCCATGGTAGCAGTCATCGCCCCGAAAGGAGTCTCGTGGAAAAGCTAATTGAGAGCATGCTGGAGAAACTCGGTGAAGATCCGCAACGCCAAGGCCTCAGGAAAACACCGGCTCGGGTGGCTGAAACGTTCAAGTTTCTGACCAAGGGTTACTCCGAGAATGTCGATGAGATTCTCAAAGACGCCCTCTTTGATGTCCAGTATGACGAGATGGTGATCATCAGAAATATCGAGGTCTACAGCCTGTGTGAGCACCACCTCCTGCCCTTCTTCGGAAAATGCCATGTGGGTTACCTGCCTACCCGCAAGGTGATTGGCTTGAGTAAAGTGATTCGTCTCGTTGAGCTGTTCTCACGGCGGCTGCAAGTCCAGGAACGCCTCACTCAACAAATCGCCCACACCATCCAGGAGCAGGCGAATCCTCAGGGAGTTGGAGTGATTATTGAGGCCCAGCATCTGTGTATGATGATGCGTGGCGTTGAAAAGCAGAATGTTAAAGTCACGACCTCGACCCTGCTGGGAAAATTTCGGCAGGATCAGCGATCCCGGATGGAATTCTTGAATTTGGTGAGGATTAACAACCCATGAGGCACTTGAAAGCGGTTTTCAGTGTCCCTTCTGCTTGGTGCGCCCTCTTGTTCTGGGCCTTGGGCTTTTTCTGCATCACCGCTGCCTCTCAATCATCCAGTCAAATTGAAGGTCCGAATATTCGCGTAGACGTCAATTTGGCGACCTTGAAATTCATGGTGAAGGAGACCGATGGGCGCCTCCTCAACCATCTGAATCAGGGCCACTTTCGAGTGTTCGAAGGTGGAGCGCTTCAGGAAATTGTCTTCTTTGAGCCTCCCCGCAACACAGAAGGAGAGATGGGACCCCTTAGACTCGCCTTTTTAATCGACATGAGCGGCAGCACCCTCGCGACCCGGGCGGAAGAGTTTACGGCGGCGGGAACTTTTCTGGAAAGTCTGCATGACTTCACGGAAGTCGGCATCTTCGGTTTTTCCGATAAGCTGATGCGGCTGCAGGATTTTACTTCCACGCGATCCCTGGCTCAGAAGGCATTAACGGAATCTGGTGAGCATCTGGGACCAACGGCCCTCTACGATTCGCTGAACGCGCTCATCCTGCGCATGAAGGACCATCCTGGAGCAACTCGAAACGTAGTGATTCTCATCTCCGACGGCATGGACAACGCCTATCGTATCGCCCCCCAAAGCGTCTCTTTGGCCCAGAGAAATAATGTTGTCATTTACACCATTCTGGTTCCGTCAGCAGGCCAACTTTATATTGGCTCCTCTCCGCCCCTGTCCCAACCGGGCGCTTCCACCCCTGCCGGCGACGATCGAGAAGCCAAGGAGCTGGCCTTTGCCAGTTTGTCGCTGAGGACCAATGGAGGACATTTCAGTGGCTTCGAAACCATCCTCAATTTTGACCAGGTCATGGCTCAAATCAATGACGACGTGTTTGGCAACCTCTATTCGATTGGCTATTACACCGATGATCCTTATCGCCGTAAAGAGGACCGTAACATTCAAGTTGAGATCGCATTTCCCAAGGCCTACATCCCCGCTCGATTTGAAACCCTCCCCGAACGATCGACGGTCAAGCAGGAGGTGATCGCTGCGCTTTTTGATGATGACGCGCTGGACCGGGTTCCCAACAACCTCCACCTTACATTCCGAGAGATTGGCGCTGACCTGGATCTCCTGCCTCAGGAACGGCAGGGCGGGCAGATTGGACTCCCTTTTCGCATCAAGATCAGTCCCTTCAGTTTACAGAAAACCGAAAAGGGGGATGTTCGGACCGGGTTCGGGGTTATCGCCCGGTTGTTGGACCAGCAAGGGGAGGAAGTGGCCCGGTTGAGAGAAATTTTCCGGGTCAACCTGGAGGCCAAAGACATCCGCGCTGGCCGGGGGATCATCTATACCAATAAGTTGTTTGCCCCTCCGGGGGTCTATGCCCTGAAGGTCGCCCTCCTGGAGATGGCCACCTGGAACATGACCGCTTTCGAACGCAACGTAAGAATCAGGGCCCGCTAACAATTTACCGTTTCCTGGTCTGTGGTCTGTGGTCTGTGGTCTGTGGTTCTCCCCAATAGGCTTGGCTATAGGCTCCAATTCGGTCCATCTCTTCTTGGTGGCGAATCACCCAACCCTCTTGGTCCTCTTCAGAGGGGACGAGCAGAGGCTGTCCAATCTTCACCAGCACGGGGCTAAAGGGCTTGGGGATTTGGAACCTATCCCAGCTATTGAGACTCCAGAACCACTTGGGCTGAATATGGAATGGCAGTATGGGGACCCCCGTCTTGCGAGAGAGCCAGACAGGTCCTGGCTTCACTCGATAGACCGGGCCCCTCGGACCATCCGAGGTGAAGGCCACGGTAAGACCCTGTTGCACCTTTTGCTTTGCTTCTAATAGGGCCTTGGCCGCACCTCTGCTACTCGAACCGCGGGCGGGAATGAATCCCAGCTTCCTGATCACCCTGGCAATGACTTCCCCGTCAAAATGCCGGCTGGTCATCACAACGATGTTTTGAAAGCGCCAGAAGTGGGCGGCGCAGAAGACTTGATTGTGCCAGAAAGAGCCAATAAACGGCTCTTCTCTCTCTCTGGATTGCCTGATGTTTTCCCAGCCCTCTACTCGATAGCGCAGGGTCGCTCCAATCAGTCGCAACAGGATCCATCCCGCAAGGCTCATCAGCACGATCTCTATCTTCTGCAGGAGGGTGAAGGTTTTCAAAGCTATCAGGCTACCCCATCGAGCTTCCTGTTCTACCGCTGTATTCAGCCAGATGATGAGAGGTCTATCCCCTTGCCGGGATTATGCATAGGTTCTTGTCGCTGCAGTAGAGAATTTATGCATGATCCCGGCTAGACAAAGGGGGCTCCTCCTTGGAGTCGGAGAGTTTTTTGTCCAGGCTCAACACCTCCTGGATGAATCGTTGACGCCACTCTGCCGCGTAGGGATTTTCCCGCTCGATATCCAGAAACAGCTGGTTGGTGTCCTGCTGTACGGTCTTGACCAAACGATCAAAGGCCTCTGGCCCTGGCGTAGAGATGTCCTGTGAAGCCCACCTCAGCTGTTTCATCACCTGAGCAATCAAATGGAAAACGGCCTGGCTTTTCGCAATCTGTTGGTCATGCTCCTGGGCCGTCACCTCTACGGTCACCAATTGCAGCCTGTGAAGATAATGCTGGATGCTGCGATACGATTCCTGCTCGATTCGAGCGGGACACAGGGCAATTTTCAAACCCGCCACCCCTTCCTTGCCGCTGTCTGGCCCAAAGAGTGGATGTGTGCCCAGGATCTGGACCGACTCAGGAAAATGAGTCGACATCCATTCCAGCGGTCGCTTCTTGACGCTGCACGTGTCCACCACAATCTGTCCTTCTCGCAGCAACGGGGCCATCTTTTTACAGGTGTCCTCCATGGCTGAAATGGGCACGCACAAGACAATCAGGGGAGCAGAAACAGCTTCTTCGAAAGTCGTCGCCTCTGCAATGCCCTGGAGTCGGGACGAGTCGGAGTCGTAAACCCGCACCTCCTTATCGCGGCGGAGATACTCATACGCCATCCTGCCAAAGCGCCCAAACCCCAATAACCCAACCGTTTCGATTTTCACGGGCTGCAATTATATAATAAAGATTCACAAATGCCCGAAAACGCGATTTTCTCCCACCGCACTTCAGAAACCCGCGAAACTCTTTTTGACCCTTTCAATGAACTCTGGGGGAAGTGCGGAACAGCAGCCATTGATCGGTATTGGGACGGAAGGTCGGCTCTGAGCAAAAAGGGCCATCATTGGATGAACCTGACCTCTGTTCGTTCCATATGGAACGAACAGACCGTCTTTTTTTACTTTGAATCCTGGTTTGATTCCCTCAATGTTAACCCTGAATGGAGCAGGGAGGCCGCAACTGAAGGTCTTTGGAACAAGGATGTGGTGGATGTATTTCTAAAACCCGGTACAGCCCCTAACTACTTCGAAATCGAAGTGAGCCCTCTTGGGCAGTGGGCGAATATGCGGATCGTAGAACCTCGAGTGGAGGTAGACCTCGAGTGGAACTCCGATCTTGAGTTGGAACCTCTCTTAAGCAAGCAAGAGTCTATCTGGAGGGAATTTCTGGGATTGTCCTATGAATCGATTTGGGAAGAACCGCCCGAGGTGGGCACATCCTGGCGAGGGAATCTTTACCGCATAGCCGGAAAGGAGCCTCATCGTGGGTATCTGGCTTGGAGACCTGCTTTCACGGGACCACCTGATTTTCATGTACCCCCGTCCTTTTGCCATTTGATTTTCATTTAGTCATGGAACTGGACTTATCCAGACTTTCAGTTGCCGAAATCCGCAGACACTTCCTCGATCAAAAAGACTCAGCCTCGCCCGGGCTTCTAGCCAGATTGCAGAAAGATCCGCGGGAGGGCGTTCGTAAGATTTGCCATCAACTGAAGACTCGGCGTGAGAAAGAAAAAGCGGAGCGGATCCGCATTGAGTCCATGCTCAACCTGGAGGGTGTGCTGTGGAAGTCCGGGATCCGCCATATTGCCGGAGCCGACGAGGTTGGAGTGGGGCCTCTGGCCGGACCCGTGGTCGCGGCTGCGGTTGTTTTTCCTCCCGGAACCTTCATCTCAAAAGTGGATGATTCCAAGCGCTTGAGCCCCCAGGTTCGCCGGGAGGTTGTCCACACTATTCGCCAGAGGGCCCTGGGGATCGGAGTAGGATTGGCAGAGGTCACCGAAATCGACGAACTGAATGTCTATCATGCTGGCCTTCTGGCCATGCGGCGAGCAGTGGAAAACCTTCCCCTTCGTCCGGACCACCTGCTGGTGGACGCCAGAGAAATTCCGGGACTCTCCATGCCCCAGAACAAGTTCAGCAAAGGGGACGGCCTCAGCTTTTCCATCGCAGCAGCATCGATCGTGGCCAAGACTTACCGGGACCAACTGATGGTCGAGCTCGGGCGAACCTATCCCCAATATGGATGGGATCGAAACAAGGGATACGGTACCCGAGAACACCAGGAGGCGATCCGCCGGCATGGCCCTTGTGCCATCCATCGCAAATCTTACACCTTCATCCAGGAACTTTGCGGAGAGTACTCCGATTTGTTCTACCGGTTGCGGGATAAAACACAACAGCTCTCTTCGGTGAGAGAGCTGACCGACTTGGAAACGGAACTCGAAGCCGTGCAGTCGCAGTTGAGCCAACGGGAAAGACGTAAACTCAGGCTGCTGCTGGCCAGAAATTGGAGTCGGGTGTCACCCTCGGAGCTCAAATGAGTGATTCCTATCGAATCGAACGGGAGCACATGGTGGAGAATCAATTGAAGAAAAGGGGTATTCGCAATTCTCGGCTGCTGGAGGCCTTCAGGAAAGTTCCGCGGCACCAGTTCCTTCCCAGGAACCTGAGAGGCAAGGCCTATACTGATGGTCCTTCGCCCATTGGAGAAGGGCAAACGATTAGCCAACCCTATATGACCGCCATCATGACCCAATCGGCCGAGGTTGTCCCGGGTGATCGAGTCCTGGAGATCGGTACAGGAAGCGGCTATCAAAGTGCCATCCTGGCTGAACTGGGCGCGGAAGTCTATACCGTTGAAAGAATCCCGGAGCTTCTTGAGCAGGCTCGAGAGACCTTGCGCCAGCTCCATTACGATAAGGTCCATACCCGAATGGGGAACGGTACCTTGGGATGGGAGGACGAAGCTCCCTTTGACATCATTCTCATCACGGCGGGCGCGCCCGAGATTCCCGGTCCCCTACTGGAACAGCTAGCCATCAGGGGGAGATTGGTGATCCCGCTGGAGGAGGGCTACTCTCAAGTCCTTTACGTGGTCAGAAGGAGCCAAAAAGGATTCCATCGGGAGCGTGGTGAGCGTTGCACTTTCGTGCCTCTCATGGGTCAATATGGATGGAAAAAAGACCCGAGAACAAGATGAGGGAGGTCGCAAAGCGACTGCATAGTGTCTCGTCCCATGAATACCACGACATTTGCTGATGGGGCTTGGGAGGAGAGATCAAGGAGCGAGAAGAAGGTGATGCAGGGACATCGGCGACGACGAGTGACCCGCAAGCGGGTGCCCCGAGATCGCCCGCAACCCCCATTAGCCCGAAGGGTGGCGAGGGCGAGGGGGGTGGAATTTAATGAACCTTTTCGCCAGCCTGACGTCTATGGATTAACAGATGGCGTGGGGAGGAGACAGTATCTTCTCTCCTTCTTGAAAGCCCAATGGAGCACCCCCAGTTACTGGCTTCCTCCCCGCTCTATCCACCCTGGTTTCCCCCATCCCTACTTCATTCAAGCGCCTGTCAGTTGGGGCAGTGTTAGCCAGGATGATGCATCCATCCTCTATTGTAGTGACGAGAACCTATGCATCATTCAGGGCAGGAGTCTGTCCGAGTCACAGATGGGGTCGAAGAAATCCTGGCGGAGAGGGGGGGATTCGAACCCCCGGTGCCGTTTCCAGCACAACTGCTTAGCAGGCAGCCCTGTTCAACCACTCCAGCACCTCTCCGGATGGGGACGACTCCAAAAGTGCTCCGAAAGGATGCTGTATTGTAGAAAATGCGGGAGTTCCGGTCAAACCTATCCTCAGCCCCGATGACGCGCTAAGGGAGTGTCACTTCAACTTCCCGGCTCAAACTAAAGCTGAACTTGTGCTCAGGCTGAAATTCGACTTCCTTGCCCTTGGTGGTAAGCACGGTGGCCGTACCGGCCCCGGCCCCGACCGCAGCACCGACGGCGACACCCTTTTTGCCACCGATTATTCCGCCCAGCAACGCACCCACACCGGCAGCTCCGCCGATGATCTGGGCATCACGGCTTTGGGTGCCTTCGGCCTGAATAGTAATATTTCCGGTCTTGACCCGAAGCGGCTCTTCCCGAAGACGAAGTTCTGTCAGGGTAATGGTCATTTCGGCCCGGCCCTCGACCCGGCCTGACCCTTCGGCGGCCAACAGGGTGCCATAGGCTTTCGCTCCCTCTGGAAACACCACCTTCCCATCAACCACCACATCCTGGTCCAGTATGGCGACGAACTCATCGCCGGCTTTATGGGTCCGGGTACTCATCGGCTCTGCCAAACGGACCTCCAGCACGGTCCCCACAGGGACCCTGATCGTTACCGGCTCAGGAGGGGGGAGTGGTTCGACGGCTACGGATTCGCTCGCAAACTCCTGCTGCTCAGCTGGCGGAGAAGAAACCTCGGCTCCTGAATCTGGCTTTGGCTGCTCAGGCAAGGATGCTTCTTTGCTTTCAGCTAGATCGGAAAGGGACTGATCGGCGGGCTGTTGGGCCTCCTCTGAAGTCCCACCGCAGGCAAACAGGCCGATCAATGAAAGAATCGGAAAGAGAGTCGGATGTCTGAACATAGATTTCTCCTCTTCTAGATTGCAGGCTAGCCGGGATGATGCATACTCCCGGCTAAAGATGCCTTTAGAGGAAACAAGTTTCAAAGAAGTGCAGGGGCTACGAAACTTCGCACAGCCATAAGGGGGGCCAGTGGAACTGGGTGATGGAAACACTCCTCTGGCTGAGGGCGGACTGTGCCATCTCAATGGCTTCCGGAAGGCTCTTTGCGGTATCGAATCCGAGGGTGGTAGCAACCTCTTGATCCCGGGCCTTGACCACGATGATTTTGCTCAAATACTCCATGGCATAGCACCCCCAGTACCACATGTAAAAAGGGTGGGCTCCGTGGTAAGCGTAAGAATTGCGGTAGAGGTCAATATAGCGCTCGTTACAAGCGAACTCCTCTTCATATTTCTCGATCTCAGCGGCCACCTTGGTCTGGGTCAGGACACGATCGAAGAACTCGATATAGGAAGGATGATGAAGGGGATGAAAGATTCGCTCCAGCGGATGAAAGAGGATCATCACCCCACCTCTACGGACCAACGGCTTTCCGATATAGAGGTTAAAGAGATAACCCGCTGTCAAATTCACGATCAACAGAGGGTTCATCATGGAATTGACGTTATAGGGACCGATATAGGGAACTCCCGCCAGGAGTACATCGGACTGCCCTTCAACCGGCACGACCTGTTGCTTCAATACATTTTCAAGGGTCTTTTCATGCACGGAGTCGTTCCTGCCCGCCTGGATGCTGGTCATCCCGTAGGGGGCCCGCATCTGCATGAAAGCCCTGCGCCTGACCGAGGCCGGCGTCATCGCCAGAACCCCTCTACTCACATGCAAGTTGAGCTTATCGAATGCATTGAGGTGGCGTTCCTGTTTTTGGAGAAAACCGAAAGCCTTGGGAAAGGTGTTGGTATCCAATGTGGTTTCGATGTGGAAAATATTCTGGTTCTCTTCGAGGACCTTCCCCATGCGGTCCAGCACATGATGCAGTTCCGAGCTTGGAGGATGCATAAAGGATTGAGAGTGCATGAGGGCATGAACGTTGTGGTGATGCTTCAGACTACGGTAGGTGGAGAGTCCGGTGAGAATAGACTTGTTTCCACCGTCCATGCTGGAGAGGTTCATGTTGACATAGATGAGAAGGTCGGATTGGGCTGCCCGGCCATTGATCTCAACGACCTCCCCCTTTTCCGTCTCTCCAAGGTACTCGATGTTTTCCTTATCCTCCGCATCGTGGTTGTACAGCCTGTCAGGGTAAAACTCATCAAGCACCTTGGCCCCGACACAGTGGCGGATTTCCGGTTCTGTCATTCTTCGATGCAAGCCCGTTGCTATAATCAGGTGAATGTCCGTGACCCCGCCACTTGCCAATTTTTCCAACACCACTTCCAGGATCAGCTGTCGCAGGTCCGGCCTTTGCATCGGAGGCAGGGGTAACGAGAGGTCATCAATAGAAACCGTTACCTTCATCCCTGGTCTCAGCTGTGCCGAGAGAGGTGGGCATCCCATGGGATTCTCGATGGCTTGCTCCGTAGCAGCCTTGACAGCTTTGATGGCTTTCAAAGGAGCCGGGGCATAAATCACGCGAGTTCCCTCGGGCACCTCCTCATATAAGAAATTTTCCGCGTAGTGAAACAACAGCTTCTCGCCCGGCTTTGTGTAATAGATGCAGTCGTTACTCATGGTCACTCGAATTGAAACACCGTTTTGGTGACTTTCGACTGGCCCGTGTTCAGGGCACACTGGACCGCGGCTCGATAATCCTTCAGTGGAAATTTGGCTCCCACAATCCCGGCCAGGCTATCCCTCTGGGCAACCAGGAGCTCCAGCGCCCGCCGAAAAGTGGCGGGCTCGCTGGTGTAGCTGCCTTTCACCACGAGTTCCTTGTGCCAAATCGCTGTCCAGTCGATATTTCTTGGGACACCCGGCATGCCGACCAGAATAACCGAGCCCCCGCCGCGCGTAAACCGCAGGGCGTCGTCAAGGGTCCGCCCTGAACCCACACAGTCAAAACAGACATCGGCACCTCCAACTGCAGTGGGCCTTCCAAACTCCGGTTGATACAAGCGGGCATTCAGAATTTGAGCAAGTTCTGGGTACGGTTCTCCTGCTTGAACCACAACGTCGGCTCCCAGACGGTCGGCGACCTCCTGCTGGTGGGGATGTTTGACTACCATGACAACCCTACAGGCACTTCCCACACCTCGGATTGCTGCCAGCGTGAGGGCTCCCATGGAGCCGCAACCCAGAATGAGGACCGTGCAATCATCTGCCAATGGGGCCTTCCGCACGGCCTGCAGCGCACAACTCAGTGGCTCCGCAATCACGGCCTGTTCGTTGGAAAGTTGGTCAGGGACCGGGTGGAGTTGTTTGTAGTGAGCCACAAAGCTCTCACTCCAACCGCCGCCCGTATCCCGACAATAGCCGGTCTGAATCCCCGGTGAAAGATTTCCTCCGTTGAAATTCACGCAAAGAGAACTGTTCCCTGTCTGGCAGGGTTCACACTTTCTGGCAATGCCGCGAATTTCGCAGGTCAGGGGTGGTTCCAGCACCACCCTGTCTCCCTCTTTCGGGGGCCCTGCCCGCTTTCCCGCCTCGATGATCTCTCCGACCACCTCGTGACCTAGAACAAACGGGCTCGAGGTAAGTGGGGAAAAATAGAGACTGCCTTTCGCGGTAATCGTGGCCAGGTCAGAACCGCAGATGCCGCTAAGAATGGGTCGCACTCGAACCCACTCACTCCCAGGCAGGCTCGGTTGCTCAATCCGGCCAAGGCGGATGCAGGCGAACGGGGAGGTGGCTATCCGCGGCCAGCGGCTTCCCAGTGAGCGCACCACCACGTAGCGGGGAACGCTCTTGATATATTGAATGGCCCATACTTTCAAGAGGTGTGTTCTTTCTTACTTTCCCCGAGATTCCAGATCAGTATTTTCCACTTTTTCGCCAGGGCAATCTTTCGCAGGCGTCTCCCCGGGTTCACCACCCTGGCATGCCCTGCGGTTTCCAGCATCGGGATGTCGTCCAGACTGTCAGCGTAAGCATAGCACCTCGATAAATCCAGCTGGCGTTCCTTGCTAAATGAAACAATGGCCTCAGCTTTACTCCGATCGGTCAGAGGGCCTCCTTCCAACTCCCCCGTGAAAGCGCCGTCTTTTTGGCGCAAGCGTGGTGCAAGCGTGGCCGAGGCCTGAATCTGGTCGGCCAGCGGCTGGACCAGGGTCTCAAGAGAATTGGTCACCAAAACGATCAGGTCGTCGCGGTCCTGATGCTTTCGCAGCTGATCGAGGGACCCGGGGTAAATGCGCGGTTGCATGAGTGCTCTGTAGTGATCCTGAGCCAAGCCGTCCAGCTGGGTCGGGCTCAGGTTTGTATAGTTGCGATAAAAGGCCTGACTGAAACGACGACGGCTAAAGGCATCGAGCAGCATGTAATAGGGAACCTTGGGAAGAAACAGGGTGATCCACAAAGCCTTTTGTAGCCGGGTCATTTTGCAGGTGCGCAGGTAGGCATAGTAGCGAACGATGTTCCCCTCGAGAATGGTGCCATCGACATCGAAAAAGGCTGCCGTATGGCCTGTCATAGGAATTCCTTCGGCCTCTCACCGATTCGCTGCTCGGGTGTCCGAACCACTGGCAAGGCCTGCGATACCGGTGCGTATCTCCTGTGCCAGTTGTCGATAGCGTTCATCGTTGGTGCCTTCTCCGGAGCCGTCCGGAGGGGCCGTTTCGACAAGAATTGCCGGGGCGAAAAACACTTCGATTCCGCGGCGGCGCGGGAAAGTCTTGCCCACAGGCATAGCCCGATGGGTCCCCTGAATATAGGCAGGGACAACCGGCACCCCCAATTCCTGCGCGATCAAGCCGACACCCGGCTTGAACTCTTGCAGTTGGCCCGTCCGGG